>Ga0307518_10003253_pt1 | contig 11715 bp, 9 predicted proteins | sample 25_EM_MG_FD_203889 | JGI IMG/M metagenome (GOLD analysis project Ga0307518, IMG submission 203889) | Populus trichocarpa ectomycorrhiza microbial communities from riparian zone in the Pacific Northwest, United States - 25_EM | ecosystem: Host-associated > Plants > Roots > Unclassified | place... | reverse complement strand
GGGTAAGAGACTGGTTGTGGTTAGGGAAGGTATTAGCACCCCTAACGCACCCTACCTGAGGTAAGCTGCTTCGTGATTTTGACGTGTTAAAGAAGTTTTAAAATTTTGTCTTTTCATCGGATATTAGAAATACAACTTACGTATAAGTTAATAATTCTTGACCGTGATCCAATCAAAATATTAAATTCTTCTTTAATCTTTGCAATTTTATCATGAATAAAAACATCCATAAAAAAAAAACATACAAACACACACATACACTTTCACTATATTTTTTTTTTCCATGTTTACAAAATACAAATTTCAAAAACTCAAAACTAAACAAATATTACATTAAACAATTCTAAAATTACAAAACAACCATTCAAAAAATCCATAACAGTGCTGGGACCAGTTCTGTGAAGCCAAAGGACAGCAAGAACAGTGGCAGCGCGTCTTCCCACGCGCCACCGTTACTGGCGGCGCGTGAACCCACGCGCCGCCGCGAGAAAGGCTGGAAAACGGGTGGGTCTGGCTCAGCTTCCTTTCCTTTTCCCGTCCTCGCCGGTGTGACCTGTAAAAAACAAAAAAACGCACACAGCAGTCGATTTCACTTTGTTTTCTGTTTTTTTAGATCTGTTTCGGTCTTCTCCTTTTCAGATCTGCTTCACCGCAGATCCTTCTTTGGGTTTACATCTTCTTCTCCTTCGCTTCAAGTAGGGGTCCTGCTTGTGTGGGACGGTGTATGTGGAGGAGGAGCTGGAGGAGGCAGGCGCTGCTGCACGGAGAGCGGGCCGTCGCTGCTGGTTGAAGAAGGCAGGCAGCTCTGGCGGATGAGGAAAGGACGACGTCTGTGGGCGCTGTTACGGCTGACGGAGGGGAGCTTGTCCGGTGTGGGAGGAGCCGCCGCGAGTGAGAGTTAAGGGGTGCAGCAAAAGGGAAAGAGAATTGAGGATGTCTTGTGGCCGGCAGAAAGAGGGAACAAGAAACTGAAGGGAAAAGGATGGGGGGAAAACAGCCGATTTTGGTTTTTTGGCCGAGAGGAAGACCAAGGAACGGGGGAGGGCTGCCTTGGCTTCTCTGGTTTCGGCTTTTGAAGATGAGTGAAAATGAGGGAATGTTGTCTGGCTGGGGAGGGGCGGCTGTGTTTGGCTGAGGGAGAAAGAAATGGCGTTGGGCAGCTGTGGAGAGGCAGGTTGGCTCTAGTTTCCAAAGGATGAGCGGCCAAGGGGGGAGAAGGGCTGATTTCAAATGGCGGGGGGTCTTTGGCTCTCTAGTTCTGGGAGAGCAAAAGCCAAGGACCCCGGGGGACGGCAGCTATTTGGGTGAGTAGGCAGAAAGAGTTAGGTTTTTAGGGTTTTTTGTGGTTTAGGGTTTTTTTTGTGGTTTTTTCTCTCATGTTTCAAAATTACCCCCCTCTTTTTGTGTGTTGAAGGCTACTATTTATAGGCAAAATGTTGTTTGGGCCTCAACATTGATCCCTCAACTTCTTTCTTTTTTGTAAATTTTGATTTTTCTTATTTTTTGTATTTTTTTGAAAACAAGCAATATCAACATCGACTCAATGTGGAAAATCAATGATTTTAAAAAAAATGCGTTAAAAGTTGAATGCGTTCCAAATATCTTTGAAAATTTAAATTCTTTTGAGACGATGTTAAAAATACTAAAAACGATGCAAATGTATTAAAAACGTATTTTTTTGGATTTTCAATGTTTTTTCGCTATTTTTGAATTTTTCTGAAAATTTATCAAAACATGGGTCAAAAATTGGGTAGCAACATGAATAATGAGAAACCATTTTCCATATTCGCATAAAAGAAAGCAAAGCTTACCAATTCTAAATGTTTGCATTTGAAATGAAGAAAGGTCATCTTTGGTCAACCTTTTACAAATTCTAAAAATCCCTTATAATCCCTTTTAAGCCTAATGCTTTTTTTTCTTGAAAAAAATACCTTGGCTAGGATCACACCTCACACTAGGGGGCAAATGCAAGGAAAAAAAACCGTCAATAAGGTGCCCAAAAAAAGTTGGGGGCCATGAAAAAATCCTCAATTATTAAAGGTGTCCAAACAACACTAGGTGGCATGAAAAAAAATTCTCAATGGTTAAAGGTGCTCAAACAAAGCTAGGGGGCATGAAAGAATCCAAAGGATCCAAAACATTTGAGCATACCACAAAAAATAACCAATATGATGATACTCAAAACCAAATGAAGAAAAAACAAAGAGAAAATGCCCAAACCTGACACTAGGGGCCATGATGGACCATCTTGCAAATCAATTCCAAGGTTCAAAAATCTATGGACTAAAAAGAGGTTGGGAAATAAGCACTACTGATCCTCAGTCTTAAGATTTCTTAAACACCTTTTGAGCCAATAGATATCATTTATTTTTATAACCAGGAGCCTAAGCCTACATTACATGCTCAATCAAGCCTTTTTGATCAAAGGCAAGCAATCTGGATCGGTAGGCAATGCTTTTCTCATGCAAAACAAGTCATTATTCATTCAAGGAAAATGAATGCTTTGAAACTGGTTCTTTGAAACCCTTAAATTGAAGCTTGAACCCTTTTGACCAACCAAACATTACTTCACATCTTCACCAAAAGCAAAACAAATTTGTTAACATTTATGAGGACTTGTCCATAGGAATCACTTGAATTTTTTCAGAACGACTTTGCTTTAAACCAACATCAAGATGGTTTCTATGTTTGAAATAACTTTGAAATTCCAAAAATTCTATATGAAAACAATTCAATGTAAATAACCAAATCTTCTTTCACAAAGTCTTGTCCCCAAAGAAAACCCTAAACGAACAATTGCGGGCATGATCAAACTAGGGGGCAATCCAGCAAAACACATAGGGCTAGCTCCATGATTCTCTTTCTAAGAAAATAGGAGACATGGTGTAGAGCTAACAATAATTTAGATAAAGGTTTGTGGGCAAAGAAGTATGTTGATGCCATATCCTTCCCAGAGGTCAAGATCACAAGATGTGGCTCGAGTAAGCAAGAGCAAGAAAGCCATCAAAGCTTATTATCAGAAACTCAAAGGAAAACTCCATGAAGAACAAGTCCAAAAGGTGTGACTTAAGGAAGTAAAAACAAAAAGAGTCATCAAAGCTTACTATTAGAGACTCAAACTTTTGAGAAAAAGAAAACTCCATAAGAGAAGGGGACCTATATTTCTCAGATAAGTATATATGTATTTTGATCATGATGCATTGCTTTCATCCTTGATAGATTAGTTTCTCACTATAACCTCTCCTTGAGTGCGCCTTTGAGCCATCATCTCCCATGTGATGTGTTTCCTACCTCTTTCCTTTCAAGAACGCCTTAGAGCCCTTGACCATCTCAATTAATGCACTTTACAGCTCTACATCTTTCCCTTTAAGTGTGTTTTTTTACAGCTCTACATCTTAGATAGTGCATTTTACAGCCCTATCTTTTTCTATTTGAGTGCGCCTTCGAGCCATCCATAATCTTAGGTCTTGCACTTTACAACCCTACCTCTTTCCTTTCGAGAGCGCCTTCGAGCCTTCGACCATTTTAGATAGTGCGCTTTATAATGCTACCTATTTCCTTTTTTAGTACGCTTTTAGGCCATATCATCATTCCTTTTGAGTGCGCCTTAGAGCCCTCACCCCTTGGGTAGTGTGTTTTCCAACTCTACCTCTTTTTGAGTGCGCCTTTGAGCCCTCACCCCTTGGGTAATGTGTTTTCTAACCTTGTCTCCTTTCGAGTGCACTTTCGAGCCCTCACCCTTTGGGTAGTGCGTTTTCTAACCTAACCTCCTTTCAAGTGCGTCTCTAAGCCCTCAACCCTTGGGTAATGTGTTTTCTAACCCTACATCCTTTCGAGGGCACCTCTGAGCCTTCACGCCCCAAGTAGTGTGTTTTCTAACCCTGCCTCTTTTCGAGTGCGCCTTCGAGCCCTCACCCCTCTGGTAGTGCATTTTCTAACACTACCTCCTTTATAAGTGCGCCGTTGAGCCCTTATCCCTCATGTAGTGCGTTTTCTAACCCTATCTCCTTTCGAGTGCGCCTTTCAGCCCTCGTTCCCTTTTAGGTCCTATCTCTTTTCAAACGCTCCTTTAAGCTTTCATCTCTTGAATAGTGCGCCTTCGAGCTCTATCATGACGTCCCTTCAAGATGTTTCATTTTTTCACCAGGGTAGGTCATCCATCACAATCAGACCTCTTTGAAAACTCTTTTCATCTTCTATATGGGTCGGTTGGCCATTACAATGAAACCATTTTAATAAATCTTCGTATTTCTCCCCACCTTCAAAATCTTCCATCTGGGTCGGTTGCCCGTTACAATGAAACTATTTTGAGAAATCCTCACATTTCTCACCATCTCTAAAATCTTCCATCTGGGCCGGTTACCCGTTACAAAGAAACCATTTTGAGAAATCCTCGCATTTCTTACAACCTCCAAAATCTTCCATCTGGGCTAATGGCCCGTTACAATGAAACCATTTTGAGAAATCTTTGTATTTCTCACCACCTTGACAATCTTCCATCTGGGTCAGTTGCTTATTACAATGAAACCATTTTGAGAAATCTTCGCATTTCTCATCACTTTGAAAAATCTCTATAGTTTTCACCATTCTAAAAACTCTTTCCATTTTCCACCTAGGCAGTCGTCCATTATAACAAGTCCGTTTTGAAAAATCTTAGTATTTTTTATCTCTTTGAAAAATCTTTGTGTTTTTCACCTAGGTAGGTCGCCTATTACAACAAGACCACTTTAAAAAATCTTCGCATTTCTCACCACTTTGAAAAATCTCCTCATTTTTATCCACCTTGAAAACTCTTTTTTTGTTTCTAGGTAGGCCAGCCATAACAATTTGACCATTTCAAAATCTTTGAAAAGCCTTTCTGTTTTTTCTCTAAGTGCGCTTCCTAGCCCTCACTTCAAATACTTTCGAAAGGATTCATCATTTATTGATATGGTGAGTCTGTTATCTCTCTTTCCTTTTCTTTTTTACAAAGCTTACTATCTAAAATCTTTTACAAGACTTTCTATCGTAAGTATTGTAAAGAGGGGGTAACTGTCATAACTCAATTCTGGGTTATTCCTCAAAATTCACTTTTTTTTCAAAATAAAAATCTAAAAATAAAACAAAGGCTGGCAACGTGGAGAAAGCAGGTCCGGGAATACAGCTGCAATTTTAGAGGAAATTCAAGTCCTAATTGTACTCCATTATACCTAAAAATGGAGAAACAATGCAAATTCAAGATCAATTAAATGCTTATTGGACGTATTTGCATAAAAATTAATTCCAATGACATAATTAAATTTTTAATAGGCTAATTTGATTTAATCGTGGGCCAAATTAAAGTTTAATTATGTTTAAGAACTAATTTGGGTTCAATTGAAGAATTTAATTAAGTGTAAGGACTTAATTGGACTTTAAATGGGTCAAATTAATTTTTTTTGGCTTAATTGATAAAAAAAATTTTAAGTTTGGGGGGCCCAATTTAGGCTTAATTGAGAATATTGGAATTTTAAGAGATCAAAATTAATTTTTACCAAGTTAATTGATTGAAATCAGGGGCAAAATTATAAGAAATTTGAAGTTTATGGATCAATTAAGGATTAAATTAAAAGATTTCACAGCCAAAGACCATTTTGCAAAAGACACCAAACTATAAGGGCTTAATTGACAAAAAACAGGAGTAAAATTGAAGAAATTGAAAGTTGAATGGTCAATTAAGGGTTAAATTGCATAAATCTGAGACCAATGACCATATAAAAAAAGGCGTGTAACTCCGAAGTGTACAATGTAATTCATCAGGGGTTTAATTGCATTAAATCAAAAGTTTATGGTCATTTAGGAGTTCCTTTAAACACATTAGAAAGCCGAAGGACTAAAAAGAAGTTTCAAAAAAATCCCTAATTTAACCTTAATCGGCGCCCTTTTTCATTAAAAAGAAAAAAAAAAGACCAAGCGACGCGTTTGCTAGTCACTGTTCATTGTCTTCCCCGATTTTACCCGAGAATTCTGTCCGGGTGGCTACTTTTCAAATGCATTTAATGTCTCATATGTCCACAAAAATTGACAACACATGAACCAAAATGGTCGCCTGACATCCCTCTATTCCCGAGTATTGCCCGTTCAGGCCTATTAAAATCACACTGGTGCCGGCCTAAAGAAGCCAACTCATGCAGCCTTTTCCTGCAGATTTGACAAACTCACGATGCACACATGAAACAAACGGTTGGGATCATTCTCAGCCAAACAAAGGCCACGATTTGACACCATTAAAGAAACAATGTCTCTCTTCCACCTCCTATAAATAGAGGTGCATTTCATGTCCTGAGCAGGAAGAAAACCGGGTCCAAAAATCACCAAAAATCAGCTTACTCCCCTGTTTTTTTCCAGCCAACATTTCTTTCTCTTTTTTCTCTCTCCCTGCTGCTTCTTCTGCACCTTAAGACCCCAAAGAAACCTTTCTCCTCCACCAACATACGGCGGCTCAACCTCCCTACGAACCTAAATCCTCATCAGCGGTAGAACAACCACCGCAAACTGCTTTCTCTCTATTCTCCTAACCTTTTTCTTCTTCCTCTTACAGCCGACTTCAGCCACCATTCCCTCAATCGACGCCTCCTGAGACACCGGCCGAACCTAATCCATATCCAGACCACCACCGCACTAGGTGGCCTTCTTCTTTTTCTTCATCATCATTTTCTTCTTCTTCGCCCTTTGTCTGCTGGATGAACAATGAATGTGAATTATAATTCACGTCCCACTGTTCATGTGTGAACAGTGGACTTGGGTCGGGCCTGTTATGGCCCAAACCAAAAGTATGGGTTGGTCCCGACCCACAAAAAGAAAAGAAAAAAGATATGTTGGGCCGAGATCTACCCAACCCAACCCTTCTTCGGGCTGAGCTTAGTCCAGTTAGCTGGGGAGGCCCAACCCATATATTTTTATTTATAATAATATATATTATAATATTTGAAAAAAAAACAACAACGAAAAATCCAAAAAAATTCAAAAATCATTTCAAAAATTTTGTGATTTTCTCAAATATTTTTCTACCAATTTTGCATAATATCGGGTTGTATATTTACATTACAAAATACAAATCTGGTATTAAAACACCCGATTTTCTCCAAAATATTTCAAAAAAATTCAAAACAATTTCAAAAAAAATCTCAAAAATTTTAAATTAATTTCCCCTTTAAAAAAAAAAGAAAAAAATATTTTGTTTTCATGCATACAACCAAATCCTAAAAATTTTCCAAGCATATTTTCATAAAAAATTGCATCTTTCACATGTTGTGAAAATTTAAAAAAAAAATGGATATTATAACCAGTTTATGATCATCCATTAGGGTTTGGTCAAAATATCAAAAACCTTTTTTCCAATCATTGTTTTAGGGTCCAGAAGTAGACTTTAATATCTATAGGGTGTAAAATTACAAGATAAAGTACACTCTCAGATATTAAAGATATAAGGTGTAAAAATGCAATGCTAAAATTCAGAATTTAGAACGGTTAAGATTTAACCCGATAAGGTAAAGACTTTCTCATGAAGAGAGATCTACCTTGAACATTAGAAAAGACCAATGAATAGAAATCAAACTTGAAAAAAAAACAATAAAAAAACAATGCAGCTTACTTTAGGTATGGTGCACTGGAGGTGATGCGTCTTCTCCTTGTACAACCGATCCCTTACCTAAACTCTCGCAGACCATAGATTCTCAGTGACCATAATACTAGGTGGCGACTTCTGAACATTAATCATAATTTTATGATTTAATCCAAAAAAAATTTCAACACAATACCTCATCAGGAGACACGATAAAAACCTCCACCGTCGCGGCGCACCCCGCCACAATGTGTAATACTGATAACATGCATAAAATGAAAGTGTGTAGGGATTATTTGCAAACTTTTCTTATTGTATAAATTAATGAGGTATTATGTTTTGTTTGTAAGTGTGGTAGATATTGTTATTAAATTTATAATTTTAATATAAGATAGTGTGAGAGCTAAAAAAAAATTTTCATTTAAGAAGTGTCCTAAAAAGTTAGTATAAAATAATTAATGACAATAATTTAAGCTTTTAATTTAAAATGATTGCATTCACTATGAAAAGAAATTAGCTAAACTTTAATGACTCACTCCCTCTTTCGATTTTCTAGATTTGAATCTTTTAGCTAGTATATAGAAAAATTAATTAATTAATTAATTATAAAAAAAACTGATATGGAGAGTGTGAAATTTAGATTGGATTGGCAAATAAAGATTTAGGGAAATTAAAACGCAACAAAAAAAATATCTCTTCAAATATTCCAACATAACTCTTACAAATATAAAATAAAGGTAAAAAATATTCTATATTTATATTATTTCATCCATCATAAAAAAAAAAAATTCAATTTATCCCTAGACGATAAACCCTCAAATTGAGCTCCACACTGAAGTAAAACCAGCTCAATTAATTATGGCTACAAATGATCATAGACATCAAACACAAAAAAATTATGCTAAAAAATGGGTCTTATATAAATTAAAATTCAAAATTTTATTATTGATTATTTTTTATTCAAAAACTAACTCAAACAATCTAGAACCTGAAAAAATCAAATAAATATTCCAAAAAAATTAAAAAATATAGAATTAAATGTCCTGACATGCATCATTTGTGGTGTCCATAAAAAATAGAGAAAAAATTAAATTTTCTAAACTAAATAGCAAAAAAAAAAAAAAAGTAACTAACTTTCACTAAATATCTTTTTGCCGCATCTGTCCAGATGTTGATATAAAAATATATATATATTTTTTAATATATTTTAAAATAAGAAAAATATATATAAGAAAAATATATTTTATAAAAATATATACATCATTGTGTAATAATGATGTATTTAGATCTTATTTATTTTAACATTTCAAAAGTATTTTTAAAAAAAATTAAATTTTAATATTAAAATTAATTTTTTTTAAAAAAAAAATATTATTTTAATATATTTTTAAATAAAAAATATCTCCATACCGCTTTTAAACCTCCAACTGACCTGAAAACCATGCAAGCGTTTTTTCGAACAAAAAGCAATCTCTCCCTGGATCTCAAACAAGGAAAAAGATATCATGGCATCAACCAGCCCAATAAAAGTACTTGAGTCATGTCAACTCACCCCACCCTCCGAATCACCGGATTCAGCCGTTGAAGTATCTCTCCCTCTCACTTTTTTCGACATTTTTTGGCTTAAATTTGACCCAGTTGAGCGCGTCTTCTCCTATGAGCTCACTGATTTAACCCCTACTATGTTCAACACAGAAATCCTTCCCAAACTTAAACACTCCCTCTCTCTTACTCTCCTCCGCTTCCTCCCTCTTGCTGGCAACCTTACTTGGCCTTCACATGCCGCCAAACCCATCATTCTATACACTCCTAAAGATGGTGTTTCATTGACAGTTGCGGAGTCCAATAATAGTGCTGACTTTGATGATCTCTCAAGCAATGAAATGCATGATGCTTTTCTGTCACACCCTTATGTGCCCAAATTATCAACTTCTGATGTTAAAGTATCTATCATTGCTTTGCAGATCACTTTGTTCCCAAATAAAGGGTTTAGCATTGGTTGCACCACTCACCATGCTGTTCTTGATGGGAAATCCTCGATCTTGTTCATGAAGGCATGGGCTCACATATGCAAGCATAATTCATGTTTGTTGCCGACTGAGTTAATCCCTTTTTTTGATAGAACAGTTGTTCAAGATCCAGAGGGGATTGACATTGAATACTTGAACAACTGGTCAAGCATTAATCAGGCAGGTGGAGGTTCAGATTCCAATGCTAGAAGCTTGAAACCATTTCCATCTAAAGAAGTTCCACCAAACTCGGTACGAGCAACATTCAAGTTTTCCCGAGAAGACATAAAGAAATTGAGGGAAAGGATCCTCTCTCAACTTGACAAGGTCTCTGATAAAAAAGACACAGAAGCAATCCATTTATCAAGTTTTGCGATCACACTTTCTTATGCATTAGTTTGCCTTGTGAAAGCTAGAGGCCTAAAAAGTGACGAAAAGATTAAGTTTGGAATTGCAGCAGACTGTAGGGCACGTGTGGATCCTCCGATACCTACAAATTATTTTGGCAATTGTGTTTCTCTTTATGTTGCTGTTTTAGCAGGATCTGCAATGCAAGATGATGGGATTGTCTTTGTTGCACAAAAGGTTAGTGAGGTGATCAAAGGGATAGAGAAAGCAGCTCTTGAAGGAGCGAAGGAGAAGGTTAAAAAGCTTATGGCCATCGAGCCAGCTGCAATACCGGTTGGGGTTGCTGGGTCAGCCCGATTCGAGGTTTATGGGGTAGATTTCGGGTGGGGGAGGCCAAAGAGCGTGGAGGTTACCAGCATAGATAGGACTGGAGCTATTTCTATGGCAGAGAGCAAAGGTGAAAGTGGTGGCGTTGAGATTGGATTGGTTCTGAAGAAAGAAGTGATGGAGATATTTGAGAATTTGTTTGTTAGTGGCCTTAAACATGTTTAAGGTACACACTAATTAGCTTTTTTACTAGTCTTGAGTCTGATTAGATTTGCATTCTGTCTTTATTATTTTTCCTAACTGCTTTTTGTTGAATTCTCTATTGTGTTTGTTGTTTTGGAGTTTTACTCTTTTCTTTCAATTTTTTTTTTAAATTTGAGCTGTGCATGATAAAATCAACTGCAGATATAAAATCCAGATTGATCAAGAACTTGAATGACCGAGAGCGTGGACTAATCCGAGTTAAAAAGCAAATATTAAAAAAAAAATCTAGTTGAACCTATGGCCCTCAACAACCATGCTTGCTGGTTATTGCTTCAAACCAGAGCTGCTGCTGAAATAATACCTTGAAAGTGCTAAAATAGGCTAGGCTATCTTCAGTCGTGGTTGCAACTTGCATATGGAAAAGTGTGACAACTTTTCTTTCCGTGAGTTCATCTCTGCGTCACTGCGTGTGAGGTACACGCACGGCTGAGACAGCTCCAGCAGTTGCAGTTGGAAGAACCAGCAGCAAAAGCTGCAAACTTCTCTGCACCAGCACCGTACGTGAGCAGCAGCAACCTTTAAGATCAGCAGCCTGACAGCACTGGATAGATGCACTCCAGCTCCGCACCAGCTAGACAGACAGTCTTCCTCCAGCGGCGGTGCAAGCTCTCCCCAACCGTACGTGAGAAGTCCAGCAACCTTGCCTCTTTTGTTGAGTACGCTGCCTAAATTTGATTTTGTCTGAGGGGTGCATATCTTCTGGGTTTTAAAAGAAAAAACATGAGGAAGGCAGTATAGAGTTGTTTCCAAGCTATCCTTTTTGATCTTCTAAAGGCAAAACACATGATTAGTCAGCATTTTCAGTATCTTTAATTCGGGCTTTTTTCTTTGCTTAGCCCACATGGTTTCAAGACAAAAGTTTTGTCTTCTTTTAAGCCCATTTGGTTCTTCTTTTTCTTCACCTCAGTTCGATTTGGGTTTTGATGGGGCTAATCCATATTTTAAAAGCACTTAAACTCTTCACATAGATATTTGAGTCGATTTACTTTGTCAAACATGGCTTTATTTTAGTTTATTTTTTAAAATAAAATTTTAAAATATTTTAAAATTATTTTGCAATTAATTTTGAGTTCCTCATATTTTTTTACCCTCTTATATTTAATATTTGAAATTATAACTTCCAAGTATGATATTTTTTCAGTATTAAATAAATCAGTTTCTTTCCATAAAAACAACAAAAAGTCT
>Ga0307518_10003252_pt1 | contig 11717 bp, 6 predicted proteins | sample 25_EM_MG_FD_203889 | JGI IMG/M metagenome (GOLD analysis project Ga0307518, IMG submission 203889) | Populus trichocarpa ectomycorrhiza microbial communities from riparian zone in the Pacific Northwest, United States - 25_EM | ecosystem: Host-associated > Plants > Roots > Unclassified | place... | reverse complement strand
CATTGTTTGTTTAACTTAAGTTTCCAATTAAACTGCGTGGGAGCTAACCCGAATTAAATCGATTGATTTAATGGGTCCAAATGCAATCTTGATGACTAATAAAAACATGGCTTAACTTAAAAAAAAACCAATAATTAAAAGAATGAGGGTTAAAATTAAAATAAAAAATAAATTAAAGGGAAACAATAAATTTTCAATTTGAGAGTTAAATTGAAAAGAATAAAAACATTAACAAAAGAAAAGAAATGAGGTTCAAAATGAAAAAAAAAACACAATATAAACTTGGATTGAAGGGTAAAATTTAAAAACAAATTTATAGAAGGGTCAAGGTAAAAAATAAAAAATCTAAAAAATAAGGATAAGTTGAAAACATCAATACATGATAAGAAAAAAATGAACTTGTAGAATTTTCCAATGTGTTTTTTTACATTAAAAACCCTAAATGTAAATTAAAAAACTTATTCATATATATAATTAAATAAATCAAGAACCTTTCTGTAAAGAAATTAAAAAAAATAGTCATTAATGATAAATAAAAACAAAATTAAAAAAAACAAGAGACAATATAGATCTGAGTATTTAATATCGCAATACGAGTCATTTATCTAATTGTGTTTAATGAATTTGTTTATTAAAATAAATTTATAATAGAAATCGACACGCATATAAAATTTATTAAATAAAAAAAAAGACATTATACAAGGTTGCACATATTAAAAATATTATCAAAATAATTATTTTTTATTTTTAAAAATAAATTTAATATATAAAAAATATAAAACAATTACAAATGAATCATACTAACCTCTTCAAAAATTAAACACATCCAATATAATTAAAAAATAATCACTATTTAAAAAAGAATAAATAAAAAAAATCATAAAGAAGTAAAATACAAACATAAAAAATTGTTTTAAAAAAGACATGTAAAAAAAGGTTTAAAATAAAAAAAGCAAATGTATGAAAACCTAAAAAAAAAAAAAAAAGAGGTCAAGTGCTATGAATAAAGGGTCGTGTGCATCCTGGGGGGGTTGCCAAATTTAGTTTGACGACGCGACGCTCCCTTAGCATACAACTCGTCGTCTAGAATCTCCATATTTTAGTTATTGTGGTGGCTGGAAAAATAGAGTGGTTGTTTTTTTTCTTTTGAAAACTCATTTTCAACCAAAAACACATAGAAAACATCTTATAAACCTTGTTAAATCAATCTATAATATTCAAAAGCGCAAAAAATCACTTTAGAACCCAAAATTAACCTGAAACCCAAAATCTTCCCGTGCTCAGATCTATTTTTAGACACTTTCAAGGAAAAAAAAATACCCAATTTGAACTCCACTCATCATATGAAACCATTGAGAACAAAAATCTACTATTTTGGTGGTCAGAATCGTCGCAACAACTTTCTTTCTAGGCCAGAATCTGGCAATCCCCTCTCTCTTTCTCTTCCCATAAAAAAAGAACTAAAAATGATGAAAATAAAGTTTGATACCAAAATTAATTTTTTTAAAATTAGAGGGACTGGTCACCTAATAGCTAAAAAAGGTGAGGGTCTCAAATGTATTTTTCAAATAAATTTGAAAGCCACAACTTATTTTACCTATGCTTTTCACTCCAGCCCTTTGATTTTCAATTTAATCTTTTTTTTTTAAATGCAATTGGGTGCTAATTGGGGCTCGATTGTGCAAATTAAACATTTTAGGATGAAATTGAAAATTTTGAAAAAAATCACTGCTACAATCCACGGTGATTTGTGAGAGGATGATCAAAGATTTTAGCTACAATATAGTTTGATACCGAAATTAATTTTTCTAAAATTAGAGGGTCTGGTCATCTAATAGCTAAAAAAGATGAGAGACTCAAATGTATTTTGTAAACAAATTTGAAAGTCACAACCTAGTTTAACCACGTTTTTCAAGCCCTTTGATTTTCAATTCAATCTTTAAAAAAAATAAAATGCAATTAAGTACTAATTTAGACTCAATTGTGAAATGAAAACATTTTAGGATCAAATTTAAAATTTTTAAAAAATCATTACTCTAAATCACAATAATTTATAAGATAATTATCAAATATTTTAGCTATAATATTTTTCTCACAAGGTTTAACATATGTTAATTATATATATATATATATATATATATATATATATATATAAACAACACTTAAGCTTGATCTTTCTCTTTATTCTATTAGACTGAGAATGAGAAGGCTCAAAGTAAAAACACCCTTATATATATACAACACTTAAGCTTGATCTTTCTGTTTATTCTATTAGACTAAGAATGAGAAGGCTCAAAGTAAAAACACCCTTTTAAGCCATAAGCCCAAACCCATTCAATATATATATAAAGATGATAGAGTTTGGTCCCTTAAAGTTTGGTGCAAACAATGTTTTCAACTGTGGCTCCCTTAAAATATGATTTGTCTAGGTATTTTAACTATTCATTATATTAGTCTACATCAATAGATTTTTATGAGGTTAAATCTTGCGGGTTATGTTGTGAGTTAGATTAATTTTTTTTAATGTAAAAACATTATATCTAAGTTACAAGAAACTTTTTAATATTGTCTAAAACCTAGTTTAATGGGTCAAATTTGATAACTCTTAACCCGACTCGTTGCCTAACTTATATTTAAATTAAGTAATGTGAGAGTTGTTTTGACATTACCCAGTTGACTTAGTGGGTCAAAAGAAAAAAAATCAAAGGATAAAAAAAACCAAATAACAAAAAAAAAATGTCTTTTTGGCTTTTAATAAAAAATCCAAAGTGAGATGTTTAAAAAAATATTGAGACGTCTACATATTGAATTGATTTGAGTAATCTTGGGTTAACTCGCTAAATCGATTAACTAGGTCATAGATTTCATTAGGTTTAATAAATTTTTTATTATTTAATTATATGATATAAAAAATTTGAAGAACAATTTCAAAATTAAAAAAAAAATTAAATAAAAAATTCAACAAATAATCAATATAAAAAGAAGGCCAAACCAAGTGTAAGGCCTGAGTGGCCTAACATGCATGGCCTTAAGAAAAGCCTAAGAGTGTAGGCTTGGAAAAACCCCATTTGTCTATACCATTTTTATTAATAAATTATTTAAAATATCATTAAAAAATTTTAACCACCATCATTTTACACCACTATTATTAATCATTATCTTTACTTTTAATCTTGTTTTTATTATGAATATTGTCGATATCATGTTATAATATTATCATCGTAATATACTATCATCACTGTATTTGTTTACATCATGACATTGTGAATTATTTTAGGAGTCATCATATTTTTGTTTTCTAATTCATGGTTAGAATTAACTTCTATTCCAAATTTTTAAGAATAACAATATAACATTAATCACATATATAATCTTCCTTTTCTTTTGTTCATAGTATATTAACTTATTTTTCAAGTGAACCTGTATTTTATTTTAAAAATAAACAGTCTCTTCTCGAAGAAATATTATTTTAAATAATAATAATAATAACCAATTAACCATGCAATGTGTGGGCTACAAACAAGTAATTCAATAGTCAAACAGCAAAACCAAATGAAGGAAGAAAAGACAACACCAGTTTTTGGCAAAACCAACAAACCTCGGTCATAAGTTAGGTTTTTCCGGTGCTATTTCTCATCACAACCGTTTGATGCTATGATCTGCTGAAAGTCTCATTGAGCTAAAAGATAAAAAGAGTCCCAGGAACAAATATCAAAGCCTAGTATTTGGTTGTCATGCTTCCTATTCTCCCTGGTCAATTTATACCACCACTTTTTTTTCTTTTTTTTCATTTTTTTTAAATAAACACCACTAAAATCCCCATTTTCTCCTTTTACAAACAAAGACAAACCTTTTTCTTTCTTTCTTTCTTCTTGTTTATTTTGGTGTGTGTGTGTGTATATATATATATAATTTTTTATATAGAGAGAGAGTGTGAAATTTTATTTTTCTCATTTAGGCAGAGAAATAGAAAGGTAAAAAAAGAAGAAGCCACACCCAACCATAAAAAAAAAAAGAGAGAGGAGAGGCGAATGGGAGAGAGCTCTCTTTCAATGGTTGAACTATTATTATTAGTACAAAATACATCTCTCATTTAAGAAATGAAAATGTCGAGGATGGGTTTTGGTGGGTTTCTAATATTGAGTTGAAAGATGCGATTTTTTTTTTAATTCTCACTGACTGAATGGTTGATTTGACTGGGTCTGAGAGTTAATCTGGTCTATTTGATTTCTGATCGTCTAAACAAAATGAACGGTGGCGATGAAGTCGCTGAAGCTCCGGCAAGTCCACCACAGCCTCTAGAGTGGAAATTCTCTCAGGTATTCGGTGAACGAACAGCCGGTGAAGAAGTACAAGAAGGTAATATGTTATTCATTTGGATCCACATAATATTTGGTTTGGGTTTTGCTAATTAGGGTTGGTTTTTGGGTTTTGGATCCGAAATGGATCGGGGGTCATTCAGATATTGTGTTTTGGTTTGTGGGTCAATGAGTTGTTTTTTTGTTGTTGTCATTTGAACAATTAGAGTGACTGATTCCCATTTGTGAGATACTTTAATTAATCGAGTAGTGGGTCAATGAATATTTTTTGTTGTGATTTGAACTAGTAGAGTTACTGATTCCAATTTTTTTATACGTTAATTAATCGAGCAGTAGTAGTAGTAGTCTAGTGAGCTTGGTGAAGTGAGTGGAGAACTTAATGGTTATAGTTTGGATCTTAATGATACTGTATAACCAATGGTTGATATGTCTGATTTAGTGAAATGTATTGATTTTTATGTTTATGTGGATAGTAATTTCTTCGGTTGATAGTTGATACATTTTACATATGCATACATGTGAGTAGGGCAGGTTCAGTGATAGACTTATGTTTTGTTGTTTTGTCTTCTTATTCATAGTTCAAGAACAGCGTTTGTAGAGATCTGGAGAGACTTCTTTAGAGTTGAATAGAGCTTTAGTTTTTTTAGTTTTATTTTTGCGTCAATGTCCCTGGATGTTGCTTGATTTGGATAGGTTTGAGATTAAACTGAATGGATTTTTCTGCATCGTTTCCAAACTTGTGGAAATTAAAATAAAGTGTTTCTCAGATATGGAGGAGTTTTACTAGAAAGAAACCCCATAGAAGACATGTCATTGGTGGTTTGTCAAGAGATATCACTATATAATGAGTTATTGAATTTGGATACAATCTGATGATGGCGAGATGGATGAAATTCCAGAAAAAAGGAACATGTATATAATTTTTAAAGCTCGAGAGGGTATGAAAAGAGGCAGGTTGTGGGGATCCTGTGTCCCATTCATTGCTGAAGTGGAATGAAATCTTTGAACATGAAGAAGGATTATTAGAAGTTATTTAAATTAAGATGAAATGAAGGAGCAATCCAGTTATGTTTCCACTGAAGCAGGATTTTGGGAAATAACATTTGGAACAGTCTTGACTTGCATCTTTGCATGAACTGTAGCTTTGAAGAGTGCAATGTTTTCCATGACGGTTGCATGTCTAAAACTCATTACATTGCAGATGAGATGATGGAGCTATAAGAATAAACATAATGACCAGTAGCAAGTGCCAAAGCTGACTGCCAGCAGTTGGGATGCCAAGGTTTATGACTTTGAGGTAATTCGGTAAAGAGTGACCTTGAGAAATGGATGTTTCCTTTTGATAGTTTCTTCTATTGAGGACTTGATGTAGAAGATAGGATTGTATATCCTTATTTAAACAAGGAACAGAGAGTCTTGTTCAGTGCTCAGGGAGTATGGACTTACGCTGACAATTTGTTGCTGAAAGTATGTATTTCTACCTAAGAAATCACTATAATTTCTCTAGGAGGATTCCATCACAGAGTGGTCTTCAAAGCTACTTTATTTCATTTGGAAAAGATTGATGTTGATTCTAGCATGACTTCATCAGACGAGACTTTTTCGAGAAACTTACCTTTGATGTCTCCTTTTGGTTCAAGAAGGATGGAGTTGCAGAATTGTGCCATCACTGTTATACTTTGAGTATTTGATTGTTATTGCCCTTGTGAATTTTCTGTTTGGTGCTCAGGGAAATAGAATGGCTGTTTGTTTGGTTGTAAAGTACAACTGTATGTGGTGGAGTCTTGAGTTTGGTTATCTGTTGCCGGAACAAATGAATTTTAGCAAAAGATTCTGCAACATTGGGAGAAAAGGTTAAATTATTTCTTATATTATCTTTTGTTTATGCAAACAAATGCTTACCATACTGTGTACCTCCAGCAAGTGCAAAGGGCTATCCATCCTAGGAGTTGTGTTGGTGTCCTATTGGATCCTGTTCCAATCTGCTGCTCATCGAGAGCCCGTAGCTTCTTTCTTTATCTGGGCATCAATGATAACGATTTTGGTTTTTCTTATTCTTATTTTCATGCTGCATATGTTCTTTGCTTATGTGTTTGTTCATTTGTTTGTTATGCCTCTTTTCAACAAGATCATATATTTCGTTTTTGCTACATAATATTCTTCACAGCTGTATGGCAGGACATGTGATAAAATTCCTCAAATCTTGTTTTGTGTTTCTTTCCGCAGTTGATATTATTTCAGCTATTGAATTTGATAGATCTGGTGATCATCTTGCTACTGGTGACCGTGGAGGCCGCGTGGTTCTCTTTGAGAGGACTGACACTAAGGATGTGTGTTCTTTCTTCCTTTTATAGCTTCACCTGTAAAATCCAATATTGATATGCTTTTGCTAATTGTTTCTTGTTAGTGGATTTATTGTCCTGCTAGCGGCAGCATCATGATGATTTTGTTCTCTAATGTGTAGCATGGCGGATCCAGAAGGGATCTGGAGAGGATGGGTTACCCAATTAGTAGGCACCCCGAGTTTCGTTATAAAACAGAATTTCAGAGCCATGAACCTGAGGTATTATTTTCTGTCTTTTATTCCTGGCTTGATTTCAGATGCATTTTTTCAGACCACGCTTCGAACATTCACTCTTGTGTGTTCAATTTTTTTTGCGGTCAGTTTGACTATCTCAAGAGCTTAGAAATAGAGGAGAAAATCAACAAAATCAGATGGTGCCAAACAGCCAATGGTGCTCTCTTTCTCCTATCTACTAATGATAAAACCATCAAGTATTGGAAGGTAGGAAAGGAACCTTATCTTGAAGCTTGATGAAAGACCTTGCACTTTTCATTTATCATGTCTGCTTGCGAGCTCATTACAGCATTTTCAACTACCTAGTTTGTTATTGAGCTACCTGGCCAGTGGCCAGGATGCTTGTTGTGTACACATGGCATATTGAGAGAATACATATAATCACTTTTTAAGTTGATCTGCTTTGAGGCAATGTTTATCAAAGTTCTTAATTAAGTTTTGGTTTGTCTTTGAATTTGTCCATTCAATAAATCATGCATGCAACAGTGTCTAGATATAGCTTAAATGGGAGTATGTATATCAAACTGTGCATGGCATGCTATGGTGCCTCCTTGATGTGTCAAGTGCATATAGGTTGGTACTGATTTGCTGCTTTATAGAAACACTGCAACTTAGTGCATGATATAGAACTATATTATTGACCCTGTAATTAGTCTGGGTGTTGCTTTAGAGAGGTTGAATGGGTAGCAGGCATCACCAGGAATATATGCAGATGGATTTTCATAATCTGTGCTCAAATGTGGGCTTCTAATCATGACCCTGTAATTAGTCTGGGTGTTGCTTTAGAGAGGTTGAATGGGTAGCAGGCATCACCAGGAATATATGCAGATGGATTTTCATAATCTGTGCTCAAATGTGGGCTTCTAATCATGATGGCTAGATGTATCAAAAGAGACATTTGTGGGATATCTCATATATCAACACATTGTCCTTACTGCTTCAAGTGATATTTTTATTGATTTTTGATCTATGGTTGCTACATTCTTGTCCACTTATTTATTTGATATTTTTTTATGAGAATTGTACAGGTCCAAGAAAAGAAGGTGAAGAAAATTTCTGAGATGAATGTGGACCCTTCAAAAGCTGTAGGAAATGGTGGCGTTGCCAGTTCAAGTAATTCAAGTATTGGTAAACAATATCTTGCAAATGGAGGAGACAAGTCACACAATTTACCAAGCAATGACTTGAGCATTTCACCTGGGGGTTTTCCATCATTGCGTTTACCTGTGGTAATTTTAGTTAAACAAGTCTTTTTTTTTTTCCTCTGTGAATTGGTTGTGTTTTTGAAATAAGTAAAATTATCTCCAGTTTTCTCATATTTTTTGAAAAAATCGAAAATAAACATGCTAATACCTAAAAGAGCAGGAAGTGCAATTTTTTTAATGGATTGGTTCCCCTATGTAACTTTTAATATAGAATTTTTCATTACTTTAAAACCTGGTCAATTGATTTGCTAATGTATAAATGGAAGTCAAACCTTGTTTTTCTCACTTCAAATGTACCATGTAGGAAAGGGCCATTCATGAAAAATCACAGGAGAGAAAAGAAATAACAGGCCTTAAGACTTTAAAATGGAAAGATGAATACACAGTAGAACAGACCATATGAAAAAGCTTGGCATCTTTCGAAACAGACTGTTATTCAATGATAACCAAAATCCACAATGCTCAAAAAACTGAAGGAAATCCTAACAATTAGATCACATAACAGCTGAAGACCAAATGAAATCTAAAGCAACTAAACACTCTGAAAGAATTTTCACATATCTCCACTTTTCACATATGACCATGATTATACATCATATGAATATTGCTTTCTTAATGGTCTCCTTGTCCAAGGAACAATGCTTTCAATTGATTATGTAAGCTTTCTATGTTATTGGTGCAGTGTTTTATGCAATGTGGTTCCTGAATGAAATTTAGATGAAGTTGGTTCCCCCTGTTCCTTCTATGAGTGCCTTTTAATATATTTTTTTTAAAAATATACGAGACAGGAATCTAATCCTAGAAGTCCTTTTATTTTCCCGTTTCAGGCAGGATTAGGGGGAATGTTGGTGTGGGTGGTGGTGTTAAAAGGAAATTTTTTTCTGAAATGCTTGTATCATCTTATGTGGATCTAACTCTTATGTGACCCTTAGGTGACTAGCAACGAGACAAGCTTGATGGCTAGATGTCGAAGGGTGTATGCCCATGCGCATGACTATCATATTAATTCAATTTCAAACAACAGGTTATTCCTTTTCTTTTATGGTTGTTTGGAACTTTTATTTGCATTTGGTTTCAGTAGGTGTTGCTCTTCTAAAGTTTCTGTAATTGTTTGGTTCTTGGGTTCATTATTGTACTATGATAAACTTCAATACTTTGTCTACACATTTACATTATTTTCTCTTTCCTTATTGACGATGGAAATCCATCATTACTACTTGGAATCCACAGATTTTCTCTTAAGAAAAAGTGACGTTGTGATAAAAGAGCAGCAGCAGTTGTCTTGTTTATTTTATTGTTGTGTGCTTGTAGCACATTTGGTCCGTAAGGTGCTCTTTTCCTTGTAATGTTACGAGTCCCATGGACTAAATAGGGGACGGAGATGGAGACTGACAAGAATTGGTTTAGTGTACTTTATTTTTTATTTGGAATGCTTTGACCAATGAAAATAACAGTGTTGTGGCTCATATTTTTTAAGATAGACAATATAAGAATGAGAATAGTACAGAGGAACAATTAGGAGAATAAGATATCCTCTGAAGTTGAAGAAACAAAATAAAGAAACATGCCAAGGGTGCACTCAATCTTGCTGAGTACAGCAAAAAAAATCATTTTAAGCCTCCTGATACCCCCATAAAAAAAAGTGTAAACCATAATTCTATCCCATTACAGTTGCCTCAAAATGAAATGATCTTTGAAGATTCTAGGAACCCTTCTGCAGGTTTGGAAAGTTGGTGTTTATTCTCAAAGCGGTGAGCTAATTATCTCACACATTAAATCAGAGGACATTTGAGCTATAAATGCTGTTAGGATTTAGTGCCTTTATGCTGGTGGCTTGCCTTAGTTTTTTTCTTTCTTAATTTTACCTTTTTTCATGTGTTAAATTTGTCATTTTTGAAGAACAAAATTGCACTGTGCATGTGAATTGCTTGGTTTTGGCTAGTGCTTTGTGTTTTAGTTGCCTCTGTTGTGCTAGAAGTTGCATATTGTGGGTTTCTAGACTTGCTAGTTTTGTTCATTGCCTCTATGTGGAACACATAATGAGAGATTGTACTGGAGCATTTCTCTTGGTTTTTCCTAGCTTGTCTGATATTGGTATGGTTTTATTGAAATTTCACTAATCTTCCTACACTGTGATATATTCCAGTGATGGTGAAACTTTTATATCAGCTGATGACCTCCGAATAAATCTTTGGAATTTGGAAATCAGCAACCAAAGTTTCAATATTTGTGATGTCAAACCTGCAAATATGGAGGATTTAACTGGTAAGCCTCTTGGTCTCTGATGCTGATTGTATTAATTATATAAATTTGTGTGATCCACGTACTTTTGATCAAATTTTGAGAATTCTGGTTTTTATGTTTTACTTTCTGGAACTCACTTGGCATCCCCGTTTGAATTCATGAATTCATGAATAGTTATTGGACAATATATACTGTCAGCTTTTCCCCCCTATGGTTGAGTAATTGATTGTTTCAACCAGTGTTGTCAAAGGCGAAAGACACCAAAAGGTGCCGAGCTTGTAAAATGCCCGAGGCGCTAGGTGCATACCTAGGCACTCGCCTGAATGAACCAAGGCGATATGCTATAAATTAAAAAAAATAATATTATATTATATTATTTAAATCTAAAATATATATATATCTTCCCAATTAAGATTACATCATTAGAAAATCAAAGGAAAATATAAAATACCATAACATGGTCATATAAAGTCATATTTTTCACCCTTAAAAAAAAAGATAATTTAAAGTAGTAAGTAGCCAAATAGATTAAAAAGAAAAATTAAATGTCATCATCATTATTCGTTAATCTTCAAAAACATCTCCATGCGTGCTTTCCTCTCCTGCACTTGAATCCTCCATATCCTTCATTTCATGATTATAATCGAAATCCTCATCTCTCAAACTATATTGCAGTTGTTTAGAAAAAAATAAAGTATTAACTGTACAGATGTGTTGTTCTTCGACTCTCACTGTTGAAAAAAGAAAGTGTGGTTGGTGTTTCTCTTCTAAGGGTGCGTTTGTTTGCCCGGAAAGTGGTTTTTTGAAAACCACTTTCCAAACTTTCCTGTGTTTGTTTGCCATTAGGAAAGTTGTTCAACGGAAAACACTTTCCAGTCAAAGAAAAATTTGGCTTGATTTCCAGGAAAGTGTTTTCTTTTTATTTTGAGCGAAAAACACTTTTCAGAAGTTGTGAAAAATTTAGAAATATCATATTATTTGCTGATTATATCAAATTTGGTCCTCAAACTTTTAATTGATATATATTTTGTTTGATTTTTTTTTTAATTTCATCCCTTAAAATTTGATTTAATTTGATTTTTATATTAATTTTGATCCTTATTTTTATGATTGTTATTTGCTTTTCTCTTATCATTTTTTTAATTGAAATTTTTTATCTATCAAATTTGATGCTCATTCTTTTGATTGTTACTTATTTTATTTGAAATAATTTATGAAATTATAATTATAATTATTTTAATTTCATCATCTTTCAATTTTTTTATTTGTTAGATTTGATCTCCATTATTTTGATTATTATTTATTTTATTTGAGATAATTTATGAAATTAGATTTTTTTCAATTTCATTCTCATTCAACTTTTTAATTTGT
>Ga0307518_10003251_pt1 | contig 11719 bp, 10 predicted proteins | sample 25_EM_MG_FD_203889 | JGI IMG/M metagenome (GOLD analysis project Ga0307518, IMG submission 203889) | Populus trichocarpa ectomycorrhiza microbial communities from riparian zone in the Pacific Northwest, United States - 25_EM | ecosystem: Host-associated > Plants > Roots > Unclassified | place... | reverse complement strand
CTATGGCAAGTCGAAGTGTTCTATAAGTATCACGGTGTATGTCAAACTCTGGATCATGCGCCGAAGGACGAGGAGCACTGCCGAGAGGTGCCCAGGGCCGTCCTGCGGACGGGTGACGCTGTGCAAGTGCGTCAAGATCGGGATCCTCGCCCTCAAGGCGGCCAGATGCGAACGGATCTGGGCTGGGAAGACCGCTATGCGGGGCTGTTCCGGGAGGCCCCCTTGGTGGTGCTGTGGCCAGTGATTGAGTACCTGGCCGCCGACTCGGCATCAAGGGCCCGTCGTGCGTGAAGCGGCACACCGCCTCCGCTCCGGTCGACGGTGGTCTGCGGCCGCTGCGCAACCCGGAGGCGGTCGAACTCGACGACGAGGAGGAATCAGCTGGCGGCCGGATGCGACAGCACCTCGGCCGGGGTCGGTCAGTCTTCGAGTTCGTGGCGGACGCGCCGGGATGGGTTGAAGGTGTAGAGGTTGAGGATGTCGGGCGCCTCGGCGAGGCCGGGGCCGCCGTCCTTGACCCAGGCAGTGATGTCGGCAGCGGCGTCGGGGTCGTTGACCTGGCCGAGCCAGACCGGGCGTCCGCCGGCCCTGCGGCCTTCGGCGGAGGGTTGGACAACAATGACGTTGGCGCGCTCGCACGCGTCCAGACAGTCGGTGCGCCTCACCATCGCGACTCTGGACAGTTGGGTGCGCAGGTCGGTGAGCTGGGCTTCGTGGTCCAGGCGCGGCACCTTGGCCGACGTGCCGCAGCAGCAGCCGCGACAGACGGTGACGGTGGGCCGGGGCGTACTCGGGGTGGGAGCGGCCTTCTTGGTGCGGCGGCTCACCGCGTGTCCTGCGCGGCGCGGTTCCAGGCGGCGTCGCGCAGCAGTCGCAGTCCGTTGAGGCCGACGATGACGGTCGAGCCCTCGTGGCCGAGAACGCCGAGGGGCAGCGGCAGATGGCCCGCCAGGTCCCAGATGACCAGGCCGGAGATGAACACCGCGGCGATGACCAGGTTCTGTACCACCAGTCGGCGGGCCGCTCGCGACAGGCTCACGACCGTCGGGACGGTGGCGAGTTCGTCGCGGACGATGACGGCGTCGGCGGTCTCCAGAGCGAGGTCGGAACCCGCGCGGCCCATGGCGATGCCGGTGTGGGCGGCGGCCAGGGCGGGGGCGTCGTTGACGCCGTCGCCGATGAACAGCACCTTGCGCCCTCGGGCCTCCAGGCGGCGCACGGCTTCGACCTTGTCCTCGGGCAGGAGTCCGGCGTGGACCTCGTCGCCGGTGATGCCGACCTCGGCGGCCAGGCGGGCGGCGGCGCGCGGGTTGTCGCCTGTCACAAGCAGCGGGGTGCTGCCGGTCAGGGTGGTCAGGGCGGCGACGGTCGCGGCGGCGTCGGGACGCAGCTGGTCGGCGATGCCCAGCACGCCGACCGGGACACCGTCACGCAGGACCACGACGGCCGTGCGGCCGCCGGCCTCCATGTCGGCAGCGACCTCGGCCGCGCGGACCGAGCCGGTGTCGTCATTGCCGTTGAGGAGACGGGCGGGCGCGCCGACCGCGACCGTGTGGCCGTCGACGGTGGCGGTGACACCGACGCCGGGAGCGGAGGTGAAGTCCCACATGTCGGCGATGGCGAGGCTGCGGGTGCGGGCGGCGTCGACGACGGCGCGGGCCAGGGGGTGTTCGCTGGGGTGCTCGGCGGCGGCCGCCAGTGCCAGCAGGCTGTCCTCGTCCAGTCGGGAGCCGTGCACGGGCAGGGGGCGGATGTCGGTGACGTGGGGGGTGCCCTCGGTGAGGGTGCCGGTCTTGTCGAGTGCGACCGCGTCGACCTGTCCGAGACGCTCCATGACCACGGCGGACTTCACCAGGACACCGTGGCGTCCGGCGTTGGCGATGGCCGAGAGCAGCGGCGGCATCGTCGCCAGGACCACCGCGCACGGTGAGGCCACGATCATGAAGGTCATCGCGCGCAGCAGCGAGCCGGTGAGATCGGCGCCGAACACGAGCGGGACCAGGAAGACGGCCAGGGTCGCGAAGACCATGCCGAGGCTGTAGCGCTGCTCGACGTTCTCGATGAACAGCTGGGTGGGCGCCTTGGTCTCGGAAGCCTCCTCGACCATGGCCACGATCCGCGCGATCACCGAGTCCGAAGGGTCCCGCTCGACCAAGACCCGCAGGGCCCCGGTGCCGTTCAAGGTGCCGGCGAAGACCTCGTCCCCGGTCTCCTTCGCGACCGGCATGGGTTCGCCGGTGATGGTGGCTTGGTCGACCTCGCTGGCCCCCTCCAGAACGCGGCCGTCCGCGCCGATCCGCTCACCGGGCCGGACCAGAACAATGTCGCCGACCACCAGGTCCTCGGTCGCGACGCTCTCTTCGCTCCCGTCGTCGGCCTGCCGGGTCGCGGTGGCCGGGGCGAGATCGAGCAGCCCGCGGACCGCGTCCTGGGTGCGGGCGGTCGCCAGCGCCTCCAGCGCGCCGGAGGTCGCGAAGATGACGATCAGCAGTGCACCGTCCATCACCTGCCCGATCGAGGCGGCACCGATCGCGGCCACGATCATCAGCAGATCGACATCCAGCGTCTTCTCCCGCAGTGCAGCCAGCCCGGCCCACGCCGGTTCCCAGCCGCCCGTGATGTAGGTGGCGGCGTACAGCGGGCCCCACGCCCAGGCGGGCGTGCCGGTCAGATGGAGCGGCAGTGCGATCAGGAACAGCACCAGCGCCGCGGTGGCCCAGCGCGCCTCGGCCAGGGCGAACACCCGGGTACGCCGCTTCGGCGCCGTGCGTGAGGCGGCCGTAGCGGCCCGAACGGGGCGCTGGAGCAGATCGGAAGGCATGACAAAATAACCCTTTCAGGGCGGAAGGCCGCGACACTTCCAGCGTACAGGAACATCTGAACAGGTCTTCATATGTGGCCGGTAGGATGGGGGCATGGGTCACGGAGCCGACGACAAGAACCACGCCAGCCCCCGCGAGCGCCTTGACGCAGCGGGGGCCACCGACGTCGCCGCCACCCTCCAGGCCTTGGCCACCCCTTCGCGCCTGTACATCCTGGCCCGCCTCCAGGAAGGCCCCTGCGCGGTCGGCGACCTCGCCGAGGCCGTGGGCATGGAAGCCTCCGCCTGCTCCCATCAGCTCCGTCTGCTCCGCAATCTCGGGCTCGTCACCGGAGAGCGCCGGGGCCGCTCCATCGTCTACACCCTCTATGACAACCACGTCGCCGAGCTTCTGGAGCAGGCCCTCTTCCACGTCGAGCACCTGCGGCTCGGCCTGCGCGATGTCCCTACGGCCGCCGAAACGGCGTCGGTGGCGGTCCGGCGGTAGGTGGTCACGTTCGACGGCTCTCACAAATGAACATCTGTGAGAGTGCTGCGACAGACCGCGGAGTGCTCACGTTTTCGCAGGTCACTGTTCACGCGAGTCTCCTCGGAACCCCCGCGTTGTGCGACAGGATGCCGCCATGCATCTCCCGCCCGATCTAGCCGCATCGGTGCTGTGGCGCAACGACTGCCTGGGCTCTCGTCCCAGTGATCCACCGGGCTGAAGGGGTCTTCGAGCCCCACCCTCTGTCGACGCACGGCAAAAGGCCTATGTACCTTAGGGCCTAAGTTAGCTAGTAGGCCGTTCGTGGTGATCGGCTATGCGTGCGGAAGGTCGGGTGAATGGCGAGCCCCTTGGCGACCGCCCAGCCTCGGACACCGTGTCTCGGCGGGGCGGTGGCCGTGCTGAGGCCGTACCGCGTTCCGCCGACGTCCTCTGCCGGTGCTTCGGTGGTTCCCCTTTCAGGTGTGCCTCGCGGACTCCTCGTCCTGAGCTTCTCCCCGACGGGGCGTCCGCCGTCGCCCGCGAGCGCGGATACGGGGGCATGCACGCCGGCCGGTGCCGCGGAGGCAGGCGGACCGCTGGTGGTGGCCACTCCTTTCGGCGTCCCCTGTCACGCCCCCACATGAAGGAAGCATGTTCATGAGCTCCATACCTTCGCGCAAGGCTCCGGCAGCTGGAGCCACCAAGGCCGAGAGGCGCCGTGCCGTGGCGGCCGAGAAGGCAGCCGAAGCACGGCGCGCCGAGCGGCGGGCGCGGCGGTTGCGCTGGGGCGGTACGGCCCTGGCCGTGACGGTGGTCGCGGCCGGCGGGATCTTCTTCGCAACCCGCGGCGGTTCCGGCGGCTCGTCCAGTGGGTCGGCGGGCGAGCCCTTCGTGGGAGGGGACCTGCACACCGTTTCCGTGGTGGGTAGCCGTCTTTTCGTCGGCGGGCATGAGGCGGCTGCCTCCTCCGGTAACGGTGGCCGCACCTGGCGGGAGGTGCCGTCGCTGCGTGGGGCGGACCCCATGGGGTGGGCGCGGACTTCGGGCGCCGTGCTCGTGGGTGGGCACCCGGGGCTCTACCGGTCAACCGATGGTGGAGCGACGTTCGCCAAGGTGGCCGGCGCGGGCGCGGTGAGCGATGTGCACGGCATCGGTGCCAGCGGCAACACCGTCTACATTGCCTCCCCTGTGTCCGGGCTGCTCGCCTCCAGCGACGGTGGCAAGAGCTGGAAGACGGTCAACGCCCAGGCGGGGCGCTCGTTCATGGGTACCATCCTCGTCGACCCGAAGGACCCGCAGCGGTTGATCGCTCCTGATATGTCCAGTGGGCTACAGACCAGCGGTGACGGCGGCAAGACCTGGCAGAGCCTGGGCGGCCCGATGGGCGCGATGGCCGCCGCCTGGAACCCCAAGGACATCAACCAGATCGTCGCCGTGGGGATGAACGGCGCCGAGCTGAGCACCGACGGAGGCAAGACCTGGGAGCAGGTCGCCCTGCCGAAGGGCACCAGCGCGGTCGGCTACGACGCCACCGGAAGCACCCTGTACGCGGGCGTGCTCGACGGTCAGAACGCCCATACTTACCGCAGCACCGACGGCGCCACCACTTGGAAGGCCACGGCGTGACGACACCGCCGACCGGGCGGGAGCCGTTCCGGACGGCGGACCCGGTCCGGATTCCGCCATGGCAGCCGAGGACACCGGCCGGAACTCCCGCCGCAGACCGGACCTGCTGCTGTCGGCGGTGGCCGCCACTGTGGCACTTGCCCTGGTCGTTGCGGCTGTAGTGGCTCTGCGGGACCGGTCTGGCGGCGGCGGTGGGGCCGCCATCGGCGCGGTCGCGAGCCGTGCCGCCCCCGCCGTCACGCCTCCCGCCGCCCAGGTGCGACCCGTGCACGAGGCCCTGCACGACATCGACGCCACCTGCCGGGCCAAGGGCCAGAGCGGTGAGCAGACGTCGCTCGCCCGGGACGCCGACACGGTCATCGCCTTTTCGCAGCGCTACCCCGACGCCCGCTTTCCGATCGACGACGAGACTGGCACCACCCTCTCCCTGCTTCTGGTCACCCGGCAGGGGCTGCGCGGCTGCGCGCCCGTCCTCGCGGCCCGTGTGAATCAGGCCTTGCCGCTCGACTTCCGCGACCTCATCGCTGCGCCCTCGTGACGGCGCTGACCACGCGTGGACAGCACCCACGAGGAGCTACCGAGGGGGACGGGAGTGGGTGCACGGGAGCCCGCTGTCCGAGGGCGGGCTCACGGGCACCCCGGCCGCGCCCGGTGCGGAGCGGGCACGTTGTCCTGACAGTCACCAACGGCCCGGCGGCGCAGGCGCGGCAGACGGATCAGGCGCCGCACTCGTACGGCGGCGGTCTATCCGCTCGCCCCGAGGGCGGCGATGGGAGTGCGGGCCGTGGCCTGGGGCAGCAGTGCCGGACAGGGTCCCTTGATCGGGTGATCTTTAGCCGGTCGACTACCTAATTTCCTTAGGGGTTACGTAGGGTGGTGATTCGCTCACTCCACGACGCCGGGTTGTGGAGAGGTGGAAGCGAAGAAGAGGAGTCATTCATGCGAATGCGCCCCCTTGCCCGCGCCGGACTCATCGCCGGAGTCGTTCTGGCCGCCACTACCGGCTTCGCCGGCTTGGCCCAGGCTCATACCGTTACCGTTACCGCACCAGCCACCGCGAGTGCGAGCCCCGTGGCGCGCACGCTGTCCACGCCCGTGACTACGGAGGCCCGCGCGCGGTCGGTCGCCGCGTTCCGGGCCGATACATCTCCGTGCTCTTGCTGTCCTCTGGACATGGTCTGCTGTCTGGCCGGAGCGGACTGCTGCCGCGACTGCTGCGTGGGGGCGGACTGTTGCTGACCCAGGGGTGCTGAAGCACCCGCTCGTGGACGCGCCGTTCACTGCGGCGGGGGAACACGCGCGTGCTCGTCTCCGTCGACCGGACGATCGGGACGTCGGGGCGTGCTCAGTGGCCGGAGTGCCGCAGGCGATGATCGTGCTGGTGTGGCGAAATCCGGTGCTCCGGCACGGGGTGCATGTTGCGCAGCCCGGACAACGTGACCGTGACCAGGCGGTCGGCTGCCGCGTCGGATTGCAGAGTGGCGGCTGCCGCCAGAGCGTGCAAGCAGTAGGTCGCGAGCTCGTCGGGTACGACGTCGTCGCGGAAGTCGCCGGCCTGTGCGCCTTCGGCCAGCAGATCCCGGATCATCTCGTGGAGCTGCTGTTCCGCCTGGACGATCCGTTCGTCCCGGTGCAGGAACGCGGAGAGTTCGTTGCCGTGATGCCCGTGCGAGTGGCGTGAGATATGGGCGAACGCCCGCAGGACCGCATCGAGTTGGGCGCCGGCTCCGACGGTCCGGTCGCGGACTTCCGTCAGCTGTTCCAGATGCTCGGAGACCTGCTGGTCGTGCCAGGCGAGCAGGATCGCGTCGACGTCCGGGAAGTACTTGTACAGCGTGGCCCGGCCGATGCCGACCTGTCCGGCGATCTGCGACATGGTCACCGACCGCACTCCGTGCTCGGCCGCCAGCTCGGCCGTGGTGTTCAGAATCGCGTCGCGCACCGCACGCCGGTGCGCCTCGATCGTCTCGTTCCACAGCTTCGGCACGGCATCAGTTTACGTGGCGGCGGTGTCGATACATCCTGTCGATCTAATGGACGCGGTGTCTCGTAAATGGCCGGACTGCCCGACTTCCACCTTGCGGGCCTCAATTCCTGCCTGACGCCGGCGTGAGTGGGGATCGGCGACGTCCTTGAGGTCGAGGCGCCGCCCCTCTCCCTCAAGGGGCCGTCGAGGGAGAGGGTCTCCCCGTGATCGGCAGCGACACTGGGAGCCCGACAGATCTGTACGGCCCTGCAAGCGGACCTGGATCAGACCCGGACGCCGAACTCGAACGGGCCGCCGATGGTGCTCATCGACTCGTACCGGACGACCGTGCCGGTCCGGGGGGCGTGCAGGATCTGCCCGTTGCCCGCGTAGAGGCCGACGTGATGCAGATCGCCGAAGAAGAACACCAGGTCGCCTACCTGGAGATCGCTCTGCGAGTAGATACGTGTACCGATGTTGGCCTGCGCCTGCGACGTGCGCGGTATGGAGACGCCGGCCTGCGCGTACGCCCAGGAGGTGAGGCCCGAGCAGTCGTAGGAGCTGGGGCCGGAGGCGCCGTACACATACGGCGTACCGATCTTGGTCTGGGCGGCCTGGAAGGCGGCACCCGCCCGGCCGGAGGCCGGCTTCGCGTCGCCAAGCACGCTGCGTGCGCTGGCGCGACTGGCTCGCTCCTCTTTTGCGGCCAGCGCCGCCTTCTCCTGGGCGGTCAGGGTGTTGAGGAGCTTCTGCGCCTGGCCGAGCTTCGCCTGGACCTCTTTCTTCTTCTTGCCCAGCTCCGTGCGGGTGTCCGCGAGATCCTTGAGCTTGGTGGAGGCTTCCTGGCGCTGCTGGGCGAGTACGCGTTGCTTCGCCTGGACCTTCTTCAACTGCTCGATCTGCTGGGCGCTCAGCTGGTCGAGTGTGGACGCCTTGTCGAGGTAGTCGTCCGGGTCGGAGGAGAGGAAGAGCTGGACCGACGGGTCGATGCCGCCGGTTCGGTACTGGGCGCTGGCCAGCGAACCGAGGCCGTCCCGCAGGGTGTTCAGCTCGTCCTGGCCGCGCGCGACCTTGTCCTGGAGATCGGCTATCTCCGTCTCAAGCTTCTTCTGCTTGTCCTTGGCCCCGTCGTATTCCTCTGTGGCCTTCTCTGCCTGCTCGTAGAGGGTGTCGGTCTTCGCTTTGACCTGGTCCTTGCTCGGTTTCGGTGCGGCCTGGGCGGCCTGGGACGTCAGGGCCACGGCTGCTGCGGCGGTCGCGGTGAGCACGGTCACACGGGTGCGGCTCGGCTGCTTGGGTCGACGGTGTGACGCCATAGAGGCGAGCTCCTTCTTCCTTCAGCCGCCTGCCAACGCGCCGACGGGCGGGACCCTCCGCCGTCACTCCTCATGAGTGAACACCCGGGCGGAGGTTCGATGCCAGAATCTACTAACCTTCTTACTAGTAGTTCAAATCCCTGCGGGGGGCGTTCTCTGTTCCCGGCCGCATTCTGCACATCCAACTCACCTGAGGTGCCGGCGTGGTGACGCTGCGTCGCGTGACGAGTCTCGCGAATCGGAGGATCTTGCAGATCTTTGTCGGTGTGAAGGCGTACTTGATCTGCCGGTCCCCACTTTGCGGTCGCCGCGTCGTCCGCCTCCGCGTCCATCGACAGCGACCCTCTTCGCTCTCCCCTCTCGCAGAATGCGCCACCGATGAACCTGAACTCCCACACTCGCCGTCGTCGCCGTCCACCTAGAAGCGCACGTCTCCTCGGCCGGCTTACCGCCCGACCCAGGATCCTGATCGCGGTGCTCACCATCGTCATCGTGAGCACCGTCGTATCCTCACTCGTGCTGGGGGATGGCGACGATGCGGCCAGTGCCAGGTCGATGCCCGCCAAGTTCTCCGACGAGGACGGAGCCGCCAAGGGGAAGCAGGAGCCCGAGTGGGACGGCAGGACCAAGGTGCTCGGAGACGGCTCCACGTCGTACACCGGGCCGCAGCCCGACCAGCTCAAGCCGACCCCGCTCAAGCCCGGTCAGAAGCCGCCGCAATTCGTCGTCTTCTCCTGGGACGGAGGGCTGCAAGGGGACGATCAATTGTTCTCGCGCTATCGGGAGTTGGCCAAGGCGTACGACGCCCATATGACGTTCTTCCTCACGGGCATCTACCTGCTGCCCAAGAGCAAGAGGACGCTTTACCGTCCACCGATGCACAACCCGGGAGTGGCGGCGATCAGCTACCCGACGGACGAGCACATTCGCGCCACGCTGTGGCAGCTCGGCAAGGCGTGGGAGGACGGTAACGAGATCGGGTCCCACTTCAACGGCCACTTCTGCGGCGCGAAGGGCGGCGGGGACTGGAGCGTCGAGGAGTGGAGGAGCGAGATCCGCCAGTTCTACTCCTTCATGGAGAACTGGAAGACCAACACGGGATACGCCGACATCCCGGCGCTGCCCTTCGACCCCAAGCGTGACATCACTGGCGGGCGCGCGCCTTGCTTGGAGGGGCAGAAGAACCTTCTGCCGGCCGCCAAGAGCTTCGGCTGGCGCTACGACGCCAGCTCGACGGGCGACTTCCAGATATGGCCCACCAAGAAGAACGGCATCTGGGACTTCCCGCTGCAGATGCTTCCGTACGAGGGTGGCAAGTACCAGGGCCTGTCCATGGACTTCAACTTCCTGTACAACCAGGCCAATGGCGAGACCGACGGTGACCCGGCGAAGTACACCGAGTGGGAGCGAGGGACCGTCAAGTCGTACATGGCCGGCTTCAACCGCGTGTACTACGGCAGCCGGGCGCCCATGATCATCGGTAACCATTTTGAGAACTGGAACGGCGGCATCTACATGAAGGCCGTCGACGAGGTCGTCAAGAACGTCTGCGTCCGCAAGGACGTTCGCTGCGTGTCCTTCCGTGAACTGGCCGACTGGATGGACGTACAGAAGCCGGAGACCCTCGAGCGACTGCGCAGCCTGGATCCTGCACAGTCGCCGGACTGGACGACCGTCGTCAAGTAGCTCGGGTCGGGGGAGTGCGACATCGGCGGGCGAGATCGCCGCACGAAACGGAGCTTCCGCCGACTCTCCGGCAGAAGCCCGTCGTCAACGAGGGGCGGACGGTGGTCTGATGACCCGTGCAGCGCCCGCCCCGTGGCCGCAGAGCTTCGCTCAGCCTGTCATGGTCGACTTCTTGCCGGACGGGGTGACGGCGAACCACATCTTTTCCTTGGCCTGGCCGTTCATCTGTCCGGCCTTCGTGTCGCCCATGTACCGGTACAGCGGCCAGCCGCCAAGGGTGAGCTGTTTCATGCCGTCCGTGCGGTCGACGGAGCCGAGGAGGGTCTTCTCCACCCCGTCCGTCTGGAGGGAGTCCTGCGCCATGACCGGCATCCAGGTCTTCGCGCAGTCACCGGTACACATCGACATGGACGGGGTCGCCTGGTCCATGTCGTAGCGGTAAAGGGTCATGCCCTTGTCGTCGGTGACCACGCTGCCCATGCCCTGGACTGTCTTGGCCATCAACATGGTCGTGGTGGCCATGTGTGCGCTGCCGGAGTCATCTGCGGCGGCCGGTGTCGACGTCGCGGGAGCCGAGGTGGCCGTGGCGACCGGAGCGACGTTTGTCGGGCTCGTACTTGAGGAGTTGTCCTTCGAGCCGCTGCACGCCGCCAGCAGGAGCGTCGAGGCGAGCCCTGCGGCCGCGGCGAGGACGATGCGTTGCCGGATCACGGCGTTTCCCTTCGTCGGGAGCTAGTTCTACTTACTCCCTTAGTACGTCGGGCAACTCCGGTCCGCTCAGGCGCTGATGCCACATGACCCAGTCTTGACTCTTGACCGCGCCCGACTGGCGGGTCGCCGTCGAGTCGGCTCAACTCAGGTCGCGGGCAGGGCCTCGATGGGTGCAGTCCCTTGCCGAACCGCATGATCGCCTCCCGGTTGGCCTGGAGCTCGCCGTACGGCATGTACCGCACCTTCAGGTCCGCGACCCGTGTTGCGGCTGGGACCGGAGGGAGCACCTCGGGTTGTCCGCCGGGCGCGGCCGTGAGGATGCTGCCGCGTACTGCTGCCGTCCGCGCTGCTCAGGCCGCCAACGGCCCTATTTTCTCGGGCAGTTCGTTGATCTCCTACTGCTTGCGGGCCCGTGCGGTCCTGCGCGCCGTCGACCTCTCGGAGCAGGTTCTTCTGGTTCTCGGGGATGCCGTTGCACTCATCGGTGGGAGTCTTGGTCTCCGCGTAGAGCTTCTCCACCTGCTCGCGCACCTCGTCCACCGAGGAGGGCTCCGGCGCCGTCTGGCTCTGCGGCGGCAGGCGGCTCATGGTGTCGGCCGCTACGCCGAGGGCGGCGATCCGGGCGCGGCCGGGCGGTTCCAGCCGTCGGGTCGGTGCCACGGCAACGGCGGGAGGTCAGTGAGACTTAGTAGCTTCATAGGTCGTGTCGCAACCGAGTGTGAGGCACAGTGATCACACACGCGGCCCGTCGTTTGAGGCTGCGGAGCGGGTCAGCCGAGGCCGGGCGGGCAGGCGACCAACAGCGGCAGCAGCGGGACCACCAAGGCTACGGCGGCCACGGATCCCCACAGGGCAGGGTGCGCAGTCCTGCGCGGACCGAGGACCCGCTTCAGGCGGATGAGTACCGTGTGGCCACCCGCGGCGAGGGCACCCTTCGGGGCGCGCGCCGCGGCCATCTCGTACATGGCGGTGGCCAGCACCTCGTGGGAGTGGCGGCGCAGCGCCCGGTCGTCAGCGATCATCTCCAGCAGCAGTGCCGTCTGCTCCCGTGCGTGACGGGCGAGCGGCACCCACTGGAAGACCGTGTGGAACGCCTCGATGGCGGCGAGGACCAGGTGGTGGCG
>Ga0307518_10003250_pt1 | contig 11722 bp, 11 predicted proteins | sample 25_EM_MG_FD_203889 | JGI IMG/M metagenome (GOLD analysis project Ga0307518, IMG submission 203889) | Populus trichocarpa ectomycorrhiza microbial communities from riparian zone in the Pacific Northwest, United States - 25_EM | ecosystem: Host-associated > Plants > Roots > Unclassified | place... | reverse complement strand
GCAACGCGCCCACCTCGCCCCGCGCGCCTCCGGGTGGGAGCAAGGGACCTTTAGTACCGCTAGCTTTCCTAGCGGCGCTAGCGAAGCCGAATCCCGGCGGAAGGTCCGTGAAGGCCTCCTTGAGGGACCCAGAGTCCCTCAAGGAGGCCTTCACGGACCGAGAACCCGCGCGCGAAGGAGCAGCGAAGCAGCAGCGAAGCGCCGAAGCGACCTTCTCCTCGATTGACTTTTTCACCACCGGCCCCCTGGCGGCCCGAAGTGTCCAAAGCGGACCAGTCACGCCCCCACGGCGTCCGGAACTGTCGGAGCCCCGGCCGACACTCGCCCCATGCCCAAAATCCTGGATCTCCTCATCCCCGCCCGTTGCGCCTCCTGCGGAGCGCCGGGCGCGCCCTGTTGCGCGACCTGCGAGACCGCTTGGGGTTCGCTCAGCGAGATCATCCGCGGGCCCACGGCCGGTCTCGTGCCCGTCTACGCCCTGGCCCCCTACGCCGACGACGCCCGTCGCCTGATCCTCGCGTACAAGGAACGCGGCCGCCGCGACCTCGCTCCCTCCTTCGGCCGCGCCGTCGCCGAAGCCCTCGTCCACCTGCCCGAGCCGGAGCCGGAACCCTGCCTCGTCCCGGTCCCTTCGCGACGGTCCGCTTCCCGTGTCCGGGGTGGACCGCACGTCCGGCGCGTCGCCGAGGAATGCGTGAAAGCATTGGCGGACAAGGGAAAGTCGGCGACCGTGGCACCCGTACTCAAACTCGGGTCCGGCGTCCGTGACGCGGTGGGACTGACCCGTGCCCAGCGGTCGGCGAACCTCGACGGCCGCATTCGCCTCGTCGCGGGAGCCTGCCGGGAGAAGGTCGTTCTCCTTGACGACGTGATCACAACCGGAGCGACCGCCGCCGCTTGTACGCGCTTTTTGGACATAAGCGGAATTCACGTTTCGGCGGTGGTAGCGCTGGCCGCCGCCGGGTGATCGGAAGGTCACCTACAAGAGTGATGAATGATCGGGAACGGGAATGGGTACATGGGCGTTGACGGGATATGAGGGACCTTCTGGGGAACACTCCGACGGCCCGCCACTCCACCGGGGTGGCGGCGGATTCCCCCGGGTACGGCCCACTGGGCACCCTCCGCATTTTCCTGTCCGAAGGCTTGCGCCGTCCGCGTGAAAACAAATCACGGGGACGACGCCCGACAAGCCGGATTGTCCCGCTGGCCACACGGTCGTCGTCGCGTGCGGTGACGAGGTCTCACGTCCTGATATCCCCCGGCTCGGGGGCTGTTGCTCGCGGCGTGATGCAGCTAACGTGCAGCGCTATCAGCAATCCCGGCAGGCAGGGAGGTGACCAGCCCATGTCCCTGGCGCCGGAGCCGCGCTGAGTCCGCGCTCGGACATCCGACACGAGACGTCGTGACCGTATGCCGAGTTCCCTCACCGCCCGCGATCCGGGCTTCGTCCCCGCATTACCGGCGCCCTAGTGAACACATCTACAGCTCGCAGTCATTTCAGCGAGGGAGGTCGTGTATGGACATCGTCGTTAAGGGCCGCAACGTGGAGGTGCCCGACCACTATCGGGCACTCGTCAGCGAAAAGCTGGCCCGGCTAGAGCGCTACGACAAGAAGGTCATCCGTTACGACGTGGAGCTCTTCCACGAGCCCAATCGCCGGCAGTCGAAGAACTGCCAGCGCGTCGAAATCACCGGTAAGGGCCGTGGCCCCGCCGTACGCGCCGAAGCGTGTGCAGGCGACTTCTACGCAGCGCTGGATTCCGCACTGAACAAGCTCGAGAACAGGTTGCGGAAGACACACGACCGCCGGCGCGTGCACTACGGCCGCAGCCGCCCGGAATCCGTCGCCGAGGCGACTTCGATGGCGGCCGCCGGTGGAATGACCACCGACACCCGGCTGGCGGGTACCGCTGTGCTCGAAGCGCCGGAGGCCGAACCCATGGCCAACGGTTTCGCTGTCGAGAGCGGTGACTTCGAGATGCCCCAGCAGCAGCGCTGGGATGACGGGGTGACCGAACACCAGCCCGGTCGCGTCGTCCGCGAGAAGAAGCATGACGCGGAGCCCATGACGGTCGACCAGGCTCTCTACGAGATGGAACTGGTCGGTCACGACTTCTATCTGTTCAACGACTCCGACGCCGGGTGCCCGAGCGTCGTCTATCGGAGGCGAGGCTTCGACTACGGCGTCATCCGGCTCAGCTAGCCGGCCACTACTGCCCTGACGGCGGCCCGCACGCGTCCCGTGCGGGCCGCCGTCATGTCCGGATCAGGCGGGGACGAACCCCATTCCGCCAGGTACCGACAGACGGTGCGTGCGCGAACACCGAGGTGTTCCCTACGATGGGGGCGGACGGTGGTGCGTCACCAAGGCACCACCGCGGACGAGATTGCCCGGGACCGGCTCGGGTGCGATCACAATCAGCTAGTGAGGTCGACCGGATGGTGCTGAACCGCCTGCTCCGCGCGGGCGAGGGCAAAATGGTGAAGCGGCTGCGACACATCGCCGATCACATCAACACCCTCGAAGACGACGTCAAGGAACTTTCGGACACCGCGCTGCGGGCCAAGACCGAGGAGTTCCGTAAACGGCACGCGGACGGCGAGTCACTCGACGACCTCCTGCCGGAGGCGTTCGCGGTGGCGAGGGAAGCGGCTTGGCGCGTGCTCGGCCAGCGCCCCTACGACGTCCAGCTCATGGGCGGCGCCGCGCTGCACCTCGGCCAGGTCTCGGAGATGAAGACCGGTGAGGGCAAGACCCTGACCCAGGTCCTCCCCGCGTACCTGAACGCCGTCTCCGGCAAGGGCGTGCACGTCATCACGGTGAACGACTACCTCGCCAAACGTGACGCCGAGTGGATGGGCCGTATCCACCGCTTCCTCGGCCTCGAGGTCGGGGTCATCCTGGCCGACCAGACGCCCGAGGTCCGCCGCCAGCAGTACGCCGCCGACATCACGCACGGCACGAACAACGAGTTCGGCTTCGACTACCTCCGCGACAACATGGCGTGGAGCCTCGAAGACTGCGTACAGCGCGGCCACAACTTCGCGATCGTCGACGAGGTGGACTCCATCCTCATCGACGAGGCCCGCACGCCGCTGATCATCTCCGGTCCGGCCGACCAGTCCTCGCGCTGGTACGTCGAGTTCGCCCGGATGACGCCGCTGATGAAGCCGGACATCCACTACGAGGTGGACATCCGCAAGCGCACCGTCGGTGTCACCGAAAAGGGTGTCGCCTTCGTCGAGGACCAGCTCGGCATCGAGAACCTCTACGAGGCCGCGAACACGCCGCTGGTCGGCTACCTGAACAACGCGCTGAAGGTCAAGGAGCTCTACAAGCGCGACAAGGACTACATCGTCCGTGACGGCGAGGTCCTCATCGTCGACGAGTTCACCGGCCGCATCCTGCACGGCCGCCGCTACAACGAGGGCATGCACCAGGCGATCGAGGCCAAGGAAGGCGTCGAGATCAAGGCCGAGAACCAGACTCTCGCCACGATCACGCTGCAGAACTACTTCCGGCTCTACGACAAGCTGTCGGGGATGACCGGTACCGCCGAGACCGAGGCGGCCGAGTTCCACCAGACCTACAAGCTGGGTGTGGTGCCGATCCCGACGAACAAGCCGATGGTCCGCGCCGACCAGGCCGACCTGATCTACAAGACCGAGCAGGCCAAGTTCGAGGCCGTCGCCGAGGACATCGCCGAGCGGCACGAGAAGGGCCAGCCGGTGCTGGTCGGCACCACGAGTGTCGAGAAGTCCGAGCACCTGTCGAAGCTGCTGCTCAAGCTGGGTGTCCCGCACGAGGTCCTCAACGCCAAGCACCACGACCGGGAGGCCCTGATCGTCGCCCGCGCCGGGCGCAAGGGCGCGGTCACGGTCGCCACCAACATGGCGGGCCGCGGTACCGACATCGTGCTCGGCGGCAACCCGGACATCATCGCCGACGAAGTGCTGCGCGACCGCGGCCTCGACCCGGTGGAGCACTCCGAGGAGTACGAGGCCGCTTGGCCGAAGGTGCTCGAGGAGATCCAGGCGGAGACCAAGGCCGAGGCCGACGAGGTCCGCGAGGCGGGCGGGCTGTACGTGCTCGGCACCGAGCGGCACGAGTCTCGCCGCATCGACAACCAGCTCCGCGGTCGTTCCGGCCGTCAGGGCGACCCCGGCGAGTCCCGGTTCTACCTCTCGCTCGGTGACGAGCTCATGCGCCGCTTCAACGCGACGATGGTCGAGCGGGTCATGACCACCATGCGGCTGCCGGACGACGTGCCGATCGAGCACAAGATGGTCTCCAAGGCGATCAAGAGCGCTCAGACGCAGGTCGAGCAGCAGAACATGGAGATCCGCAAGAACGTCCTCAAGTACGACGAGGTCATGAACGAGCAGCGCAAGGTGATCTACGCCGAGCGTCTGCGCGTCCTCGAAGGCGAGGATCTGCGCGAGCAGATCGAGCACATGCTGGTCGACGTCATCAACGCGTACGTCACCGAGGAGACCTCCAGCGGCTACGCCGAGGACTGGGACCACGAGAAGCTGTGGACGGCGCTGAAGCAGCTGTACCCGGTCAAGGTCACCTGGGAAGAGCTCACCGAGGACGACGACCTCGACGCCGACAGGCTGCGTGAGGCGCTGCTCGAAGACGCCCACCGCGCGTACGACGAGCGCGAGGTCGAGATCGACGGCAAGGTCGGCGAAGGCGCGATGCGGAGCCTGGAGCGTCAGGTGATGCTCACCGTGCTCGACCGCAAGTGGCGTGAGCACCTCTACGAGATGGACTATCTCAAGGAGGGCATCGGCATGCGTGCCCTGGCGCAGCGCGACCCGGTCATCGAGTACCAGCGCGAGGGCTACGACATGTTCCGCGCGATGCTGGAGTCGCTGAAGGAGGAGGCCGTCGGCTTCCTGTTCAACCTCCAGGTCGAGCAGGCCGAGCCCGCCACCCCGGCGCCGGAGTCCGCGTCCGCGCTGCCCGCCGGTGTCGGCTCCGGGAACGGCCAGGCCGCGAACGGCGACGGCAGGCACGCTCGTCCGACGCCTCCGCAGGGCCCGGCGACCGACACCGAATCCGTGCCTTCCGCCTTGCGGGGCAAGGGACTCGGCGGCGGTTCGCAGACCGGTCTGACCATGTCGGGCCCGTCCGAGGACGGCGGCGTCGAGTCGCATTCGGACAGTGCCGGCAGTGCCGGTGGCGACCAGAGCGGAACCCGCCGGGAGCGTCGTGCCGCGCAGCGCGCCTCCCAGAAGAAGGGCAAGAAGGGCCCGCGCCGCTAAAGGTCCCAAGCGCGTGAAGGCCCCCTTCCCTCGGCCACGGTTTCGAACGACCAGCCGAGGGAAGGGGGCCTTCACGCGCATCAGGCCGCGAGCGCGGAGACGCGCCGCGGCGGCTTCAGCAGGTGGAAGCGGGTGCATACCCAGCCCGACGGCGTCCGTTCGAAGCGGGCGGCCAAGGCGAGGCAACGTCCGTTCTGTTCGACGGTCGCGCAGGCTTCGACGACGCCGTCCGCCGGATGCCCCAGGTGGACCGACTTCGGCCGGTAGCCGCCGGCCGGACGGCGACGGCCGCTCTCGAGCAGGGCGCGGTGGAGCGCCGGGTCGAGGATCGGCCGCACCTGGACCGCGGGACGGCGGCCGTCACAGGCTTCGAGGATGGTGGTCAGCAGCCTGCCGATCTGCCTGCCGTCCGGGGTGTCCGGCGCCGGCCGCGGTTCCTCCACGACGGGTACCCCGGACAGCGGCAGGTCCAGCACGAGCTGGTTGTCCGGCGACTCCGCCCGGTGCGTCAGGCCGTCCGGCCGGTCGGCGACCCGGTACGGCGGTTCGTACGGTTCGAGCCGTCTCAGTACGTACGACTTCATCGAGCAATCCCCCTCCGCGGCCCCTCGGCCACGCCCAGCAACTAAGGGGCAGGCGGCGGGCGGAGCCGCGACAAGGACCGCCCGAGAGGATGAACCGGGCGGTGATCGCTTGTGTACGGTGAGCCGATGCTGAAAGGGCTGGTCGTCGACTACGCCGGGGTGCTCACGGACGTGGGCGCGGACGAGCTGTACGCCTTCCTGCTCTCGGCAAGGGAGCGCGGTATCAAAACGGCCTTGCTCTCGAACGCCCCCGGCGCGTCGGACGAGGCCAAGCGGTCACTCGGCCCGTTCTTCGACGCGCTCGTCTTCTCCGGCGAGGTCGGCGTGGCCAAACCCGACCGCGAGGTCTACCTGCTCACCGCGGGGCTGCTCGATCTGCCCGCCGACCGGTGCGCGTTCGTCGACGACGCCGCGCACAACGTCCGCGCGGCGGTCGCGGCCGGGATGGCGGGTGTGCACCACACCTCGGTCGAGGAGACGCTGACCGAGCTCAGCGCGTTGTTCCCGAAGCCCTAGCCCGGCGCACCAGCTCGAACGACAGCACCGCGGCGGCGGCCGAGACGTTCAGCGACTCGACTTCGCCGGGCATCGGGATCGACACCCACTCCGTCACCAGTTCGCCGACCTCGGCGCCGACGCCGTTCGTCTCCCCGCCCAGCACGAACGCCGCGCGCTGCGGAAGTTCGACGTCGAACACCGAGCTGCGAGCCGATGCGCCCAGCGCGTAGATCCCGTAGCCGGCTTCGGAGAGCATCTCGGCCGCCTCGCGCGCGCTGCCGCACCGCAGCACGGGCGCGCGGAACGCGACCCCGGCCGACGCCTTGACCACCATCGGGTCGAGGGCGGCGACCCCGCGCCGCGGCACCACGACGCCGTCCAGCCCGGCGGCGGTCGCCGTGCGCAGGATCATCCCGACGTTCGCCGGGGTGGTGATGCCGTCGAGCAGCAGCACCCGCGACGGCGGCCTGCCGTCGGACAGCGCCGCGTGCAGCGACCGCATACGCGGCGCGACGACGTCGGCGAGCACGCCCTGGTCCTGCTTGCCGTTGCCTGCCAGCACCTTGACGCGATGCGCGCTCGCCCGCTGCACCGGCACCCCGGCGGCCTTGGCGGCACGCTGGATCTCGGCGGCGTTCGGCCCGCGCACGGTGTCGGCGAGGATCACCTTGTCCACCTCGAGCGCCGCGTCGTCCAAGGCCTCGAGCACCGGTTTGCGGCCGTACACCGTCAGGAACCGGTCCTTCGGCGAGATCACCGACTCATCACCCACACCGGCGAGTGTCCCACTATGTAAGGATCGGCCCATGCCCGACCGCCTCTCCGCGCTGGACGCCTCGTTCCTGTACGTGGAAGACCACTCGACCCCGATGCACGTCGGCGGCGTGGCGATCTTCGAGCGACCGCGCGAGGGGTTCACCCACGAGCGGCTGCTCGACCTGATCGGGCAGCGCCTGGCGTTCCTGCCGCGCTACCGGCAGCGAGTGCTGGAAGTGCCCGGGCACCTCGCCCGGCCGGTGTGGGTCGACGACGTCGACTTCGACCTCAACTACCACGTCCGGCGGTCCGCGCTGCCGCAGCCGGGCTCCGACGGCCAGCTGTTCGACCTCGTGGCGCGGCTGATGTCGCGGCGGCTCGACCCGGGAAGGCCGCTCTGGGAGGCGTACTTCGTCGAAGGGCTCGCGGGTGACCGCGTCGCGCTGGTGACCAAGACGCACCAGTCGGTCGTGGACGGGATCGGCACCATCGAGATCGGGCAGCTGATCCTCGACGCCGTCCCGCAGGAGCCGGAACCGTTCGACGACACCTGGCATCCGCGCCGGGAACCGAGCCGTACGCAGCTGATCCTCGACGCGGTCGCCGAGACCGTGCAGCGGCCGACGGAGCTGGTGGAGAACGTCCGCTCCATCGCCCACGACGCCACCGCGATGGCGGGCAAGGTCACCGAAACGGTCGGCGACGTCGCGTCGGCGCTGAAGACCATGGTGCATCCGGCGCCGTCCGGGCCGCTCAACGTCCGCACCTCCGGCGGCCGCATGTTCGCCGGGGTCCGCACGCGGCTGGAGGATTTCCGCAAGGTCCGCGCCGCGCACGGCGGCACGGTCAACGACGTCGTGCTCGCGGCGATCACCGGTGCGCTGCGGGAATGGCTGCTCTCCCGCGGCTCGAACCTGACCGCGACGACCACGGTGCGCGCGCTGGTGCCGATGGCGGTCCGCGACGCCGAGACGGCCGAGTATTCGACGCCGGCGCTGGTCGGGAACCAGGTCGACGCCTACCTGGTCGATCTGCCGGTCGGGGAGCCGAACGCGGTCCTGCGGCTGCAGCACATCGGGCACGCGATGGCGGACCACCTCGACTCGGGCCGTTCGGTCGCCGCGCGCGGGCTGCTGACGGTCGGCGGATTCGCCCCGCCGACGCTGCATTCGCTGGGCGCGCGGGTGGCCGGGTCGATGTCGGGACGCATTTTCAACGTGCTGATCACGAACTCGCCGGGCCCGCAGGTGCCGCTCTACGCGGGACAGGCGAAGATGGTGGAGATGTTCCCGGTCATGCCGCTGGTGCGCAATCAGGCGCTGGCGATCGGGGTCACCTCGTATCACGGCGGTGTCTACTTCGGACTGAACGGCGATCGCAAGGCCGTGTCCGATGTGGACCTGCTCGCCGGGATGATCGAGGAATCGTTGGAAGAGCTGAAGGGTGCGCACTGGTGAGGGTTTATCTGCCCGCGACGATCGCGATGCTCCGTGATCTCGAAACCGCCGGGGAGTTCCGGGCGCGCAGCGGCACGGGGTTCGCGCTGACCCCGGCGCTGCGGGAGTCCTACGCCAGCGGATCCGACGAAGAACTCGAGTACGCCGCGCTGCTCGACGCCGCCAGGGCGTCGCTCCGGCTGATCGCGGCCGAGGAGAAGCCCGAGCCGCGGCGGGTGGTGATCTCGGCCGACATCGACGAGGTCACGCTGCGCCCGGATCTCGACGCCGCCGTCGTCCGGCTGGCCGGGCCGGTGAAGATCGCCGACGTCGCCGCGATCCACGTCGACGCGGCCGAAGCCGCCGAGTCCGTGCAGGCCGCCGCCGCGGTGATCGACCAGGCCGACCTCGGCGATCCGGACGCCGAGTTCACCCTCGGCGACGCCGAAGACCACGAACTCGCCTGGTACGCGCCCCAGGAGCTCCCTTTCCTGCTGGAACTCTTGTAACCCCTCCGCGTTTCGTCCTCTGAATGCGGTCCTTGCACGCGCAACTACCGCATTCAGAGGACGAAACGCGTCAGAACCAGGACGGGCCGGGCACCGGACGTTCGGGGCGCCAGCCGGTCGCCTCGGTGAGCCGGGTCGAGACCACGCGCTGCGAGCGCGCCAGCACCGACATCAGGCCGAGCCGGTTCGCCAGCCACTTCGGCAGCGCGCGCGGCCGCCGGACCCCGGCCGCGGCGGCCATCGCCTCGCCGAGTTCCTGCTTCCGCACCGGATCCGCGGCCAGGTTGTAGACGCCGCTCGGCGCCCGCAACGCCGCGATCGCGCCCGCCGCCGCGTCGTCCGGATGGATCGCGGCGGTCCAGTCGGTCCGGCGGCCGAAGATCAGCGGGGAGCCGCGCCGCGCGGCTGCCAGCATCGTCTTGGTCATCGGGTCGTCGCCGACCAGCAGCCCGATCCGCAGCCGGACCGCGGTGCGCCCCTCGGCCGCCAGCTCCGCGATGTTCGCGTGCGCCACCGTCGAAGACGCGATGTTGCCGCGCAGCGCGAGAGGCGCGTCCTCGTCCAGTTCTTCGTCGCCGCCGTCGGCGTAGACGAACGAAATCCCTTCCTGCACCACGATTCCCAGCTCGCCGACCCGTCGAACGGCGGCCGCCAGGGTCTGGCTTCCGGTGATCCGCACGCGGTCGTTCTCGGCCCAGCCGGACAGCTTCATCGCCCGCCGCGCGTCCGGGATCCGGGTCGCGACGTTCACCACCGCGTCGTGCCCGCGCAGTGCGCCCGCCAGCGAATCGACGTCGAACAGGGAGCCCCGCACCGGTTCCGCGCCGGTCGCGCGCACCGCGGCGACCCGGTCGACGTCGCGGGCCAGCCCGCTCACTTCGTGGCCTTCGGCCAGCAGACGCCGCACCAGCGGCCGCCCCAGCATCCCGGTCGCCCCGATCACCATCACGCGCATGTTCGCTCCTCGTGTCCCGCCTTCACGAACCGGACGAGACGAACGCGGGAAACGTGACGGGTCAGCCCGCCGGGATCTCCCCGATCTCCTCCGCCGGAGGCGCTTGGATGTCGGCCTGCGTGCCCCACTCGCTGTAGCGCGTGACGATCTTGGCGGTCGCGCTGTCCGGGGCGCCCGAAGCGGCGAGGACCGGGGCGAGGTCGAGCACGACCTGCAGCGGCAGGTGCGCGTCGTCGAGCCAGACCTCCATGGGCAGCTTCCCGATCTTGCCCCGCAGCTGGGTGACGGCCTCGGCCGACAGGCCGGCGGGCAGGTCACCGCCCAGCGCGGCAAGGTCGATGTCCAGCCGGTAGTGCTCGGCGGACATCCCGTCGAGTTCGGCGTGCTCGGATCCGGTGACCGTGCCCGCCTTCCGCACCTGGTCGAGCGCGCGGGCAGGGTCGTTCTGCTTCGCCAGCTGGTCGATGCTGCCCCCGGCGACCTGCGAGAACGGGTCGGCGCCGTCGGGGGAGACCTTGACCCAGGGTTTCCCGCCGGGAATGTCCTCACGGGCGGTCTCGGGGACCTTGGCGAAGACGGTCTTGTCGACCAGCCGGAGTTCGATGGGCTCGCCGAGGAAGTCCGTGGTCATGGCCAGCGCGGTACCCGTCCCCGCGACCTTGGCCTGTCCCTGGCTCTTGGACCGCATCGTGCCCGCCGTGACGTCGGTGGTGAACTTGGCGGCCTTGCCGTTCATGGCGGAGGTGGCCCCGTCGGCGAGCGCGCGGGCGTCGGCGAACGAGACGGCGTCGCTGCCACAGGCGCCGAGCAGCGCACCGAGTACGAGCACGACGGTGGACAGGGCCGTTCTCCGCATGAGGACCTGCTTTCGATCGCGGGCACCCAAGCGAAACACAGCGGCGGGCCGCGCCCCGATCGGGGGAACGGCTCAGCGGCTGTCGCCGACCGCCTCGGGCGGCGGCGCGATGATCACCACGTCCGAAGCCCAGCTGTCGTATTTGACCGTGGCCTTGCCGATGCTGACCTGCACCGGACGTTGTTCGGCGTCCAGCCACAACTCTGCGGGCGCGCCACCGAGGTCGAGGACGTACCGCGTGGCCGCCGTGCCGTTCACGTCGGCCTGCTCGGATTTGGTGACCTTGCCCGATTTCGAGATCCGCTCGATCGTCCGGGTCGGATCCATCGTCTCGACGACGTTCGTCATCAGCGCGCCGTTGGCGGCGGAGAGCGAGTCCTTGCCGTCGGCGGTGATCTTGACCCATTCCTTGCCGGTCTTGAGTTCCTGGACCTGGGTGTCCGACAGGTGGTAGTAGAGGACGCCGTCGGCGAAGATCAGGTCCCGTTTCTCGCCCGCGATCTCGGCGACCATGGAGAACTTGCTGTTCGGCCCCTCGTAGAGCCCGGAACTGGTGACCACGACCTTGCGGCCGTCGTCCGCGGTGGTCTCGAGCGAGATCTTGGACGAACGGGCCTTCTGCGTGCCCGCGGCGGCGACCGAGGCCAGCTGCGCCGCGTCGTTCACCGGCCGCGCCGCCGGTTTCTCTTCTCCGGAACAGCCGCCCACGAGCAGGAGAGCGGTACAGACGACGGCGAATCCGGTGGCACGCATGGGACTCCCTCGGGTGAATGGTCTGTACCACCACCGTAGTGCCTGCCGCGTGAATTTCCACCGTCCGAATGTCGGGGTGCGCGTGAAGGCCCCCTTCCCTC
>Ga0307518_10003249_pt1 | contig 11722 bp, 10 predicted proteins | sample 25_EM_MG_FD_203889 | JGI IMG/M metagenome (GOLD analysis project Ga0307518, IMG submission 203889) | Populus trichocarpa ectomycorrhiza microbial communities from riparian zone in the Pacific Northwest, United States - 25_EM | ecosystem: Host-associated > Plants > Roots > Unclassified | place... | reverse complement strand
AGTGGTAAAATTACTGCAGCATTGGCACTGCAAAATTATAATTTTACTTCTATCAACAAAACACAATTCACCTTGAAAAAAAATAATAGAAGTCTTTTTGTTGTTTTTACACAATAAAATAACTAATATGCCTTTAGAGGCAACAATTAAAGCGCTGATGAGCATGGTTATTTTTATTTAAATATACAGTAAAATGACTATAATATCCCTAGATTAAAATTGTCTTTTCCTTGGATTAATGGTTTTTTTTTTTTGCTTTATTATTTGTATTTATCAAGTCTTATTAGAGTCAATTTAGTATTGAGACATATATAAAATATTAATTAATTTAAAAAAAATCGGTTGCACGTGACAATCATGTAGACACGCATGAGTGCTCCTGTACTTTTTGAACGACACGTACAACGTCTTCTGGCAGCCAAGCTCTGGCTTTTATGGTGGCATTTTAATCCTCATGGCGTCACCTAGGCAACGTCTATGACAAAAAGAATGTTAGGTTTTGCACAAGTGACCATTTCTTTTTCTCATTTCTTCTTTACTCTACTCTTCTCTGTTTCAAAGTCATTAAACAACACGTATAATGTCTTTTGACATCCAAGCTCTGGCTTTCATTGTGGCATTTTAGTTCTTACGGCATCACCTTTATTCCTAGGCAACGTCTATGATAAAAAGAATGTTAGGTTTTGCACTAGTGACCGTTTCTTTTTCTCATTTTTTCTTTTCTTTATCCTTTTCTGTTTCAAAGTCTTCTCTTAAATATTTTCAAAGCAACCCTTTGATTTTTTTTTCCTTTTAGATTTAGTTTCTATTTTTTTATTGTTATTTTTTTATTTTAAATAATCTATAGAATTAGAATTTTCTTTTGATTTAACCCTCCTTTGATTTTATTACCTTTCAGATTTTGTCCCTATTATTTTGATTGTTAATTTTTTTAATCATTATCTTGATTAAATTATATTTTCAATTGCATCCCTCAATATTTTATACAATTCTCTTAATTGAATAATTTTCTCAATTGAGTTTCTTAATATTTTATTTCATTTTATTTTATATAAGATTTGATCCTTATTTTTCTTATTGCTATTTATTTTATTTTTAATCCTTTTTTATTGGAATTTTCTTTTTTGATTTCATCTCTCAGCATTTTATTGATAGAGATTTCTTTAACCTTTTAGGTCACGAATTTGAAAGATTGGAACATATTGGCTTAGATATTTTGTAAGGTTTTTTTTTACAAATGAGTTTTTTTATATTTTATCTTTCTATAGAATTATCTTAATCTCATGTTTCAAGTAAAGGGTTTTGCGTTTGAACCAAACTTAGCCCAAATTAATATTTTATTTGTTGTTTTTATTATCTATTTTTTATTATATTATCAAATTAATGAAAGTTTAATCTACCTTTCATATTTCTCTTACTATACTATTTTAAGATAATTTTCGCCACATAAACTTCTTTTTCTCGCGCTGGAAAACAATTTAGTTTGCCCCCCGCGCGTGCCAATCTGGTTCTCTCCTAAAACGAAGAATGATTGCCTCAGTGGGGACCACAGTTTCTCAACCTTCAAGAAGGTTGTTTCAAAAATATTTTTTAAATCTATCAACCACGCGACGGCCACAAGCATCCTAGATACTGGTAGATGCAAATCACTTGTTTCTCGAAGAATCTCTGCTTGTGCACTTGAGTTTCGTGTAGGCAGGGAATTCCTTGCTTCTGTATCCAGATTCGGTTTTTTACGCGCATACCTTACATCTCCGCGGTATTCTATGGTGTTCCGTAGATTCAAAATTTTATTTGTCTATTAAGCTTACAGGTGTTCTGTAGATTTAAAAATTAATCGTGCTGCGTGTAAGCTGGCCTGGACATCCCGTGTTATAAAAAAAAAAAAAAAGAATCTCTGCTTGTGATTTATGGTTTTAAAAGGGTTAGTTTTCGACAGTCATTAGCAATTAAATGATAATGGTGGAGGACGACTCGTGATTTTTTTCTTTACAGTATAGATTCAAGGAAAGGATTTCATATATATGGTGTTAAAGATTAATTAGTTTGTTCTCTGCATGTTTCAGTTGATTGATTTCTAGTTCAATAATTAATAAAAACACTTAGTCTGTTGAAGCTGTTGTAAGAAAAACCTTTGAAGTGTTGATTTGTGTTGGGTTTCTAAGCGCAGAATGAGCCTAAGTTCGCCGCTGCTAATTTAAAAAATAAGTGTTTGAGAATATGATAACAATGATTTTTTGCACTGTTTTATTATGCCATTCCAGCATTGTTAGCCGGATCGACAGCAAATAATGATACAATTCCAACTCAAACAAAAGCCTTGAAGACATGGAAAGCAGTTAGCCCTAGTTAAATCCTAAATAGAAACTATTTCATTTATCTTATCATCAAAACGATACAAAAACACTAAAATATTTAATTTAAAGAAAACTTTTCAAATTTTAATATAAAAACAAGTTAAAACTCACTCCCCAACTGTGCCAGAATTCTAAGTATGTGCCACTCTGTGACAGGTTTGCACAAGGAAGCTTATATAGATAAGTTATTTCATCCAGGCCCAGGACTTGGGAGCAGCGGTTGTTCTTGTAAGTTTGACAGGTAAAACCCATGTCTAAGAATCGTTCTTTGATTTTGGCAGGTCATCCTGCGCTAATCGGACGCCATCGACCATTTCCTGTCTCGCCCCAAGCTGCAGAGAGGTGGCTACATCACATGCAGAAGGCAATGGACAGCACCCCGGATATTGACGATGACTCGAAAACCAAAATGATGATTTATTTCAGGCATGAGTTTCACCAAATTGCTTTATTTTCAACGCTCATTGAATCCATCTCTTAGCTGTACTTGCCATTTATTTCCCTTTGCTTGTCTGAGGGGTTGTGTCTCCTATTGTTGCTCTCCAGGCACGCTGCATTCTTTCTTGTGGCTGGAGATGAATTCAAGAATCAAAATGGGCGTGTTGCTTGTAAGCATGGTGCCAGCAAGTGAGCTGCTGTGTAAAGAAAGGATTCATCGTGACAAAACAATGGGAGATAACAATCCTTCTCAAACTTCTTAAAGATATCTCAGTTGTCCGTAGGCAAAGCTTTCCTCCAGTATTATCGATAAATTTTGAGATTTTCATGTTACTTTTACTTGTGTTCTGATGAAGCCTGAAGTGAACAGACTTCACAGAGTGAGACTGTAATCTAGAAACAGATGCAACCACGAATTCAAAAAGAGCCAAGTTTTGATGCATTAGAATACCTTCTAGTTCCTTAAATTCCTCTCGTGCGGTGGTGTAATTTGATTTGGTACATGGTAACTGAAGAGCTCCTACTTCAATACTTTCCACTACTCGAGTATTCTTCGTATCAGGGGTGATAAAAAAAACCCGAAAAACCAACTAAACTGAAAAAATAAAAAAAATAATTGAAAAAATCAAACCGTGAAAAAAAACCGATTAAAATTTTAAAAAAACCGACCGGTTCGGTTTTATAAGCCTGAAACCAAAAAAACCGAACCAAACTGAACCCAAACCAGAAAAAAACCGAGCCGGTCGGTTTGAACCGATTTTTCCCTAAAATAACCGAACCGAAACCGATTGGTTTGAACCGGTTTCGGTTTTTTTCAAAAAAAAACTAGTTTTGATTATTTTCTTTTTATAAAAACTAAATTGAATAAAAAATAATCACCTACTTTATAGATCATTTTTTCTTGAAAAAAAAAGTAATATTTTTTATAAAATACATGCTAATTCTGCATGATGATCTTACAGGATTTTTTTGAAAGAATCCAATGAAAAAAAATAGCAACCATTGATAGATAGATTGAAGAAATATTAATCTTAGTTTATTCATCTTTTCATTATATTTTTTTTTTAATTTTATTTTTTAATACTGAATTGAATGAGAATTGAAATTTGTAATTTTTTTCGATTTATTTTATATAAAATTCAAAGTCTCATGAAATTAGTTTTTTTTTTCAATTTAATTCTCAAACATTGAGTTAGTTGGGAATTGGGTTCTGTAATTTTTATTTTTTATTTCTTATGAGTTATATTAATCTTATAACCTGAATTTGACATGTCTCCTTCTTCATACTTTTTTAAATAATTATCATTTTGTAAGTACATGGAATTTTTTATTCTTTTTCAGAACATTTAACAAAGCTATATTAAAAACTTAAAAGCCAATCAATGTAGAGTGGGTTGTATATATAAATCACATGAATATAGATTATAAAAAAAGAAATGTGAAGTGTGGTATAATTATTTTATATCAAAAAATAATTATTTATATATATATATATATATATATATATATATATATAACGTAGGCTATAAAATTTAAAGTTTCTCTGTTACACTCTGTTACACTCTAAAATTCCTTTCAGCTCTTCCCTCTCTCTCTTCCTCTCATTCTCCTCACCAGCCGGCAGCAGCTCCAGCAGCCCGTCTTCCCTCCCCTTTGTGCTTTGGATTTGTCAACTTCTAGCTAGTAAGTAACTTTCCAACACTCACATTTTAGTTTAATAATTATTGAATATTTTTGTTTATAATTGTAAAAATATCTCAGGTTACTTTTGATAAATCGGAAATTTGTATGGATTGATTAGGGATTTCTCTTGTTTCTATGCATAAGAGGAGGGCGACTAGCAGAGAGAAGAAAGCTTAGAGAAAGAAGATAATGTCTGAAGTTGTTCCTCTCTTGAGGCATCAGGTTAGGAATTTTTCTATAAAGTTCAGCTCTCTGTGGGTGTAAATAACGGCATAATTCTACGGGTTTGGTGTAGATTAGTTAGGGATTGGAGATATTCGTTTTACTAGCAATGAAATAAACAGTTGTTCTATGCACTCCCAGGTGTTTGAAAATATTAGAATTCGAAATTTGGTTGCGCCAGCATCTTTAATAGTATTAGAAAGGAGGTTTTTTTTGTTTATAGCACCTGGAACTGTGCATCTGCTGCTAGTAGCTGTGCATACACAATAAAATAATTAAAAAAATAATAGTTTGCAATTATAAAGATCCCTGTGCTCATCAGATATGGGAGAAGTGGTCATGCACAGATTTCAGGGAATCACAAATAATGGTCCTATGATAAAATAATGCCCTGTCATTTCTTTTTTATGTGCTCTGCTCAAAACACAAACTTTAAAATATTCTGATGTTAAGTTACTGGTTACATTTGCTAACAATCATAACTTAAAGTACTTTTGAAGTTAATCAGCATGCTTAAATGGATAGGTAGTTCGTTTTAATTTTTTCATTTAGCTAGGTTTGTCACTACCAGCCTTGTCAATGAGCCAGTTCTTAAATCTTGGTCAATTTGGAGCATGCATCTAGTAGCATCCCATTTTGATAGTATGTGTTGCTTATTGTAAATGGGCTAAATTAATTCTGATCAAGGTTCCGGTGCTATCTACTGTGGCAAATGGAGGATACCTTGATCTCAAAACTCAACACATGGCTACCCATTGTCATCCTTAGTTCGGTGCGTTTTTTTTTTCGCATCCCTTCTACTATTCAAATTTCAACTAGAAATTTAGGGTGATGGTTCTTTTTTCTTTGAATAGTTGTTTTATAGCACTATTTTTTCTTTCCATGTCGAAAATTTAGCGAATTTTATCGAGAATATGATGAGCAAAGCTCAACAATCAGGGATCCATAAGGATGATAAGAGCCACTGCATGCTTAGAAAGGGTTGCTTTTCTAAGAATTTTATTTGGGCCTATTTAATTTCTGGCACATATAAATTAGTGAGAATTGCAATATATATAATTGTCATTGTTTGCAGTTACTCACTTTGAATGATCATTTTTACAAGCATTCATTGTTCAAGTTGATGTAATCATACATGGACAGCTTCGATACATACACTGTGGGCAAAGATGGATCCATAATCTTAATTTGGTGATACATCTTCTCTTCACTGCTAACTGATGTTTAGTGTGTGTGTGTTTGTGTTTGCTTTTGGAATATAATGGAGCACCATGTAGTTTTATGAGGGGCAGAGAGAGGCTGTCTGCTGCCTTTTGTGTCCGTACATTTGCTTATCTGTTTTTTTCAATTTTATTAGTAGTAAGGAATAACAAATTACTTGTAAAATTGAGATATCTCTTCCACTATACAACATCTGTTGGTCCTTGCGTGGATAATTACCAATCAAGCAAAGGAACTCCTCTCTCATACATCTATCCCAACAACTTTTAGTTGTTTTTCGGGGGGTCATTGCTAGTTAGCAAGAGTAGGGATTGGAGATCCCCTTTCCATTTAGACAAGTTTCACCTTAGATGTTGCACTTTGGGCCGTTCGCAGCTGTTTTACAGGTTTATGGTCTAGCAGCACATGCATATGATTGTTTCGCAATGGCCACGATGATACCATAACTGGGATCACAGGCTTGTGCATCCTTATTCGAGCTCCATTTTAATCCATCAAAATGTGGTATCAAAAACAAAACATGCTGTTGTTCAGGAAATTCATGTGATATGAGTCCTATTACACTTAATTTTTTTAGTTTTATTTTGGAATTTCCTCCTTTAACTTGCTGTTTTGAGACACTTGCTGGAAAGACCTAACCGATAGCAAACTTTTTTTCTTTGCTGCTTTTCGGGCAACAGGATTCCATTACAGCATAAATCAATATATTGTTGTTGATAAAGGATTTCTTCCACAAGACTTAGAGGTAGCAACCCCTCTCCCCATCCTTGCATGAGTTTTTTTCCATTGTCCTGTTTTATTTTTTCCTGAGCGCAACCTCACTATCTTTACAATTTAGTCATACTCCTAGAAGCATGAATGTTTTTACAAGTTCATTCCTGGTAAATCAATCAAGCCAATCTGTCAGCTTCCTTTATTGATTTCTATAGAAATGGCAGCTGATGGTCACAGACTACAAACACTGAAGGGCAATTTGGATCCCTCAAACTCTGTCAAATCTTTTCTCTTCTTTCATTTGTTAACCAATCATAGGTAACTACTGCATTGTGCTGCCATTGCACATACCATCTCTTTCTCATAAGCCCTAAATGTGGTGCCACCACATCATTATGGAATCTCTTACATATTTCTTCCTGACCTTCGACAGGAGCTCTATTTATTTTATTGAAGTTTTAGTTGATTCTACAAACAAACCAGGCTTATTGATTCTGTTAAACCTTCCATTAAAAGGAGTTTTGGGGATCAAGTTGTAGCAAAAGAAACAGCTATTATGGAGCATTTTGGTGGCAAGGTTGGTGGGACCTAGGCATTTGGATGATGGTTCAGACGTGTATCTGGTCAGGGATTATTTGTAATAGTGAGTTGGTGCGTTATTTGTGCTATTTGTAGGATGATTGTAATAGTGAGTTGGTGCGTTATTTGTGCTATTTGTAGGATGATGCAGACGGTTGGAAGTGATCAACAAAGTTGTTGGGCTTATGCAGTTGCACATCAACTGGGAAGTTTATACATAGAAATCTGCAGGATGAGGATTTGGAGGTCAACAAACAGGATTGCGGTGCCAATGAGAGCAGGGGTGCTGATGGCTTGGTGATAGGAGCCAACAACAAATAACTGACACGGTAAGGGACTGGCGGTAGCATAACAAAGAAGTTTGTTAGGAACCTTTCGTGTTTTTAATTTTACTTGCCTTTTGTTTGAATATTTATTTATGTGATAAATGGGAAAGATAACAGTCATCAACATGTGATGAAATCTGATTCTCTTCTCTTGTCAATTTGCATTGCATTTAGACATTGAATTAGGTTTATTTAATAATCTAATAATTTCTTCAAGAATGATATTGATAAAAGATAATAAAGGAAACGAAGAAATATATTTTCTTGAATAATCAAATCATAAATGTTTACATTTTGAAAGCATTTATCCAAATTGCAAACACCAAATTCTTACAAAAGAAGATATCCTACAGGACATGACTAAAAGTTGGAGCAGCTTGCATGAAACCAGAACAATGGGGAGGAATGCAACGCTGGAACGGTGCTGGAGTGCTGAAGTACGGAATAAAGCAGCGGCCATTGGTATTAGGCACAGCAATCGGCTTGCAAATTCTAGCTGAGACACCATACAAGCAGCCCACACAAAGAGTGCCATCAATTTTGTATACCATCCTCATCTTTGTGTACACACGAGCCGTCAACAACGAATCGGATCCTGCTTGATGTGCCCCACCAACTCTTTCCACGTTCAAGATTTTAGCAATGGCTGCCAAGCCTAACTCGCCACCACGTAATCCCTGGCAAAAGCGTGCCGTGTATTTGATATCCACCACGTCACCGAACACAATACCAAGTAGAGACGTAAAACCAGCCAAAGAATGGGGCAATGGCCTGTTTGTCACTGTCCTCAATGTGTGTGACAGATCATACAAGCCATGGAAGGTAACCCAACAAAGGTTTCGATGCTTGGCAACAACACGTGACAACAACTGTGCGAACATGTCGAAATCAATCCCATCTCTTCTCAGCTTGTCAAAATCGATGCCATTGTCTTGCAAGAATTGTATAGACTGAGAGACAGACAAATCCTTTGACAGATCGAACCGCAAATTAAACTCCCAAGTGCCCCCGATTTTGCCACTTGCATCTGCAACGGTGATACCAAATTGGATTAACCTTAATGGATCAACATTATGCTTCAAATCCTCGTAACGAGTCAAGTCAGTGGCGTCCATCGGAGTGTTTCGAAAGAAACCAGGAAACTCTGTATCAAAAGAGACAACTGGAAATCTGAACAGGGCAGCGTCCAATCTGAAAATCTCTCGCTTAAAATTTTGTCTCCACACCGCAGTGATTTTCGCGGCAACCGCAGCTGCAGCAGCCATTCTTCTTTCTTCACTCACGTTTCAAGATCTCAGGCAAAAAGCAACAGAAACAACGCAAAATTAACAGGGGAAATACTTGATCGTTTTGTTGAAGAAGTGAAGAGTTGAATAGTAGGGTTTGTTGCTTCTACATATACTACACTTCACTGGAGTCCGCATGTCCGCATGGATTGGGGATTAACTAGTTTCCACCTAATGATATGAAAATTAGGGCTTGCTGTTTCTTACATATATCTTAAAGGAGTCCGAATGGATAGAGGATTGTTTCTTTGTACCGACTTATAACGGCCATTTTATTTTTAGCGCGTTCCTTATTGATTTCGGATTTGTTTGGTAAACTACATTTTCATCCCTATAGATTCATAAATGATCAACCTCTACCCCTATACTTGTTACTAAACTTGCCTATATTTTAAAGAGTCTGATTGGTTTTATCAAGTCTCCCCACTTTCATTGTTTCTTTTTTATTGTCTGTGTCCATATTTTTTTCGGTGAAGATTTTTTTTTTTTTGAATTGTGTGTCCACTAAGCATGTATATGTTATTGTGTGAGTCTGTGTTCCTAAAATTAAAAAAAAAAATGAAGATGTAAATCCTGTTTTAGGAAGGGGGATTTTTGTTTTTATTTTTTTAATATGATATTAAGAAATCCCAAAACACAATAGTTCTAAAATAACAATAAAATAGGAGAAATCAAATCTATTTATTTCTATGAAATATGATTTTACTCTATTTCTATTATTTAATGTTATTATGTGTTTGTGATTTCAGGCTTTCTTAATTCTTAATAACATTACAAGTAGAAAATAATAATTAAAATAGAAAAATGTTTCTTTTCTTTTCTTTTTAAATTGTGATTTTCATTTTTTTGTCCATTCTTTTTCTATAAGCATATGCATAATAGGTCCCAAAATAATTAAGGTATATACAACAGTGGAGCTGAGAAATATTTTTGAAGAGGATCTGGGCTGAATTGGTCTGAAGGAACAGTTCCTAGGGTCCGAGTGTATTTATTTTTGAGTTAGTTTTTGTAATTATGATTTGAAAAAAAAAATTTAAATATAGTTAAATATGGTTAGTTGGATTTAAATGCATGTTTGGTAAAATTATAGTTGAGATTTATGTACATGTAGTTGTGTGGTTACAGTTGCTTTTTACTCGGAAATATATTAAAATAATATATTTTTATTTAAAAAAAATTATTTTTGATATCAACATATCAAAATGATCTAAAAACACCAAAAAAATTATTAATATGAAGTAAAGAAAAAATAAACAATTATCAAATTTTTTTAAAAATATTTTTGAAATGTAAAAATAAATGATATTTTATAAAACTCAGTTAAAAAAACATGAAAAAATTACAAACTTAATTTTTTAATAAATGTTCCATTAATAATAAAAAAAAATATTATATTTTTTTACACTGCAAACACTGTTATATTTGTTTTTGCACCGCAAACGAAAAAAGGTGCAAAACAAACGCACCGACTTTGCTGGTTCTGCGGTTGTCCGAGCCTAACATTTTTAAGAGCACTGAAAGACGCGCTCCTCTACTAGTCCTGGAATGACTGCAGCCTCAGAGCACTGCCAAATAAATCAAATCATCAAGCTCAGTAATAGGATTTTTATTATAAAACAAATTACACAGTTTAGTAAAAACTTTGGAAGAATGAATGGTAGGTTGAAAAGGTATTTGTAAATATCACACGATATAATTGTGTTTTTGAATATTGATTTTGTTAATAACTGTTATTTTATAAATAATGGTTGCTTAGTCATGTTACATGCCTTTTATAAATTAATTAATTTTAATAAAAATTAATTTAAAATTTTATAAAAAATTAATGATATAAAAACAAGATTCAAAATTCAATTATTAAGAAAGAAAATAAATAAAATAAATAAATAAAAAGGAAATAAAATGAAAAGAAAGACTAGGAACATACTGAGAAATTTTTTTTATATATTTGATATCGTTAGAAAAATCTTGACAAAATATTTCTAACTAAATCTTAAAAAATCACTAAATAAAATTATAAGACGTAGTTAGAATTGTATTATCAAGATTCGAAAAGAACTCTAATATATCTATAATAATCTTTTTTTTCCATTTCTTTTTTCTTTTCTTTCATGACATGTGACCTTCTCTTTCAAGCCATTAAATTTTAAATCTATCTCTTGAATATTAAATATTTCATAAAATTTTAGGATGATTTATTTATATATTAATTAATTTTTGATATTTAAACTGAGTTTTATTAATTTGTGTAGAAATTAAAAAAAGACACTCCGTACTACATCATCGCATCGTTGAAGCGACGAATTGCCTTTTTGCCACAACCATGCTTTCCATAGCCAGTGATCATAAATGTCCAGGAAATTACATTTCTAGCGGGCATTTCACCGAAAAGTCTCTCTGCTTCATCTATCATTCCACACTTCAGATAGATAGATATCCAAAACTTCCCTGCATACTGAGATGTCTGCGCCAGAGGAGACTTTAATGGCATGTGCATGCATTTGCTTGCCTTAATGAACAAGCGGCAAACCTATCTACTTGAATGCCGCTCTCTAGCTGCCTAAACAAGTCCATGGAACTCTGCTAAGTTTCCTTCTAGAGCATTACCATGAATGAGTACCGTCCATGATATCACATCCTTCTCTTCAATACGACTAAACACTCTCCTCGCCTCAAAAAACTTCCCACATTTCACATATAGAACAACAAGAGCGCCAGCAATAGCAGTATTAGCAGAATACAAGAACCCACTAGCAATCAAGAGACCATGAGTTTGGTTTCCTTCCTTGATTGCACCAAGACAGTGCAAGCCTTCAATGTGCTTACAAACGTAAATTCATCAAGGATTTCCCCACCTTCTTTCATTTTTTCGAAACAAAACTAGAGCTTTCTCATA
>Ga0307518_10003245_pt1 | contig 11734 bp, 21 predicted proteins | sample 25_EM_MG_FD_203889 | JGI IMG/M metagenome (GOLD analysis project Ga0307518, IMG submission 203889) | Populus trichocarpa ectomycorrhiza microbial communities from riparian zone in the Pacific Northwest, United States - 25_EM | ecosystem: Host-associated > Plants > Roots > Unclassified | place... | reverse complement strand
TCGCATGAATCATCGAAGACCTCCCCTGCAATATGAACTGTAATATCCCACCAGAGCATGTCATCGATACAAAAGGGGTGAAACCCCAGTTCGGGGTCTTCGGCACTGGGTCAGTGTCGGCGATGCCAAAGTTGTATCCTGGGTAGATGACGGATACTCTGGTGGTAGTGCCAGCTATCGTCAACAGAGCTACAGCGGTGATAGGGTTTCTCATTTGGCCGACGAGGTGAAGAGAACGGTAGTTCTATTGCATTCTTGATGCATTCGACGCATTCCTTGAGATGGATCAAGAATGGAATGCAAGGTCTGTTTGCGAAGCATGTACCGGATAACCTGTTGGTCTCAGTTCAACCGTTCCCCGACGATATCGGATTGGATGGGAGTTCAGGCGTGGTCAGCCATGATGCCCGTATGACAGCTAATGACTGTCCATACGATACAATTCTGTGGTACGCACTGGTTGTTGTACAGCACCATTGTGGGGTTCGAGAGAGATAGACAGGATTACCAAGAAGTTGTCCGTGTCCGAGGAAGCACCCGTTTACAAGCGCATAAATTGGTGATCCCAGTCATGCGCTCCTGTGGGACGTTTGTTTTCTCTGCGGTCAGTAGTTGTATGAGGCTCGCTCATGGAGTTCGAGAGGAGGGCCTTACGGCCAGTCAGTGGGGAATAAAGATAAAGCAAGGCGCACGTGTTAGGTGATTCTTTGTGCACAAAAATTATTCCTCGCCCATCCGGGCATGCGGCGGCGTGACATTTCAATGATCTGCGGAGCGACGAGGCTGCCCCGATGCAAGCTAGAGGAGTGTCTCGGTGGCATCGTGTTGAGAGAGCAGAAGGGCGAAGTTGAGCAGGATGCGCCGTACGAGCAGTGGGCTGGGAGAGGGTCCGGGTGCCAGAGGTGGCAAGGATTCATCTGGCACGGTGGTCTATGTCACGCAACGAGGACCTGTGGCGGTTCGTTCAGGTGGCGCGATGATGGGCGGACGTAGGAGCGTCAGAAGGGTTGGGAGACCACAGACGGGGGCGGTGTCGACTCCGACGCTGCGAAGTCTTGCGAACTATATTCAAACCTGTCAACAAATAACGAGAAGTCACAGCGAATCCAGGTATCGAGCTGCGAGCACAACTGCGATGATCCTCAACGATGTAGCAATGGACGCTGTGCGAGTGCGGTGAACCACGGATGTGGACGTTTCGAATCCTTGACGTTTCCCGTTTCTTGCTTTAAACATGGGCACAGGCATAAGCAACCTGCTACACTCGCAGAAACTGCATCTTCCAACGTTACTGACTGGGATGTAGCATTCTTGAATCCCTCAACGGTTGGCGTTCCAGACACCAAGCGGGGTTTGATCATTCTCAACCAATCATTCTCGCGGAATTTGCCGGAAATGCTATGGACAACTTGCTCGTGGCATGCGGATGGAGGTGCCAACCGCTTGTTCGATGTCCTCAAAGAAGACAAGCAGGGCGATCTCCGTTCGCAGTGGGTTTGATAACTTCTTGCTCTCGTCTAGGTATCTGACCACTGAATTCTAGATACATTCCAGAATTGATTAAAGGTGACCTGGATTCCTTGCGAGCTGATGTATAGGAGTACTACAGTGCAAATGTTTGACAGCTTTGGTTCATGCATATGCTTCATAGGGTATACTAGTTATACATGTCCATGACCAAGACTCGAAAAATCTGATGAAATGTGTCCACACCCTCCAAGAGAAAGAGAAGGCAAAAGGGCAGGAGGTTCGTGTCTTACTGCTTTCCCCACCTGCTGATCTCGATGCCAGGGCCTGGATAGTACGAAATTATTGTCCTCGGAGGACTGGCGGGGAGGTTGGGCCAAACTGTATACACTCTCATATCTATACAAGCTCCAAAGAATGCGAGGGAAAGTGTTCTTAGTCACCGATGACAACGTTTCGTGGGTCCTGGATGAGGTTAATCCGAGCCTCTTCCATGTCGTGTTGAGGAGTAATGCAGGGAAAGCATCGATCATGACACTCTTGGTCCAACATGTGGATTGCCCATTGGTGTCGACTCCGCCCTGCTAATACAACTGGTCTTCGTTGGAACATAGGTAAATGATGATGCATTTCCTCTGGAACTCCTTCACTAACATTTTCGTCGAATAAGACGCAGTGGAATCATCTTTCGATGGATTAGTCTCAACGTCTAATCACTTGCTTCCCGAAGAGCTGTTCATAACCATCCAAACCTCTCGGCCGATCTGGTGGTGCGTAGAATTACGCCACCAGGGATGATGCAAATGTTCCGTTGGTGACACTTACTCACTTGCTGAAAACAGTAGAATTTGTAATTCATGTTTAGACAGACCTTGTTTGGGTGCACTTCAAGGTGTCGAACACCCACCGAACTACCACTTCGGTTCAGCTTGATTCAGTCCTTAATGTGACAATAAGCGACACCCGTCCTCCTCCAATTCAGCCGGCAACCCCACCCATTGGGACAGTCTGAATAGGCTCCGTTGTAAGTAATGTAAAAATTTATTTGATGAATCCAAGCTCTTACATCCACCCGCCGAGTCTGTGCAACAAAAGTTACCATTGCGGCAGCATGTGTTGGCATCACAGGCTACTTTGCATAAGATGAGCAGGAGAGGTGGTCGAGTTGAATATCATATTACTCATTGCTTTTATTGGAGCAAACCCCATCACACCGTCCCCCCTTCCCGCGGCCAACGTCTGAAGCAAAGATACAAGAGCAATCTGCAAAAAGAGCACCAAAGATGCGACACTGAGAAAGCGGACAATTTCGATAACCAGGAGAATATTTAACTGCTTGAAAAATGGATTAATGGCGCCGCATTCTATCTGGATTGTATAACTGGGAGGTGAGTGTATGTTCCTATGGGCTCGCTTATTTGATTCAACAAATAGTATATTGTCCCTGCTTCTTGGATTCAGCTCATATTTCCGAGCCTTACTTTTCATCCGACAAGCTCATGATTTCCAACAATTAGGAGGTAAGCTCTGGTATACTGTCCTTGACCAAAGTTACGGCATGATCCCCTCGTCATATGGTACTGGAGCTTTATCCTGATGGCCTGGCGGGTGGCTGTATTAATTTAAGAATCCAGCTCTTGATTGCAAATCCTGGAAAACCCATCGATCGAATTATTGGGCCCCTCATACTGACAACATCAGATACTTCATGTTCTCTTCGCTTGTGACTTTCATCTTTCGAACTGGGAGCGCGCCACCAGTTTGAATCTGCTTTTCGTGAGACTCAGAACCAAACATGTTGGCATTCCCCCATAGCCTGCAAACGGACGGATAACACCTATAATGTATAAGATGAAACGAACACCATTAAGTGGACAGCCCCGCGTGCTCACGAAGATAGTAGGGCGGGAGATACGAGACCGAGACCAAAATAAGTGTAGGCTCCACAAAATTAACAGTAAGCAACTGTGGGCGCCATTCCATCCCCATGATGCAAGAAAATACAATAGGATGTTGCAACGCGATTGCGAGAACATACAGCGGATAAATATCCAACCATTATCTTCCCTTTCACGTGGAGAAACAAGGTTCGACAACAAGTATTCTTCAAGAAGTCCACTCTTTATCTCCTCCTAATCTCCATCAGGATGCAGGGCGGCTGACCTGGAAGTTTCGGTCATTTGTACTGGCCGTTCTTGCCCTTCCACGGCCAGCATAACTATAGCCCTTATCGGGACTGTCATTGTGCTCCTCAAGTCACCATGCCATTGGCAGGCCCATCAGTAAAAATACATTTTGCTTATTTGACTTATTTCATCTTAGACATCAACAAAAATTGATGTCAACAATGCTAGCCAATTAATTCATATAGTGGAGAGATTGACCTCCCTGTGAGGTATTTGGGGCTGTGGGATAAGATATGTTTTGGTGGCTAAGTCAAATTAGACAAATAAGATGCAATAAGCCGCATTTAGAAGCATGTAAAGTTTCTGATAGTTGCCGTGGTTCAAACCAATGTCGATTACATCTCGACAGTCCGTGTAGGAAAAACAAACTTGGTGCGTATTGCCTCGGCGCTCCGTGCCAGTGCATTATTGAATACGAAGATGCTCTCATGTTCGTGTTCCGTTGAGATTTAGTAGATCCATCGAACGCGGCAGAAGTCATTTGGATAAGTGGCCCGTTTCTTCTGCAGAGAGGACTTTTATGGCTCTCTGATCGTTGTATCGACAATGGTTGCGTGTCTTCTGTCTTGGCTTTACGTTTCTCCCCACCAACAGTAGGTTACACCTCGGGTTGTTAGCATCTCCAAACTTGGCGATGGCTCTGTAATTCATTCACTGACTGTTGTATTGAAACATGTTACCACGACAGCTCTGTCTCCATCCGGTTTCGTTGGCTGAGAGACAAGAAATGTTGGCTACCTTGCTTTGTGCACATGGCAAGCTCTCATTGTGCACGGGGTTGGCACATATATTTTCACTCCTTTGAAATGTGCTAATCCACCACGGATAGCGACTATCCACACCCTAGTGTCTGTTCAGAACCGGAACCACCGATTTCCTTTTCAACCGAGCTCTCTGCCCATGGTATTTATTGTTGAGAAGTTACCTTTTCCACTTCTTCTGTACGCTGGCACAACTGTGCGCAGATCAGTGGGATCGACGGAAGCATAGCGTGTCACTCCAACTGACTGGAGGGCCAGTGACCTGGACGAGTGAGTACCTTGCGCAGGCTTTAGTTCCTTCACTGGTAGGTGCGAAGGGCTTCCTTGGTGGACCTAAGAAGGGAGACACACCCCTTTATTCTGCCTGGAGGGTGTGTCGTGTTGCCTTGGTCCATATCCTGACGGAATAGGATGATCATTCCCTTGTTCGGCAGTTGTTCGGAGATTACTAAGATTGACTTGCGATCAATTACTACCCTCGGTGTCCAGGGACCAGCTTTCCAAACGCCACGTCTCAAATACTACAAAGTTGAGCCGCCTAGACACGATGATCGCCTCCCATGGCGGGCACAGTCCGAAGACCAGAAGATGCATTCACTGTACATAAAGATTGGTTTCGAACGGCAACGATGGAAATGTCGACCCCCCTCTGAGTATGTTCCTAGATATGGGTGCTGCGTACCTCTCTTACATTGCCTTGGTTATCTTGTTCGTCGTTGTGGCGCCAAGCATTCGGCGGAACAGCTGGATGCGTAGGCGCGGGCTTCATTCACTCCCTGGTCCCGGGGGACTTCCTTTCGTTGGTAACTTATTTGACATCAACATCGCTGCACCTTGGTTGACATATACAGAATGGGGGAAGCGCTACGGTTGGTGTCTCTTGTTGGTGTCCATCTAATTCTTCTCTCAACTATAAATTCGGAAGGGGGCATTGTCCACTGTAGGTTTCTTGGCGACGACTTCGTGATCATCAACGATGTAAAAATTGTTCATGAATTGCTTGAACAACGCTCTGCAATTTATGCCGATCGCCCGTCTGTGTCATTTGTTGAATCGTGAGTATGGTTGTTGAGAACAGATTACAGTCTGACCTCGTTTGGATTTAGCTTTGGCGTGGGTTATAACACGGCCCTCACGCCATATGGTAACAAATGGAGGCTTCATCGAAAGTTGTTCAACATCGCTTTCAACAAGCAAGTCTCCATGGCATACAAACCTATGCAGATACAGAAAGCCCACCAAGTGCTCCAGAGTTTGATTGCCACACCTCAGGACTATGCCAAGCATATCCAGACGTAAGTCCAGTTCTTTCAAAAATGCTAATTAAGATTCTTATTACTCCAAGGTTCTCGGGGTCGGTTGTTGCCGCAATCATATATGGATACGACACTATCCCCGGGGACGACCCTTTTGTGTCCAAGGCCATCCACATAGGAGAACTTGTACTGGACGTGGTTACCGCGGAGCGTGTGGCTTTGTTCAGTGCATTTCCCATCTGTAAGTTCACCCATGTCCCGTACCGCACCAGTTAGTTAACGATGATTTCAGTGTCATATATCCCTTCATGGTTGCCCGGAGGACGTTACAAGCAATGGGCAAGGAAAATCCGTACTTTGGCGAGGGAAGTTAAGGATGAGCCAGTCAATTATGTTAAACAGAGAATGGTAGGGTCCTACACACAAAGGAATTGGTAGAGCTTATCTGGTTATCACAGACCTCTGGCTCAGCTAGTAAGTCACTGGTGAATGACCTACTTTCGACGGATATTGGGAGGGATGTAGGTTGTGATTACGATGAAATTGTAAAAGAAGTGGCTGCTAGTGCGTTTTGGGGTGCGTTCAAGTTTCTGACTTCGATGTATACAGGGCTAATAATTTGAAAAGCGGGACAGGATCCTGTGAGTGTCATCCATACCCACTGAATTGTCATGACCTACAAAGCTCACAGACCTTTGCAACCGTGTTGGTATTCATACTTGCAATGACCCTGTATCCGGACGTGCAAGCCAAAGCTCAGGAGGAAATAGATCGGATTGTCGGACAGGATTGTTTACCAGACTTCGGCGACCGGGCGAATCTTCCATATGTTGAAGCTATTTTCTTGGAAACATTACGATGGCACCCTATCGGGCCACTCGGTGAGTACCATCCTCGTTTCGGAGAAGAGCATTATGAAGTGATAGTGTTGTAGGCTTTCCACATGTGATGACATCTGATGATGTATATAATGGGATGTACATTCCGGAAGGTCATTTGACCCTGTCTTTGTTCAGGACACATACTGATACAATGTAGGCTCGACCGTGTTGATTAACGTCTGGTACGTACATCATAACCTTCGGTTTCCATAGGAAGCTAAATGTCGCCAGGGCGATGACACGGGATGACACGCGTTACCCAGATCCGACTGCTTTCATTCCTGAGAGACATCTGAATGCAGACGGAAAAATTGCAGAAGACTTTTTGGTCCCGATATTCGGGGCTGGACGGTAAGCTTTGCAATTTGGAACTAGTCGCATCCCTGAGACGACTTTTTATAGCCGTATTTGCCCAGGTAGATATGTTGCAGAGCAAAGTATTTGGGCCATTGTAGTGTCCATCTTGGCCACTCTTCATATTAGCAAGGCAAAAAATGAACTCGGGAATGAAATTGATGTTTCTCCTGAATTTACGCCAGGCATTGTCTCGTGTGTATTCTACACTGTCCGTTGCGGTCCTGGTGCACTGACGAAGTGTAAAAGGCACCCAAAACCATTTCCGTGTTCCATTGTGCCAAGATCCTTGAAGGTAGAACAGTTGATCCGCATGAATAACTCACTGGACGAATGACATGGTACTGACCCTGGAAGTGACCTGTATTCTCCTATATACATGAGAACTGGTGGTTAGTGCTAACCATTTTGGAACGTAAAATAGCCTAGGTTCAAAGATAGAATCAGTACAGTACAAATTGTGTTGCAAGTTAGTTCAGAAGATAAAATGTTGCCTGCTAAGAGTTGGTTCTAATCCATTACCCCTAGAGAAGAAATTGCACAATGTCAGGTCAAAACAAACCAATTGTGCCACTTCTTTGGTGTCAAAAACCCTACCAACAGAACACATCAAGGACCAGAACAAAGGAGCTGGCATGTAGAGATGATCAATCTACTAGAATGATGATGACATACCCAGAGTGGGGGAGCAAACTCTGAAGGACAAGCAAGCATAAACTTGACCATGCAAAGTCTCATGTTTATCCCCCACAGCTACTCAAGAGAAACAAAAGAACAGCACTAAGTAGTCAAGTCTGATCATATGACATGCACTGCTGCTGAAGAATGCTGACATTGAAAGCAAAGCCAGAGTAGACAATGCATATGGAAGGTGAGGGGGGAAATAGTATATATAGGAGATTTGAGCAATACAACACAGTCAAACAGTTTCTGAATAGTGTTTCATAATAAAAAATATTACTTTCCACTTGGCATCACTTGCAGTCTCTGCTTTGGATCAACTGTTCAGCTCTGGAGGACCTTGCCTCAATAGAACATGGGAATGGTTTTGGATGTCTTGCATCGTGAGCTTTCAGCCTGCTGTGAATGTCATGATAATGGGACACACACATAGCTACGCCAGTTGTAAATTCAGGTACCACAGCAATAGGATTTCCGTGCTCATCCTTTGCATTCGTGATGCGCAGTGTGGCCAAGATGCATGCCATTGCAGCCCACATACTTTGGACAGCGACATATCTGCCTGGGCAAATACGTCTATGTCAAACATCTCAGTGATAAATCAATGCAAGCAATCGAAACATACCGGCCAAGGCCAAATACGAGAGACGAGGCACTTTCTACGAATCCATCAACTGTCAGATGCCTCTCGGGCATGAACCTAGTCGGATCTGGGAATCGGGTCTCATCCCGGCTCATCCCCCTGAATGCTCTTAGTCATCGATATTCGAGATATATGCATTGATATAGCTCCTACCATACATTGATCATCACATTAGACCCTATACCTGTGGATCAGTATACGGTTTAAGAGTAAGATGTATAAGACACCTCGCGGAATGTACATCCCATCAAATACATCATCCTTCGTGGTAGAACGTGGCACTCCTGTCATACCATTAATGCGGGGCACCTTGAATTTCAATATGTTACCTACCGAGGGGAGTAATAGGGTGCCATCGCAGAGTTTCCATGAGGATGGCCTCGACGTATGGGAGGTTGTCCCTGTCGCCGAAGTCAGGTAAACGGTCATGGCCAACCACTCGATCAATTTCCTCCTGGGCCCTAGCTTGCACTTCTGGATACAGAGTCATTGCAAGCATAAACACCAAAAGCGCAGACAGTGTCTGGAAGTTTGTTTCATGGGATACGACGACTAGTCAGTGCATGTTTGGCTCACAGTATCCATTCCCGCTTATTCACAACAAACCTCTTCATGTCAGCATCGGTTGCTGGACAAGGATGCAACGGAAACCCACCAAAAAATACGGTGGCAGCTGCTGCCTTTACAGTTTCATCATGTTCATGATTAGGTGCTTTTCCAACTTGCTCTAGGAGCAAGTCATGGACCATCGATTTTCTGGCTGAACCATTGGCCTGAGCTCCGTAGATCAACACATATGTATGGCAAGATCGAAGGTCCAACATACCATCTCGTCTCTAACATATTTAAATGGATCATCCAGAACCCGTTTTACAAGTGAACGAATTTCTCCTGCCCGTTGCTTATACTGCCCTCCAGGTAACCACGACGGCATGTACGCCACTGGGATAGACTTTCAACTGGTAGATCATATTGATTCATATAGGGGCTCACAGATTGGGAATGCAGCAAGCAAAGCTGCACGTTCTGGTGTCATGAGTTCACCACTGACATCAATCACTCGCTTGGCTTGGGAGATGAAAGTGTCATCCTGGTTGTTACTAGCATCATATCCGTAGGTTATTGCCAAAATGATTGAGCCCGCAAACCTGTTTGTGATCAGAATGACTCTATGTAAACACGGAGACCTTACATCTCCAAATGTTTTGCATATTCATGCGGAGTGGTGATCAAACACCCAAGAAGTTGATAGGCTTTTTCTGTCTGCATTGGTCTGTATTCCATAGAAACCTGTCTGTTGAAAGTGGTATGGTACATCCTTCGATGTAGTTTCCATGTACTACCGTACGGCAAGAAAGTCGTGATAAAGCCCAGGCCGAACCTGGTCCAAAGGGTTAGAGTTCAGGTACTTGGAATGGATGCTTAATAGTTACAATTCACTCGTCGATAAGTATGGGCGACTGGAATAAATGGCAGAGCGTCGTTCTAACAATTCATATGCAATCTTCTCGTCGCTGATAATGACCACGTTTTGACCAAGTAGAGTTGAGTAGAAAATTCCACCTGTGGGGTATACCATCAGACGTGAAGTTCCGACAACACACAGTAGATCCACCATAGCATTTGCTCCACTCCGTGTATGTCGACCACGGCTCCTTAATATTGATGCTAAGAACACTCCCGATGAATGGAAGCCCATGGGGACCAGGGAGTGGGCGCGATCCATGTGTGAGTTTCCGATTTCTCCATGCTCTAAGTGCCACGAAAGCGAGGGAAATCGTTAGAGCAAAGAAAGTGGAGATTTTTGCAGCGTCCATGTTGTGCAAAGGAAACATGGCAAGAAACAAGGACTGACTTGGAACGACTATACTATTGAGTCTGGCTTTGGGAGACTAGACTTGGCTGCGGGCAAGTCAACGCGGCGACCAAGCGCAGTTGAGGCTGCGCACCATTTGATCAATAATGTGGAAACTTAGTCACCTACTAACGCTTACCAAGGTGTTTGCCTGGCCAGTTTTTCAAAACAACAACTTCCCTAACAACAAATTTTCTGTATGGTCACATGCCATGAAATATGTATTACATACGAAGTTGAACCATGTTGATCCACAGAGTACGCTCCGGTTACCATCACTCCCGACGGCCCACCAAGTCGGACACATCTTTGAAACACACAAAATCTCAACTTACATTTACATCGCAACGATGTATACAAGTAAACTAAAGTCCTCTGAAGTTCAACTGTTGAAATTGGTGCAGAAATGGTGAAGATACAGATTTGAGCATGACAGACTGAATGACGCGCCATGCCGCAGCAGAGATTGAATATTGAGACTGGCAGTGGCAGTGTCGGATCGCGTCAATGGGACACACCCTTGTACTGACGAAGAACAAGGCAAGGTCGTACAAGTTCAAGGATGATCGTAGTGTATATAGGAGATTTGGGCGGTACAACAAAGTCGAACAGTTTCTGAATACATAGTATTTCATAATAAAAAATATTACTTTCCGCTCGGCATCACTTGCAGTCTCTGCTTTGGATCAACTGTTCAGCTCTGGAGGATCGTGCCTCAATAGAACATGGGAATGATTTTGGATGTCTTGCATCCTCAGCTTTCAGCGTGCTATGAATGACATGATAATGGGACACGCACATAGCTAAGCCAGTTGTAAATTCAGGTACCACAGCAATAGAATTTCCGTGCTCATCCTTTGCATTCGTGATGCGCAGTGTGGCCAAGATGCATGCCATTGCAGCCCACATACTTTGGACAGCGACATATCTGCCTGGGCAAATACGTCTATGTCAAACATCTCAGTAATAAATCAATTCAAGCAATCGAAACATACCGTCCAAGGCCAAATACGAGAGACGAGGCGCTTTCTACGAATCCATCAACTGTCAGATGCCTCTCGGGCATGAACCTAGTCGGATCTGGGAATCGGGTCTCATCCCGGCTCATCCCCCTGAATGCTCTTAGTCATCAATATTCGAGATATATGCATTGATGCTCCTACCACACATTGATCATCACATTAGACCCTATACCTGTGTATCAGTATACCTTTTAAGGGTAAGATGTGTAGGACACCTCGTGGAATGTACATCCCATCAAATACATCATCCTTCGTGGTAGAACGTGGCACTCCTGTCATACCATTAATGCGGGACACCTTGAATTTCAATATGTTACCTACCGAGGGGAGTAATAGGGTGCCATCGAAGAGTTTCCATGAGGATGGCCTCGACGTATGGGAGGTTGTCCCGGTCGCTGAAGTCAGGTAAACGGTCATGGCCAACCACTCGATCAATTTCCTCCTGGGCCCTAGCTTGCACTTCTGGATACAGAGTCATTGCGAGCATAAACACCAAAAGCACAGACAGTGTCTGGAAGTTTTTTTCATTGGATACGACGACTAGTCAGTGCATGTTTGACTCACAGTATCCACTCCCGCTTATTCACAACAAACCTCTTCATGTCAGCATCGGTTGCTGGACAAGGAT
>Ga0307518_10003244_pt1 | contig 11735 bp, 15 predicted proteins | sample 25_EM_MG_FD_203889 | JGI IMG/M metagenome (GOLD analysis project Ga0307518, IMG submission 203889) | Populus trichocarpa ectomycorrhiza microbial communities from riparian zone in the Pacific Northwest, United States - 25_EM | ecosystem: Host-associated > Plants > Roots > Unclassified | place... | reverse complement strand
CCCCGTCATTGTCGGATGATGCTGGGATGGGAGTCATCCCATCGTCGCATTGTCGCTGTCTGCGCTGGGGATGTGGGTGGTCGTGTCACTGCCGTCGACGCTGGGGATGGTGGCGGGGTCGTTGTCGTTGTCAGCATTGATGGCCACGTTGACGACGTTGGTGGTGGGGCCGTTGTTGCCCTCGCATTGGTGGTGGCCATCGACGCTGGTGGGGGAGTGGTGGTGGTGGCCTAGCCGTCGTCGTCATCGTCGTCTGATCAACGACGCTGCTGGTGGTGGTGGTGGTGGTGGTGGTTGGTGTCATCGCCGTCGCCCGTGGTGGGGTCGTCGTTGTCGTTGCCGATGGTGGTCGCATCAACGACGCGGCTGGTGGTGGTGATGGTGGCTGTGGGCGAGGCGTGTAGTGACATGGTAAATACAATTAGGAAATGTTGATAGTTCAATATGCTGATATAATCATTACACAAACACACGCACACACACATACTTGAAAAATTTCTAAGTCTCTCATTCTCATTCTCTTCCATCGACCACCACTCGACAGCCACCACCACCACCGTCGATGACGACGACGATGATGCGATCACCACCACCAACGTCGACGAAGACGCAACCACCACCACCACCGTCAACGTGACCACCACCACCTCACCACCGTCGACGACGATGTGGCCACCACCACCAACGTTGACGACGCGACCACTACCAACAGTGTTGACGACGACAACGTGGCCACCACCACCACCACCACCAACGTTGTCGATCATGACGACGCGACTGTGACCGCGACCACCACCACCCTCGTCGATGACACGGCCATCACCACCACCAGTGTCAACGACGCGACCGTCACCACCACCAATGTCCTCGACGACGAGGCCACCAGCGACGACAACCACCCCACCAGCGGCATCGACGGCACGACCACAACCACGGCCGCCACTACTACCCCCACCACCTGCATTGACGTCATGGCCATCGACGACGACGACGACGATCTCGATATCTACATACTGTAAGCTGCAGATACTGGTGGTTCGGTGGCAATTGTGACCACCGCATCATTTCTGCGTCATCTTTGCGTCAGTTCAGCATCATCGTTGACGTCACTGATCTTAGTCATCAATATACATCTTTGGTGCAGCAGCAACGCAGCTGCAAGCTTCCATCCATAGCACCGATAATGGCGTCTGCGTGCACCTTCGTTGGCAACCTCGGTCTCGAGCGCAGCTGCTCTGTGACACTCGGCGACACGAAGAGAAATTATTGGAAGCACAATGCCTTTGTGGCAGTAGCTGAGGGCGACTATCCAGCTCAAATCTTCATATATGCTGGACTGGAGAGCAAGCCTGTGGATAGAGGGACTTATTTTGTGATGGCGCGAGCTGTACTCGCTCCGAGTACCAAAGCTGATTGTGATGATGCAGAGTTACTTTTGTACACCAATAATGTTCATGCTTCTTCAGTGGTTGGCTCCATCTCATCTACTGTTTATCCAGCAACCTGATTGTTTGCTTAAAGGTGGTTGGACCTACGGTGTATTCATCGTAGCAGACAAAGTTGTCCAATCAGCTACAGAAGATGAATGCCATCTTGGCTTCAATCTTGATGTCGTTCAATGGGCTGCTGTGGGTCAGCAAAGCATGCGAGTTATGTGCTATTATCCACCTTTGCATCGCCAACTTCAAAAGACCCCAATGCCTACTGTGGGCAAACACGTTTTTGTACAAGGAAGTCTTCAAAGCATGAATGGAGATCGATGCTCTCTCACCATCCAAGACATTGTTTTTGGTCCTGCTCAATTGACTGGACCGACTATGCAATCTCCTCCATCATCCAAGTTAAGACATTTTGATTGGTATTCAGAGGGCAAAAGTAAGTGAGCTTGATATGATGAAGATGATGAGGATAAACATGAGGAGCCATCTGCTTCTTTGTCTCAAACAGTAGTGTAATTATATCTTCATGCTTTGTGTTATTTGCAAAAATGCAGCTGATATACTTCCATTTAATGTTATTTGTCGTTGTCCATGAATGCCTGTTACTCAGAATAAAGATTGTGAAAGGAAGTGCAAGCATTGTGAAGATCCATTGTGGCAAGAAGATGACAATCGTTGATGACGGCATCAGAACATCTCTGTACTGCCAAATGAAGAAATCATGCAATGTTCTGCAGAGCCATCCATATAAGAAGTTGCACCAATTGTATGGCTATTTTGTCTTAATTGATGAACTTCTCTGATGATTGTAATGTATATCCAGAGTGAATGATTGTTGTGGTGGGCGCTTTTACAATGCAACCCCCCAATGTCTATAATTCCTCCTTCTTGGAATTGCCAATGCGCTCATTGTGGAGCTTTGCTTTTGTCCACAGAAGACATCTCCTTTTGCTGTGCATTTGGCAGATGAGAAGTACTTCCTTTGCGACCTCTGCCTGATTGCATGCAGCAGGTGCTTCAAAATCCTCGGCAGTGAAAGCATGTCATGGAGTTTGCTCACACTATCAACAACCTCTTTTCTTTCACAGGAATTGGTGTCTCCGGAGGATTTCAACAATTTGCTGCTGGGACAGGTCCTCCTGCAGTAGCGATTACTGGGCGTACATATCATCTCATTCGTGATACCGAATACACTGAACACTCCATTCATTGGTTTCTATATGATGAAGCTGCTCTCCAAAACAAAGCCATTGAATTTGGAGTGCATGGCTCTGTCATTCAAGCAATTAAAGATGACATTCGAGAATGCAACCCCTACATTGGACATTTGCAGCATTTCCAGACCTCCAACATTTGGCGCCGTGGAATCTTAGAAATTGAAGATTATTCCTCTGCAGCCGATTTCGCAGCTATTATGCATGCCTCTAATTCTACAATCATAAATCCACGCTCCATTCTCATTTGTCGACAAAATGCTCATCATCCTGAATTCATCAACATCTTATCGCATCATTATGAACCTCTTCATTATGTCCTCCTTTTTCCTCATGCAGAGATGGGATGGGGTTCATCTATGATCCCTGATGTACCCATCATGTCACAAGTGGCTTGGTATCGCAATTGTGTTCTTGCTGATAATGATGAACACTTTTCCACTATGGGACGTCTCTGCTGTGAATACTTGGTGGATATGTACTCTTGGGTGGAAGAACAGTGGTTAGCCTATATCACTCGAGAACGTCGCTTCCAGCAATGTGAACAAGAAGATGCAGAAGAAAATGACGATGAATTTGAACCCACCATCAAACTTCCCATGAGTTTTGTAGGATCTCACGCATGGACATCAGAACAAGTGGCCAATGCTATGGCTCTAGGGCGCAATTCAGGAAGCCTACTTTTTTCATGACAATGACATTCAACCCTGATTGGGCAGAAGTTCATGATCGACTGCTACCATGAGACAACCCTAGGCGAAGACACCAAGGACCCTACTACACACGGAGACTCTGAGAGGATAGGACGCGAGAACTAGGGCAATAACCCAAGATGAGCTCGAATGGGGAGCCTCTGGGTGCTAGATTGCACTGTATATATACTACTCTACACGAGGGCTACGCAAGGCTATCCACGAGGCTACGTACTGTGCAATGCTATGTTAGTGATGTCATAGTGGAGCTAAGGCTATGCGGAATGACATCAGGGGAGGCAGTGTGTACAGCATGAGGTACGGGTCTATGCTGAGGTAAATAAGATACGGCTGTACACTACGATAAGATAAGATGCTATCTAATCACAGATTAGATAAGATAAAAAGTTGGACCGTTACATACCAGGTCAAACAGCATATGATATACCTATCGTGGTAGCATGTGCATTTAAAAGTCGACTGGAGAAAGTTTTGCAGTTACTTCGCACACGATTTGGAGAGAAGAAGTATCTAATCAAAGTCATTGAATTTCAAAAATGTGGATTTCCTCATGCTCATATTCTCTTGAAGGTGTGCTCATCATTACTAAATTGAATCTGTCAAAATACTTAATGCTGTTGGAAGGTTCATCCTAAACCTGCAATTGATGCCCTTGATGATATTGTGTGTGCTGAACTACCACAAGAGAACGAAGTGCTGCGAGAAAAGGTCTCCCGATTTATGATGCACAATCGTAATCACCTCGCATCTCCAACAAATAGGTGCAATAAAAACGGTGAATGCATCTATGGTTTTCCTCACCCAAGACAGGAAAGAACTACTATTGATGACTTCGGATGAATGCACTGGCGTTGACGCCAAGATGAAGATGCTTGGGTGGCTTCATATTGTCCTGCCTTACTCCTCTTTGCAGATTGCCACTTTCACTTTGATGTTGTATTCACTTCTAAAGTCTTCAGCTACTTATACAAGTATTTCTTCAAAGGTCCAGATGTTGCCTTTTTCTCTATTTCCCATGAACCTGTCATTCCACGAGCACCTGCTCCCATAAATGAAGTAACAGATTACCAAAAAGCTCAATATCTATCTGCCCCAGAGAGTGCCTGGCGAATACTTGGATTCGAAACAACGCGCAAAGAGCCATCTGTAGATTGCCTTCCTGTACATCTCCCTGGAGAGAATGTTCCTCAATTTTGACAGCGAGATGGTCAACAATCTCACACCTCACTACTTCATCACTACTTTCTTCGAGCTCCTGAGCTGCATGAACTCACTTACGAGCAATACTATGAACAATATGTCCTTTACACTTACATTGAAGGACAACCTCTCCACCCATGAGATCATTTAGAACAGCTACATCCAAGTACGTGAACAAGAGACATCACATGAGATTCACTCATGAAAATTGTATCGCAGACACTAAAAGAAAAAAAGCAAGTCGCAGATTGCAACAGCAAAAGATTGCATGCATTGATATGGTGCCTCTCTGAACAGGAGAGCTGTTCTACCTGCGAGCATTGCTGCTTCATCGTCCAGCATCCTCTTTTGAGGATATACAAACCATCAATAATCATTGCTTCCCTACATTCCATGAAGCAGCTTGTGACTTTGGTCTCTTTGCGAACAACAATTAAGGATTCCTCACTCTAGAAGAAGCTGTGCAATGTCTTCGCACGCCATCCCAGTTACGCTTTCTGTTCACACAAATTATTCGAGAAGGCTATCCTGCAGCTCTTCTATGGACAGCATTCCAAAATTCACTCAGCAATGATCATCCTATGTATCCATTTGATCGTGATGTGGCATTGGATGCTGCATTGCACAAAATCGCCGATTACCTTTTGCATACAGGCAAGTCATTGACGGATTTTGGCTTGCCAAACCCTATTGTGCGCTCTGCAGAAGTTGAAGATGAAATGCAATTTTTACAGCAAGAAGAAGAACATCTAAGAGATGACATTGTCATCAATATAACCTTCTGAACAATGAACAATGTGCTGCTTTCCCCATACTTGCTCAGGCGATTGAGAACAGAGAATGTTGAGAACAAGCTTTCTTCATCGAAGGCCGACCAGGTTGAGGGAAAACCTTTCTCATACAATGCCTGTTAGCACATTGCAGAGCAAGACAGCACATCATAATCATTGTCGGCAGCAGTGCTCTCAGTGCTACAGCATACACTCAAGGTCACACAGCTCATTACACATTCGGCATCCCCGTTACTGATGATTCCATACATCTGCAATCTAAGATACCTCCGTTCTCTGCTCAAGCAGATCTTCTTCGTAGCGCATCAGCTATTATCTGGGATGAACTACCTATGGCCAACAAAGCTGCCTGGGAATGTGCTCACCATTTATGTTGCATTGTCCACAACAACAATGATCTCTTTGGAGGCATTCCACTGATAGGTCTCAGTGATTTTCATCAAGTAGCACCTGTTGTCGATGGATGTGGAGAAACTGCAGCTCTAGCAGCATCTGTGAAATCATCCCCTCTATGGTCGTCGCTTCAAATTTCTCACCTAACAACACCAATGTGCAGCATCAATGATGTTGAGTACACAGCATTTGTCAATGACATAGGTGACGACACCTCGCACCGACGACGAGAATTACCGCTTTTACAAAAGACAACCAATGTGAATGAAGCAGTTAACTTCTTATTCCCTCCTGAGCGCCTCACTGACGCTTATTACTGCTTAACCACCGCATTCTTATCCCCGCATCACATTTATGTGGATGAATTCAATGACATCATCCTCGAGCATCTTGCAGGTGAAAATGTTGCAGTCTCACCCACAAGCTACCTCTGATGTGCTCTTCTCAGCGATGTATCACAGCTGTGATACTCTCAAAGAGATGGACAATGTCATGCTCCTACCAATAGAGCAATCACCTGAGTTTCTCACCAGCATGACACATCCAAACGTCCCACCACACACATTGCACCTGAAGCCAAACGCTATCTGTGCTATACAACACAATTTTGCAGTCGAGAAAGGGCTGGTGCGAAATGTGCGAGTACAGATTGTAGCATTACATCGACGGTTCATGGAAGTGCGACAAATCAACAGCAATGAAGTTCATTGCATCCCTCAAATCAACTTTGACTTCCATCCGACACATACAGATTGGACCGTACTTCATCAACAATTTCCACTGCGGCTAGCTTATGCTACGACGTTCAATGGTTGTCAAGGTTTAACACTCTCGAAAGCGGCATTGGACCTACACATCGATCCATTTGCTCATGGTCAATTATATACCGCACTTTCTCGAGTGTGCAGGAGAGAAGACATTTTGATAGTATTCTCAGAAACAAATGAAGAGCAAACAACAGCAAACATCGTATTCCCATCATTATTACTATAAAAACCGTCCATAGGGTAGTGCACTTGTATATAATATATTTAGTCTTTGTTTTGTAGTTTTTTTTATTGAATTAATATAAATTGATTAAGATGAACATTGCCATGAATTAAGTGATTGAAAAGTTTCAAGTAAAGGTAGTATGAATGCTGTTGATAGTACTACTGGGATAGCCTGGACAGTGCTAGCCAGTTGGGTACCTTGCTGGGAGTAGCTGGGGCTCTGGGGTAACTGACCAGTACTGTCCAGTACTGTCCAGGGGAGGGTTGGTTTGCTGATGGGTTGTAGCTCTGCACGTCCGTAGGAAAAGAGCACTTGTTCCTTTTTAATGAACTTTCAGTGCCACCCCTAATGTGAGCACTGTACTACTAGCACTGACTCAGGAATGTATTACTAGAGAAACTAGAGTGGACACAAAATGGCAAGCTATTAGAAACAGACAAGGGATACTGGCGAAGCGCACAAACACAAACATAAAAGGGTGGCAAGGAACCTGGATACTAGTCTACAAGATGCACCTCGCTCCGCTTCGGCGCTGTGGCTGCAGTGTTGGAGTGTTGGAGTGAAGATAGTATGAGCAAAATAAGCACATTAATATACAACTTGGGGAAGTGCTGGCTGGCGCCAGCAGCCACCTTGCTTGGTTGAGCTCACTCCCCCCCTTTCCCCATCTAGGATGACACCACCACTCCACCTATGACGTGCATGTAGCTAGTTCACTAGATATATTATGAATAGTATACATAGTGCATGTAATGATATGCTAATATACCATTCAACACCCCTGGAGATACCCTTAGGGGCTAAGTTGGTGGGTGTGGGTCAGCTGCAGGTTGGGCCCAGGTTGGTACTAGGTAGTTGGATACCTGTGGGTTTGCTTGCAGGGCAGGCAGGCAGCAAGGATTGCCATTGCTGTCTGTCATCGTGCTGCTGACTGCATGGTGGAGATGGAAGAGGTCATGTCATTGGTGTATTGCTGGCTGGTGGTAATAGCCGTTGTTGTGACTGTCGTCATCGTCGTCCCCAATGGGGTGGTGGTGACCGCCGATGACATCATTGTGCTGCCAGTTGCAAGGCAGTGGTAGTAATGTTGGCATGGTGCTGGCTACACGGGTGGTTGTGGTGGTGATGCAGTCACTGGTTCACGCGATGTTCCCCATCAGCAGTGGCTATACGGTGCTGCAAGCAGGCATCATCAGCGTGTCTCAGTGGGCAGCAGGTAGATGTTGTTGATGTTCCATGGTGGCAGTGGCCATTCATGGGCATTGTTGTCGTCAATGCACCTCTATACGTGGCAGGTAGTAGATGTCATTTTTGATGTTCCATGGGCAGTGGCCATATGTGGACATCATTGAAGTCACCGTCGTTTGGCTGCAAATGATGGGTATCACCATGGGGTGGCTGTAGGCAGCTGTCGCTGTCGTTGTCGTACCTCTGTGGGCTGCAGGTGGGTATCGTTACCATTGTCATGCTGATGCATGCGGCAGGTACATAGGTGGTTGAGGTTGAGGTTGTGGCTGTGCTTCTGCGGGATGCAGATAGTCGTCCTCATCCTCGCTGTCTTTGGTGGTGTGGTGTGGTGGTGGCGGCAGCAGTAGTTGTCATCATGGCAGTTGTAGGTGAATTGACAGCTGCTACAACACGCTGTATTGCTGGACACATGAAAGAATACAGTAAGTAAAGCCAAATAGACAGCCTGAGTGTGTTTCCTGAGAATTTCTTTGGGTAGCGTCGCAACAAGTGTGCCGTCATCGATTCATGCTCGATTAAGGACTACATAGTACTAGAACCTTGTACTAGAACATTTGGCTCGGGTTTTTGCAACACGACAGGGGCTGCACTTTCTCAGGAATATTGGGTTGAGATTGACCTTGCCAAGCAAGGTAAAAGGTAATGTTATTTTGCCTTTAGGCGGCGACTGCCGGTAGTATAGGGGGCGCGTTCTCACGATTTTTGGGGGGCCATACTAGGACCTCTCCCAAGCAAGGTGATTTATTATACATATGTTACGACCATGTCCAACTCTGGGTCCTATCCGGTCACTCCGGTCGCATCGCAGCACTGTAGCTCAACTCCGGTCGCCCTCACTTACTCCGGTCATGGTCGTGCAGTTATACCTCTGCTATGTATGACCCTTGGTCTAATCCCTACACAGTCCTTACTACACCTCACCGTCTACCCTGGCTTGATGTGAGTTCTCCGTGTGCTCGATCTATCTCCTACCTTGTATCATTTTCACCGGACCTGGTTTATTTTACTCGGACCTGACGTTATTTTACCTGGACCTGACCTAGTACTTTCTCCGGTTATCCCTTGTCTGCTTTTTAGGCTGTTTACTTGTCACTATAAGTACTCGTCCCTAGTTCTTACTTAGTATAAGTACTCTGTAGATTATCCTGTATTCTTCAGTCTGAAATCAACCATAGTCACTACTCCAGTTCTGTCTGTCTCCGTCTCCGTCTCCAACCTCTTGACTGGAACCTACGCAAGGGATCAATGCTCGTTGTCCTTAGTTGTTGAATCCAAGCGGTCACCAACTCCAGCCGGACTAACTCCTTGTCCAGCCCCCTGCCCTTGACCTCCATTGGCTTTCGTCCGGACTTGACCGGACCCCCTACTGGAGTAGACCTGGACTTGACAGTATTTCAGACTCACACTTGTGTGGGTTCACTGTTCCATACTTCGTACGCAAACTAGCTTCTATTACCTTATGACTATGACTACGCGCTCTCGCGCTTGTACTGCTGCAGCACTTGCTGAAGAAGCAGGTGCAGTTGACAACCTCCACCTCTCTGCTGCCCATCAAGCCCTGTCTAACCGCAGGCAACCTCTGGCTTCCGTTAGCCAATTCCGGAGCTTCACAGCTCGAAACCCTACAGCACCTTTGACTCCACATCGAGATGCTGCGTCTCAGAGCCTTCGTGGTTCTGCAGACTTAGGTCACCATGAATCCGTTTCTGGTGATTGATTCCCTTACCGTCGCGACCCCACTCCGGAATGTCGTGAACCTGCCCGACACCAGTGGTTTGGCCCCGAGGACGGACCTGGAGGTGATCCGGACAACCCCGGAGATGGCGACAACAATGATGACGACAACAATGACTTCGTCAACGCCATGGATGAGCTAGACCCTGGTCTAGCTGTCTTCCAAAATTTAGCAGTTGCTGTCAATCACCTCTCCCGCTCCTCCTGCCAGACCAACGACTCTTCTTCCTCCTGTGCCAAAGTCCGTGAACTGGACACCTTCGATGGTACGGATCCCAAAAAGCTCAGGACCTTCTTGGTCCAATGTGAGCTCTGTTTCCAGGATTGAGCCAAGGCATTCCGCCTTGATAGGGCAAAGGTAACTTTCGCCCAGTCATACCTAAAAGGGATGACCTTAGAATGGTTTGAACTGGACCTACTACACTCCGGCGATCCGGCCGACCGTCCACTTTGGATGGACAGCTGGGTCCACTTCATCGCTGAGCTCCAGAGCACCTTTGGTCCTCATGACCCCATCGCTGATGCAGAGCATCAATTAGAGCACCTCCGGATGAAGGATGCTCACTGCGTCACGCGGTATATAGTTGACTTCAACCAGCTTGCCTCACAGGTCCAGGACTATGGAGATGGCACACTCCACCGCCTATTCTACTCTGGTCTCCCGGATCGTCTCAAGGACGAAATTGCTCAAGTTAGGAAGCCCCTGACTCTGCATGGGTTGAGGGCTCTTTGTCAGGAGATCGACATGCGCTATTGGGAGCGCAAAGACGAGATCTCTCATACCATGAAGAGCCAACCCACCTTGTCCCCCACCAAGCCCTCCAACTCTGGAGGCAACTCATCCAACTCTGGTGTCACGCACCAAACAGGTTTGGTACAGTGAACATGGAAGATAACATCAATATCAAATGATCCTGGTGCGAAGGATGAGCACGATGGAGCCTCATCGTAGCCATCTATCACACAAGAAGACTATCCTGATGCAAGAGATGACTGCCGATGCTGACAGTCATCACTCGCACAAGAACCGCCAAGAAGCAGAAGAAACTGAAGGAATAACGTCCAGTATGGTATGAGAAAGGAATGCACACTTCTGCAGTCCAACTCCCATACCAGAACGAGCAAAGAAGCTGAAGAATTGATGGAGAAACAAAGGAAAGAAGAGAAGAAACAACGTTAGCGCTCAAATGTCATTTTTAGGCGCCCAGTGCCGGCATGCCAATATTTTGAATAGCTCCACCATTTCCCAAGCTATCAGGCACATGACTATACCGTCAGAGAGCCTGGAGCGTGGGCTATCTGCCTGTCAAGTTCCGACGTGGATCTGTTTATTTCCCACGGAGATATTCCCCCCACAATCCAGACGTTCGTCTCATCAGTCACTATGGAGTCCATATTTTCTCTGGATCATTTCTCCGCTATTGCTGCAGCTCTCCACTATGTCCTGCTCTTAGGACAGCCTCTCCCAGAGTTCCCGTGCACTGCCTGGCACATATCTTCTGGGAAAGAACGAGAGAGGGTTCTTCTTCCTAACAGCACTCTAAAGTAGGGATATAACTGTCATGGTGCTGGAGGACACTGTCTGAAAGTAGGGAAGCAGATAGAGTACTGAATTTGACACATCCAGGGAAGTGAGACGAACAGCAGAGGAAGATGGACATGGCAAGTATCTGGGAGGAAGGGACCATAGGCTGAGGGATCAGGGGACACAGAGATGACCAGAGAAGACTTCTCAATCTTGACAATAGACCTAAGATGACCAAAGTACGTCCTTGACACAGGACTGATGAGGAGAATGCGCTGACCGAGAACGAGGGGGACTGAGGGAGCAGGCTGGGAAGATATGTGCCAGGCAGTGCACGGGAACTCTGGGAGAGGCTGTCCTAAGAGCAGGACATAGTGGAGATCTGCAGCAATAGCGGAGAAATGATCCAGAGAAAATACGGACTCCATAGTGACTGATGAGACGAACGTCTGGATTGCGGGGGGAATATCTCCGTGGGAAATGAA
>Ga0307518_10003242_pt1 | contig 11739 bp, 16 predicted proteins | sample 25_EM_MG_FD_203889 | JGI IMG/M metagenome (GOLD analysis project Ga0307518, IMG submission 203889) | Populus trichocarpa ectomycorrhiza microbial communities from riparian zone in the Pacific Northwest, United States - 25_EM | ecosystem: Host-associated > Plants > Roots > Unclassified | place... | reverse complement strand
AGAACGTGCTGACCGAGAATGAGAGGGACTGAGGGAGCAGGCTGGGAAGATATGTGCCAGGCAGTGCACAGGAACTCAGGGAGAGGCTGTCCCAAGAGTAGGACATAGTCAAGGTCTGCTGCAATAGCGGAGAAACATTCCAGAGAAAATGCGGACTCCATAGTGACTGATGAAGTGGGTGTCTGGATTGCAGGTGGAATATCTCCATGGGAAATAAACAGATTTTCATCGGAACTTGACAGGCAGATAGACCACAGTCTAGGCTCCATGATGGTATAGTCATGTGCCTGCTAGCTTCAAAAATGGCAGAGTTATTCAAAATATCGGAATGCTGGCACTGGGCGCCTAAATTTGACATTTGGGTGCTAAAAATGATTCTTCTCTTTCTCCTTCATTTCTCAATCGTTTCTTCTGCTTCTTTGGTTGTTCTGGTATGGGATTTGGACTGCAGAAGGCTGCACTCCTTTCTCATACCAAAAAGATCATTATTCATTGGATTCTTTCTGCTTCTTGACAGTTCTCGTGCAATAGATGACTGTCAGCGATGGCATTCATCTCTTGCATTAGGATAGTCATTCTTGTGCGATAGATGGCTATGATGAGCTTGTATTCATTCTTTGCATAAGGATAGTCTTGACTTTGCATGGAGACGTGCTTGTCTTCATGAAGTGTTCCTGGGCCAACATAAAGCATGCACATCCAGATAAGGACATAAACAAGCGACTCTATATCATCACTGGCAAAGTGTGTCATCTGGGCTTGCTTATAGTTGAGAAGGATGTTGGCTGACATGAATGGTATTGTCCCCTGATCAAAATTGATGAGTAAGATGAATGGCGGATGTGATAATACTTACAGTACGGTCGCTAGAAACTATGGGTAGGTTTTGATCAAGATCAGTCACATAATCAAAGTCAATGAGAAGGCCACTAGGCAGAATACCAGCCTGGATCTGTTTACGCCTTTCTTGGTCCCACCAAGTGAGCTTCTGCTTGAGTGACTCATCATCTGTTCTGCTAGCCTCAGCATTGTCATCGGGAGCCTGATTGCTGCCCTGGGGATCAATATATATCATGATGTTGTTGATGCTGACATCACGATGGAGGATGCGAAATTTTTGGATAAGCACCATATGAGCTGTGGACAGTGTTAGGTCAACTAGTCAAAACAGTTATTGGAACATACTGTTGGGAACATCAATAAAGATGCTAAGAAGTTCATGTATAGACTGGAATTCTGAGAGTGGAATCCCAACTGGCTGGATAACGCTGTAAGCATTTCCCAATGTTTCATGACAAAACATTGTAAAAAAATAGAAGAAAGAGATACTCTTTTATTTACAATTTTGTTCAACAAAAAAGACAAATATCATACAGCATTATTTTTATCATTTTTGTGTCAAGACATGATTTGAGATCATTTCTTATGTTGAGAGTATAAAATATTTAACCTTTTTCTTTTGCCTGTCCCTTGCAAAACAAATTAAGAAATAACAATGTAAATTTTCCCACAGCAAGCATTTTCAAATTTCTGCAGTGAAAAATTGAATCAAAAGATACTCTATTCCACAAAAATAAATGTTTAGGAAATATGCTATATATTTTTGGTCATAGCACTCTAGCCAGCCAATCAGTATCCAGGAACAATCATGTTTCTTGAAGAAAAATCTATTGTTTTCTTTCAACATGTTTTTAGAAATAATATGATATCTTATTTCTAATAAAACATACTGAAATTCTTTCTATGAAAAAGTTACATTTTCTTTTCTTTATTTGTTTTTCAAGGAACAGGCAGAAGAAAAAGGTTAAATTTTTTATAGTTCTAACATATGAAATGATCTCAAATGATGTTTTGTCAAAGAAAATGACGAAATGATGCTGTATGATATTTGTGCTTTTTGTCAAACAAAATTGTAAGTAAAAGAGTATCTCTTTCTTCTATATTTTTATAATGTTTTGTCATAAAACATTGAAAAATGCTTGCAGTGTAAGAAGTTGCTGGTGGACATGAATACTGCTAGAAGTAGGAATGGGATGATGTGTATCTGTTTGATCATCTTTACCTCCAATCTGAACTGTCCAGGTGGCAATGAGCTGTGGAACTCCCTTCAAGCCACGGATTTTGGTGAGTATATCCTTCTCATGGTCCACCCAGCTTTCATGGGTCCACAAGTCCTTGACGATGTAGTCCTGGCCATCACAGCAGACATGCCAGCACAATGTCCCCTGGCCACAGATCAGGTAGTTGAAAAAGACCTACTTGATGATATCATATATCAGGGAGCCGACCTGGATTGCACTGCAGCCGGTGTTCTGCGATGGATGTGGTGAGAAATAAATGATGGTGGGATCATAGCCAACTTGTTTGGGCTTGCAGAACGCGAGTAGAGCTAGTATGCATAACAGTGTGTGGGGAAATTGGTGTATGTTGTAAGGTTGGGAATGGACAACCCCGGAGTGATTGAACATGTGGGTGTGAAACTCTTGACGTGCAATTAGTGTTTAAAAGTCTGGTCCTAGGATCACAAAAAGACCAGCAACCAAACCGGACTTTTATTGGTTGCAACCAAACTGCGGTTGCGGTCCTGGGGGGTTGGGAATCAGTCCAGTTGTGGTTGCATAAGGTTGGAAGAAAATGAAAAACCAGTTGCAAACCGATTGCAACCGGTCTTTGTTGAGACTGGTTGCAGGGCTATGTGAAGGTCAAGAATCCCTGTTTCACACATATCATGGAGGTACTTGATATGTGCATAACAGGGGTTCTTGATTTGCATGATGAAAATCAGTTGCAGACCCCCTGATTCATGCAAATCAAGGGGGTACTTGACATGTGCAGAAATGAAGGTCTTGATATGTGTGCTGAAAATCAGTTGAAACCCCACTTTCTTGTTCCAGACCCCCTGTTTTGAGCATTTCAGGGGGGTACTGGAAATGTGCAAAACAGGGGGTCTTGATATGTGTGTGTAAATTTGCTTGAAGACCCCCTAATGAAAAAGACTGGCTGCAACCGGTTGCCATTGGTTCGGTTGCAGTCTGGTTGCCCCCAAAAATGGGCAAAAGACCAGACTGGATTGGACTTTAAAACACTATGTGCAATAGATATTGTGAACAAGAATCATCAGCTGGGTTGAGACACAAAAATTACATACACTTTGTGCATGACATTGTTGTGAATGGTACTTGTGCTACCAGAGTTCAAGTAGGGGGTTGACAACAGCTCCAAGAAAGAGACAACATCTTTCCACAAAAATTCCGGCTTAGGTCTGAGTTGAGAGGGTTCCTCTCATAAGACCAGATTTGGTTTATAAGACATTGGACCGCCCTTGACCAGTTTGCACAATGCCTCTGACGACCAAACACGGAGGGGTTTGGTGGAACATGTAAGTATCCTGTGGATGGTTGCATTTTCTGGGACAGTGGGTGCTGGAAGAATGAATTCAGGGATTAAGACCTGTAGGGCTTCCATGATCCCATTCAACCAATTCGCAATGTGATTCTCCGAACTCACAGCAGGTATGAAGGTCCCCTCGACAATCTCTCCTGAAGTCCCAGAGATGGGCCTGTGGATAGTCTCATGTTGGAGGTCAGAGACTGAACAACCCCTCTTCAATGAATGACACAGCAATGAGCCAGCATCAGTGGATCTAAGGATGTGAGGAATTGTCATTGGCCCCCAGCGACCATCACGATAGAAAAAGTTATCCTTTAGCTTTAATGACATCACCTTGAGACCATTTGAGCCTCACTGCCCTGGAACACTCTGCATGACAGCAGGTGCTATTTTCTTGCATTGATCAAGGATGTAGTGAGATGTGCTGAGGGTGTCTTCATGAACAGTGGCACCGTCCAGTTCAACTAGAAGGCTTTGATTAATGTCATCTGCCTTGAAGATTTTTCCTGTAGTAGGAATGGAGGTGGTTTTGAGCTTGAGAGGGCTATTCTGCATTGTGGCATAATGAACAGGCATAGTATCAATGGGGCTCAGTGGCAAGGAGGGGGACAATGACATATATTTTGTATTACAAACACCACAAAAGCCTAGTACTAATACCTAACTAAGTGACAATGCATAAAAGAATTCATTGTTCCAATACTTATTGAGCCAAAATTCATTTGAGAATTTGTAAGCAGTGTGATGCGTTAGATGCAGATTCACCTCTTTCCTGAAATGAGGAATAACATGGGTTGGAGAACAAAGGTGATGCAGTGGAATGATGTTTCCCACCCAGACACCATTGTTCCTGACTACCCATTTCAAAATGTGTAGGCCAGCAGCACCATCAGTTGTGCTGCACAACAGAGCAGGGAGGGTGTGGTTGAAGTGTTGGACGTACGCGAAAAAATCATTCCTGTGAAGGAGGCAGAAGATAATACAAATTTGTACAATAGCATGATCTGTAAGACAAGTGAACAAATGATGAGGCATCTCGCTTCAAAACATACCTTCAAGACCCTTTGAAGGCCAGTCACTTTTGTCTGTTTGACTAATGATAGCAAAGTCATATCAGCCACTGGGGAGTCGCATAGAGGGAGGAGAAGCAATGAGACTTTGGGGCAGCTTGACTAACTGTTGGTCGTGATAGGTTGGCTGCTGGACTTGAACTTTGGACCAAATCTGCATATTCTTGGCAGTCATTTCCACCTGTGTTTCTGCAGAACGAGCATGGCAATAGTAGTCAGTAATAGCCAACCGTAGGTTGGGCAAACCATATGCCTCTGCAGCCTCATCAATCGACATCTGTAGCATTGGTTTGACAGCCAGGCGAAATGCAGTCATGGAAGATGCAAAAGTTCTGTGAGGGAGTATGGCACCAGGAATGGTACCACTAGTGATCGCTTTGGCAGCTTCAAAGTAGTTGATGGATGTGCGAGATGGGGTGTAGTAATGTTGGACGTGAAGTGCTTCCTGGTTTGGTTCATGTTTGTCCTCTTGGTCTTTGTCATCCTCCCCAAATCCTCCTCATTCAACGAATGCAAAACATGTAGTGATGTCAAATTGAAAATACTTTTCCCTGCGGTTGAGATGCCGGACAATTTGTGTATGGTAGTCCTGGTTGTTTCCGGCATGTGCAGGCTGCTTGATCTCTGTAACATGCACGTGCTCTGTGATGTTGGCCATCCATTGCATAATGGGTCCAGAAGCACAAATAGATGATACAACATGCTGTAAGAGTTCAAGTTTGGGAATCTCCCAGTGTTCAAGAGGCCTGTTGGAGCCCTGTCTTCCACTGGCAGTGGTGATAGCCAGTTTGTTGTCATGGAATGCATGCAGTGCCACTTCAACTTTGGCCAAGGTATTGTCATCAAATTGAGGCATTTGCACAAGGTAGTGGAAGTTGAGAAGGGCGTGAACAGCTGCCAAGAACTTCAGGGGCACAGCACCCACAATGACTCCGATGATGTACCTCTGCATGGCACAGTGATCATGACCCGTCACTTGCTTTAGCTTTGACACTCCTTCTTCGAACAAGCAGTATCCAATTGTAGCTTGGATAAGAGAGAATCAGTAGTTGATCTTGTCTGGTCCAAGAACAACAATGCACCACTGCAGGTCATGGTCCCAGCACAAGCGATGGAAATGGTGTAGAACCTCTGGTGTAAGGAAAATTGAGGGATCAGAAAGCAGCCAGTTCCTGAAAAAGGGCTTGTGCACACTGCTAAGGGAGTAGCGCCTAACAACCTTGAGAAACCGTTCCCAATCATTGGGATCAGTGACCAAGCAGGCCTTCTGAATGGCATCAAGAGTGCTGGTAGCAGTGCGTGGGGGATGGGGAAAGGAGTCACTGAATTCCTTGTGCATTGCAGTCGACACCGGTGAAGCCTTGGGGCCAATACACGCCAGTAAACTCTGCTTGGGCATATCCGCAATGTAAGCAACAAGAGGCATGAAACAGTAATGCAAGTTACCGATGGGATCACTCATCATGACCCCCACTGCAGTGGCAATCTTGAGGGGATTGAGAACAAAGTCAAGGCTTCCATGGATGAGCCGGTCAGATAACAGAGTGTGAACACAAGTTTTCTTATGGGTGAAGGACCTGATGGGTAAAAGTGCGAGTGGAACATGGCCATGCATTGACCCTTTGCTATGGATGTTGCTGTTGACGTTGGCAAGGCTGAGCAGTAGCAGGTGTGCCATCCTGTTCATGGTCATAACTGAGATGTTTGTCTTGTTGGAGGACAACACGACACCAAGAAGTGTTGGACCATTTGGTATCCAGTCCTTGGCTGAGTCAGAGAGATGTTGAGTTCTGGAGAGCGATTAGCATACCTGTAAATTCCATGCATGATTTCCCAACATCCAATCTTCATAGATATGAACTATCCGTGCAGAGAATGTCCACACTTTCTGTGGGACAAAGGAAATATGTGAAGCGAAGAATGGATGGCTGAGTAGGGATTGAAGACATTTGATTGGATTGTGATAGTAAAGCATGACTTTATGCTTCCTCAAGAGTTGAGAATGGGATGTGTGAGATTTCCAGCGGGGTCTGGATGGTAACATTTCTGCGTGAAGGCGAAGCTGCTTAATCTGAGATGCAAGTTAACTTCAAAAAAAGAAACAAACAAGAAAAGGGGACCCACCAACTCCAGGGATAAGAAATCATCAATGGTGGTCATACTTAGATGTGAGCGCAGGAGCCACAACACCAGTTGCCAGTCAACTCTTGACGCAAACGGATAGTATAGATTTTGCTGCTGAAATGTTGCATATTGGTCGTTGAAGAACTGTTCCATGAAGCAGGTTCCTCTGGGATATACAGAAGGAGTGTGCAGGTGATTGTTGACAACTGGCGTAGGAGCGCGATCTTGATGCGGATAATACAAAGGGTCCCTGAATCCACCTGGGGCAGAAGCACTGCTGACAATCTCCCCTTGGCAGGGCTGACTCCCATGCTCAACCAGAGGGCCATTTGGGTGATCACAGTGATGGAGGTGTGATAGCATGTTTGTCCATGACCCACAAGCACTTGAGGGCTGATTGAGGTGCTGGAGGACCCACGTCTCGTTTGCGAACCTTTTCCTGCAGTCAGGACAGAACAATGTTTTCAATGCTCAATGAAGCTTCCACTTCACCTTGGGCATGGTGACTCAAACTGAGGAGGAAAGTACTAAGTAGGTACTGCAGAGTGTGTAGCAACCAAAGTTGACTGCCCTAATTTGGCATCACTTTGTTGACCTCTATTTGCCACTTCTTCCTCTGCACCCATGACATCAAAGCTTGGAGGACTCACAGCTCGCAGCTCCGATCAAATTTGCTGATGCATGGCCTGAATGGAATATAGCAGGAGAGACATGATCAAGACTTGGTTATGACAAGGAACATGAAGAAGAAGAGCAGGCTAAGCAAGACACTGAAAAGGCGGAGAAGGTTGCATTCGGAAAGGAATGATGATGATGACAATACAGGGCCATGTGGCTACTGCAGTGAGTACCATTGGTAACCACTACCCTCACACTCGCGATGATGACAATAGTTGTGATGAGTGGCATGGCCACTACCATCCCTGCCACCACCTCACATTCACAATGATGATGCCAGTGGAAATGAGTGCTGCTGCCACCACCATAGCATGCACACATGGCAATAAAGGATGAGTACCATCACCACTACCACTTTCACCACCGTCCTCACACTCACAGTGACAATGACAACAGACACAAGCTACAACCTGGATGACAATAACAATCACACCACTCACTAGCATCAAACACCACCACCATCTGGACAATCCACAACCCACTGCCTGGATGACTGACCACCAGCATCAACAATGCAATCACCACCATCACCAGGATGACCCATAATCCACGACCACTAGTGTCGACAGCACGACCATGCCTATGGCTTGGATGACGACCACAGCCACCACTTACCAGCATTGAACACCACAACCACTTGGATGCCGATGATCACCACCACTATTTGGACAACTGACCACAAACGCAGCCACATCAATGATCCACCACCCACCACCATTACCTGGACTGCTGATCATCAGTGCCAACAACACAATTACCACCTGGACCCCAAGACAGGGCTGTCCTGATACTGCCCAGATGGTTTCCCCCCGAGACAGAGGCAACTCACTTTACTCACGTTCTGGAGCCCTATGTGGCTAAGCATGGCCTCTCTGTCCACAAATTCAGTGAGAAGTACAATGATGGTACCCTTAAAGAACTGGAACTCGATGAGTACTTCCTCCATGACTGTGCCATCCGCGAATCTGGTCATGATATGACATACCATTTTGAGAAGCACTGTGCAAACCTCGGGACGATTGACCTGCAAGCACTCTTATACAAGTACAAAGTCAATATCGAAACTGCGAAGATGACAACAGCCACCTGCGTTAACGACATGCCCATGTCCATCACCTAGATATGTAGTATTTTTTTGTATATAAATCTATTTTTATGAGACCCAAGAGTGTATCCAGGGGTGTGGGCACAGGTCAGACTGCTCCCATCCATAGGTACATTTGTGACATTTCCTACATGTCTCACCCCCTCCCCTTAAATGTCCTATTCAGTTTGGGGTACTCCACTAGTTCCAAAAGAGGAAAAAAATTCAGTCATCTGGTGGTGAATCAACCAAGGGAATTTGCTCTGCACAACAACTGATGCACAATATCACCAGCAATCTTATGACTATGGACCATGAAAACTCTCCTTCCAACTCTCATTCATCATGCCTGCCTCTTTGCACCTCACCAACCACTCATCCACTTAACTATTCCACCTCGCCTACAAGTCCAATGTCACCCAATGACTGTTCTCTGTCTCTAATCCCAGAATGCTCACTGTATATTCCTGAAACCATCATCCCAAAGCGAGAGGAGGAAGAGCAACCTTTTGAATATGGTGGTACTAATAGTTCGCAGACTGGGGACATTGTGAGTCATCGGCTTTCAGCATCTTGAACTCTAGTTCACTGGTATGTAGCCAGTAATGCAGGTGTCATCTATGATCCCATCCCCAGACAACCTGGTAGAGGCCCATTTACTTTTGGAGACGACAGTTAGCAGCTGCAAGGTGCATTACATCCAGAAATCTCTTGCAGACCAACTTGTCCATCATGATGCACTACAACTACAATACTGTCGTTTGCAGGTGGAGAAAGCAAAGTCAAAGTGGACTCTTGCAGAGCTGCACATTGGGTGTGTTTGCATGATTCTGAGGTGCAGTGGCTATAATCCTGATCGAATCAGAGAGTTATACAATGCATCATTTTTTAACCATAGCACTGTGTAACTATGTACCACATATTTATGCAGCCTGTTGTAGTAATAGGCTTGTGGTGCTGCTAGTACTGGTGTGAAACAACTTTGTTCCTTGACATTTAATGGTATGATTACTACAGGGATGTGTAGACTAAATGAGTTTGTACAGACTGTACAGAATTGCACACATGGGCAGTTGAGAATCTACAGAGATGTGTAGATTTGATGAGCCTGTACAGACTGTACAGAATTGCACACATAGGCTTGAACTGTGGGACCTGTGGCCAAAAAAGGCTGTTTTGCTGATGTAGTACCTGGTCATCTGTCTGTGTATCCCAAAGTAGGATCATGTTATCCCTTGAACCTGATGCAATGTGCCTTCCATCCAGTGGTGAGAATGCAACTGACAAGACTGAGTCTGTGTGCCCATGGAGAACATGTAGATTCCTGGGCCAATCACTTTGCTGTCCTACAGCAACTTTAGCAATTCTTGCAAATTTTGCAGTCAGAGATCTTGCCAATATTGACTTTGATGGTGAAAATGGCAATGCTGACAAGTACAAGTGTGGTGTGCTCTTGTCAATTAACCCAGCAAAGTTCTGCACAAATTTAATCCCATCCTTGATGATCATCAAGAGTTCTTCATACTCCATTCTTCTCTGCTCATTCAGTGTTATCATTGGGATGACATACCATGTTACACATGAATAGACTCACCTGAAACCATCCCTCTGCAGAGCTCAGGGCCCAATAGGCCTCCCCAATCAACTTTGATACACCAAGGGCCTCCAACCAAAATAGCATCTGCTCTCCAGTGACAAGTCTTCTTACTAATTGTGCCAGGTTGGGATCAAATGCTGCACCTTGGAGGTGGGTTGCCCAGAATTGACAGGAATACAACAGATGTGGTGGAATGTTTTTTTCCACCCTCTTTTTCAAGTCTGCCACCTCCAAGTTGGATATGTATGATGTCTCCAATTTACAGATATTGAAATGAAGGCCAGTTTGCATGACAGAAAGTGAGGCAACAGCAAGATCACAATGTACATCACCCTGCTGAATAAAGAATTCTCCGCTCTGCTTTTCTTTGATCAAAAAGTCATAGAATAAAGAATGCAGGGGGCAAACAGGAGTGGATGCCTCACTGACACCAGCAAGCAGTGACGCCATGAAGTGGAGGATGAATCCTACAGGATAGTGGTCATCCTCCCAGGGGAACCTGTCCTGCATATAGTCCAGTGCACTGATCAGGAGTGGAAGTTCCTTCAACCACAGGATCTGCTGCATGACTGAATGAAATACCTGGCAATCATCGGACCCCCTGAAAAGGTTCTTCAAAAATGTGGTATACATCTCATCGAGAAGAGCCCTCCCATTTCCAGGAGCATGAGACATGATTTCATGGAAGCGGTCCTTCGGGATCACTCCAATTTGGGGGGACATGAAGTCGCATGCCAGACGTGCCCATTCAAACACACCACCAGATTTCACAGCAAGCTGTTGGAAATTTTTGTCCAAGAATGTGTCACGGAGATTCTTCAGATGGGTAGAAACATAGAGATGAATGTCGCGCATGGTCAACTCCATATCAATGGCATCGAGCAACCTGGCATAGACATGTGAACCGGTGTTTAATGCCTCCACGATGTCCACAAGTGGCTGAGAAGTTAGGAGAATCTGGATGTTTGCTGGAAGTTCCGCACTGTATGCAACAAGGACCTTAAGAACAGTCGCCCTCATGTGCTCCACACCACTCTCATCCAAAGCATTGATGACCACCACAACATTTCCAATAGGAGAACCTTTCAATTGGGAAAGGGGTTCAATAATGAGTCTTTTCCACTGTGCTACAACATCTGCCATATCCCTCAATGAATGGTTGTTGGTCGTCACCTCAACCAGAAGTGGTCGCAAACGGAGGTCACAATCAGCCAAGTCATGCACGATGGTTGGAAAGAGCTTTATATGGAGCTGTTTGTGCTGTCTAACGCAACTGAAACAGAAGCATGATCCAAGCATGCCGAGATTCTGGGCTTGCAGTGCAATCGTGTGCACAATGGCTGATTTCCCCTTTCCTGCCTGTCTGTAAAGCCAGAAGATACATGATGTAGCAGTGTCTGTGTTGTTGATCCAATCAACAATTTCATTCAAGATCTCGATTCTTGTGCCATCTAGGCATTTCTTTGCCTTGTCCAGTCTGGCTCTGTACGCACAAACCAAGCAATTCGAGCTAAGGTCTTCATAAATCTGCTTGATGCCATATCGGATGTCTGGAATTGGTCAATCTCAAAGTTCTTGCATCAGCTTCTCTAGCTTCCAGTTATAATTGGTGACCCTGGTCATTGTCTCCAAAAGAACACTCTTTCTGAGGCATGACCCTATGAAAAAAGGTGCATGGTGACCCCCCAAAGACCTCTGGACCCCTGATACCCTTCTTGTGGCTGTTCTGTCTTGGATCAATCCCCCTATTAATCCCAGATCTTCCTCATTGTTGTCCCATCAATCTTCCTGATGGT
>Ga0307518_10003241_pt1 | contig 11739 bp, 13 predicted proteins | sample 25_EM_MG_FD_203889 | JGI IMG/M metagenome (GOLD analysis project Ga0307518, IMG submission 203889) | Populus trichocarpa ectomycorrhiza microbial communities from riparian zone in the Pacific Northwest, United States - 25_EM | ecosystem: Host-associated > Plants > Roots > Unclassified | place... | reverse complement strand
GTGCTGGAGAATGGAGAATCTCCATGGGCAGCTGGGAATTTCCAACCTGTCAGGACCTCATAGGTAGATACATCTGTAGAAATATACAAACCTAATAGGTCCTAAATGGGGGTTGACTGAAGTGCATCTAACCCAGCATACTAATTAACTAGAACTTGTAATCTTCTTCATCCCCTTCATCTTGAGAGTCCCAATCGTACATGGCAGCAATCTCAACATCAACATCATCTAAGTGCGACTCATGGTCTGGACCTGGGGCTGAGGAAGCCAAACTTTGGCTGTCCGTATCATCTCCATCCCAATCCACAAGACAATCTGATATATTGATTTCAGGGACTAGTGATGCATTCATAGCTGAACCCGGATCAATATCCATGGTTTCATCCTGTAGCTCAACGTTGTCGTAGGCATAGGCATGCCCCACACCGAAGCCCCAGTGATAGTGCATTAGTGTATCACGATCTGCAAAACTGAATAACAGATATTTAGGCTCATTCAAGGAGAGGGTTTTGCATGGACACACCAATTAATGTAATAGTACTTCCAGTCATCAGCATCGCGACTATTCCAGGAGATCCCAATGCCATCAATATGTTGTTTCCCATCTGCGAATGCTGGTATGAGGTGGCAGCATCACAGCACATCCGCGGGATCAATAAAACCGAATGCATCTGCTGTATGCATCGGTACAAACCTTCCTTTATCTAGAGAGCACTGTTCCCAGCCTGCAGGGTTTTTCAGGACCTCAAACCATCGAACCCACAAAAATTCAAGGCGCCTCGACTGATAATCCCTGGATTCCGGCCCAGTGAAGATGACATTAACATGGTAAACGCCCAAGACGCGGGCATAGCAGAAATGATGAGAAGTAGAAGACTTGTCATTATTCTGTGACAAGAGCACGACATCGCGATGGTCTGTGCGGGGATTGACCGTGTCTGTCTCACGACGAAGATCATACGTCGTGTAATTAATTCGAAGCAGGGAATGACGGTAGAATCGGTTCCCCTTGAGAAGAACGTGATTTGGCGTCGATTCGATGTTGCTCTCAGAACCTGAAGAGTCTAGGCCCGAATGAATTTCGCGAATGCGAGGCAGAAGGTGGTCCCTAAGGTTCGGTAGGAAGTCCTAGAAGATTTTCTCAATGAGCTTTACATAGCCGCAGAACGACAAGATTACCTTTGCAGCTGGGTCCTCTGAGTTTTTCTGCAAGAATATATTTATATCTTCGGGGAAATTTTGTGACTTGCCAATGACATGGTGCTGCTCAAGTGCCTGCGGGGCCGGGTCAGCCAATGACACCTCTTCCCTTTGCATTCGGATACGCCGTATCCGTGCTTGACGGCGCTCAATGGCAGCTAGTTGAGGAATAAAAGCCTTGTGGCTTGTTCTCATAAATCGACGTTTGCTAGTGCGATGTTCGAGCTCACCCTGGTGGCAGTATATGAGTGAAGGATAAGACACCAGTCACAGCACAAACTTACCACTTGTGTTGAGTAAGAGTCAGTAGTCCCATACATTCTGATATGTGCTGCATAATCTCCAAGCGCATGGAGCTTATACGTTCGAAGGTTAAGGAGCCTTGGACGACGCTCGCCTGTAACAGTGGCCGACGTTCCTTCCCGAACTTGACGCCTTCTACGGGACTCGGCCTCGCGGCGAAGCTCCCTAGTGGCAAAGGTAGAACATGTGTCTTGAGAAAATATGCGGAGCTGGTTACCAAGACTTCCGGAGACAGCTTCCAGGACCTCCAATGTCTCGTCTGTATGCATTCGTAGCTTTGCCAAGCCGTGCCAGTGTGCAAGAAGGAACAACAGTCGGCAAACCGCAGCATCGTGGGGCTCAGGAAAAAGTCCTATGAAGACAGGGATTGCACACTAGAAAAATAGGTACTATGAGTGAGTTTGGAGTGATGAATGAAGGACTCGTAAATTTCACCTGTAATAAGTCCTCAAAGTCATGGGCGGCCATTCGTTTTAGTTCGGACACATTGCGCCTGAACCGTCGGATTGTATCACGTCCAAAAGTGGGGATTTGACGGTAGCTAAGGTAGGTGTCAGTGCGCAACTCCGGAAGGGGATATCATTGTCATTCTTACCGCTGATCGAGTTCAGAAAGAGCATCTACCTTGAGGCTATCCAACATCCGGAGCAGATGAACAAATACTGCCTTCCATACCCCTAGCTCGAACTCATGCAAAAGATCAACAACAAGCATGAGGAAAAAATCAAAACCTGCATGACCGAGCCGCTCGGAGAAGGCATTCTTGATGCATGTGAGTCCCATAGATAGCAAGCTGACTGTGAGACTCACCTTGGTTGGAACTAAGGATTCCTCCTTCAGCAATGCTTCAACCTGTAGTGTGTCAACCACATAGTTTTTCTCATAGACAAGCCGGCGTGCAGAAACGATCTTCCTCTGTCTCTCTTGTGTGTCCCTACACGCCAGAAGCTGACACTGGAGTATGTCTCTCTCTGTCCCCAAATGATGCACGTGGTCCTTCGGAATAATGCACCGTGGGCACAGACATGTACCCAGGTTGCGAACATTCGCTATCAGCACTCTGTAGGAAAGTTAGTGCTATGTTATTTGGACCCAATATGCATAAGGGCGTACTTTTCAGGATAATCAGCCGAATAGGTAAAAATGCAAGGATATAGCTGTTTTTCTATTCCATCAGCACATGTGAGTACAAGTCCATGTTCATACGCATTGACAAATTCATCATCAAGAAGCTCTGTCCACTGAGCATGGAAGAGTTCCCTATGACAATGCGTGAAGAATGGGTCACCAGGTAATTTTCCCCCAGAGTTCTCCAAAACAAAATCCTTGAAAGAGTTGGGTAGCTAATGGAATCAAAATTGAAAGATACCCCAGAAATTGAGAGATCATACTTACCATCTGGAAATAGGCAACATGGCTACACAATTTAGTAGATGGCTGGCCCCTCCTATACTTTGTTTGATTGCCAAAGAATACATAGAGTGGCCACAGCTTAGCATCCCCAAATGATGTAAGCTGTGTAGCATCAGACCAGAACATGAACACGACAATTCAACGGGGCAATGTACATTTGGGCACTGGCGGTGACTCCAGTAACTCGCGGTGAGCATCCAAGAATGACTTTGAGGTAAAGAGTTCGCCGTGGACTGTGATATCGTGGTTATTGCGTGGGCATCGCCAACGTAGCTCATATGGCTCGTAGTGGAATAGATGGTGGTCATTTGGATCTAGGACCCTCTCGCAAAGGATAGAAACAAGCGAGCAATGGTAGAAGTCAGGAACAGAATAGTCACTTGGTCCAGGATTTGCAGACCATCTGGAAAAGGACGCAGAGATGGTGACAGTCGTGCATCCATCCAGCATCACTATCAAGCCACTCTGTCGACTGTACAAAATCCTTGTCGGTCGTGAGCATGCCTAAGAAGTGATGAATCGATCTCCATTTCGTGTTTTGAATGTCATCCGCACTAAAGGACGGGTTGCCAATAATATCCAAAAGTTGCCTGAAGCTATCCTTGGACTTCAAGGCACCTTGGTTCCAGTACCAATCTCCTAACCATAGAGAAGCTTTGTTTGAATAGGGATAGAATGGGTTTTCCAGGTTTGATATCTGAGTGGAGGTAGTCAGAAGTATCCGTGCTCCAGGTGGTCGTGAGCCTGCAACGTCGTCTGACATATCTTCCGGGTCATGCACGGGAAGGGACTCCTTGTCATATAGACAGAATAATCCAAATGAATTCGACTGAGTCCGGTAGACCTGATGCAGTCTCATGCCCAATGTTTGTCCAGCTAGGGTGTCAGAAGACAAAGGCAGACCTATGGGATCAGATTCTGTGAAGAAATGGGAGAGTTCTGTTGGTGGGGAAGAGGCAGCAGCGGGGGGCGGGAAAATGTCTGTGTTAGGAGGCAGCAGCAGTGGGGGTTCAGGAAGCATGTCCCTATATCATTTTGGCAACCTTCGGCAGTCTCGTTGGGTTCATTGAAGCAATAGTGGTAAGGCGTCATCCTGGAATGGAGGTGAGCCCATGGATTTCAAACCCTGGGTTGGGTCTGTAGTTCCCTGTCAGTGGAGTTGATCAATCAGCTGGCCATTTGGCTTGTAAGTCCATACCTCAAATTCGATATTTTCTGCAATGCTTGTAGTCTTTGTGTCCTGTAACTCAGAGTATGAGCCTTCACCACAGCTGGTACTGTTGTCAGGGCCGAGGTGGCATCTCTTGGTGTTGTATGACACTTGTGCCCGAGCCAATACATCTGTGAGGTGTTTCTTGTTCTTGTCGCATCCCTTCGAATGGTTTTTTAAGGCTGCAGAAGTTGTAAAAGAGCGTCCACAACAACAGGATATCAATGAGGACATTTCTACTAGTTTGCAATGTTGGTGCAGGAAATACCAGGATTGGACATGGACCATGAGCAGTTGACAAGTCACCGCACAGGCTCACACCCAAATGGGACCCTGATGTAGCCTAGTATGATATTGGCATGATTGTTGATCGGAATTCACTGCAAGCATTTCTCCATGTTTCATGACAAAACATTGTAAAAAAATAGAAGAAAGAGATACTCTTTTATTTACAATTTTGTTTGACAAAAAAGACAAATGTCATAAAGTATCATTTTTGTCATTTTTTGTGTCAAGACATGATTTGAGATCATTTCTTATGTTGGGAATATAAAAAATTTAACATTTTTCTTCTGCCTGTTTCTTGCAAAACAAATAAAGAAAAGACATTGTAACTGTTCTCATAGAAAGCACTTTGGCATGTTTTATTAGAAATAAGATACCATATTATTCTTCAAAACATGTTGAAAGAAAACAACAAGTTTTTCTTCAAGAAACATGGTTGTTCCTGGATGGTGATTGGCTAGCTTGAGTGTTATGGCCAAATATATATAGCATGTTTCCTAAACAATTATTTTTATAGAATAGAATATCTTTTGATTCAATTTTTCACTGCAGAAAATTGAAAATGCTTGCTGTGAGAAAAGTTACATTATCTTTTCTTTATTTGTTTTGCAAGAAACAGGCAGAAGAAAAATGTTAAATTTTTTATATTCCCAACATAAGAAATGATCTCAAATCATGTCTTGACACAAAAAATGACAAAAATGATACTTTATGATATTTGTCTTTTTTGTCAAACAAAATTGTAAATAAAAGAGTATCTCTTTCTTCTATTCTTTTTACAATCTTTTGTCATGAAACATGGTGAAATGCTTGCAGTGATTGACACAATGCATTATTTATAGCCTGTAAGTTTCAAGTTGTGAAGCATACCACGAAGATACTTAGTACTTGGCATAACTACGTGAGCAGTGGTGTTCCCTGTGGATGATTTGAGATTCAAAGGGTATGCCTTCAGGCGTCAACACAGCAAGTTCATTGTATACTTTGTTTGCGGTTGTTTCATCTTCGTTAGTGATTCAGAATAAAAACCATTGCCAACAAAGTTGACAAGGGCAATGAGATGGCACATGAAGACTCTGATCGCAGTTTGAGCAAACAGAATTACACCGCAAAGTTGTTCAACAATGTGATGAAAACTCCAAGGACAACGCACCTGGCGGCCTACACATGGAGTGCAGCTCGAGGCTCAAGAAAAGTTGGCACAGTGTGTGAGAGGCAACATGAGAGACTCGGACTCAAGGGGAGGCCAGACGCCCATGCGATGCAATGTTGGAAATACCCGCGGGTGTAGTACCATTTTTGGGTTGTACCCACGGCTCTAATATCAACCATATACCATTACAAGTGGCTTCAGGCTGTAGCTACACCACTCAGGAAATTGGGGTGCATAGCCCAGACATGAACTCAGGCATTTACAATATCACTCGTATATTAAAAGGGGCAAACGAAGATATTGCGACAACTGTACAACGAGCGGCGACAGCAATGACTCAACGCGAGTCAAAGAAGCATGGCTAGCTGCAGAAAGTGAGCAAGTACAAGGAGACCAGCGATTGCAAGATAACGACTTACCAGTGTCGTCCAGGGCACCTGAAAAGCCCTGAAAATGTTCCTACAAGGTCATTGGACCTAAATGCAGACAAGGAAGACTTAAATTCGAACGTGCGAACACCAGTCAAATGGAAAATATCACCTTGGTCGCGACAACGCGATGTGGTCAATGTGGAGTCGTTGAATGGGAATTGGAAGGCACTGATTGCTGGAGGATCGGGGAAGTAATAGGAGTTTAGCGATGATGAAGGAAGCCGCATGTGAGCTGCGGTCAGTGAAAAACTGTTGAGATAATGAAAATGCGATGTGACTTACTGGACTAGGCACCTACGCTGTCGAAGTAAACGAAGTCACGACACGGTGTCAAGGTCTCAATTGAAACTCACGAGATATGAAGCCCATCATGGGTTCCTACACTTTACTCTGTCCTGTTTAAGGGGGGGGGTGTTGTATAGAAAGATGGCGGTTGTGCAGCCTTGCAGCGAATGTGGTTGAAATGCCTGCAAGTACGACAGAAAGCATGTAAGAACACCTTGTTTTGAGGTGGAACCGTGAAACTCACCTGCTGGCGCCCATGTGGCAGATGGCTTCAGGATCCCCACAGGCGCATTGACCATGTGCACAGACACGCAAAGCATTGAAAACAATGCAGAAATAGCAGAAAACGCAAGCATAAATGTCAGAACGCAGCAAAAGCACTCCATGCTGTATACCTTGCTCGTATTCAGTGGAAGGTGTGAGTTGACCTGAGAATGGATTTCAGGAGTAGATTAGTAAGGATTCAAAGTCAACTAATCATAGTGCCTACGGGATCTGGGTGCATGAGAAGGGCCAGATCCATCTCGCCACCATGCCCGGTAATGGCAAGCGCGCCCAGTGCCTTCAGTTGCAGTGGTAGCAAATGAAAGTATGGATGTTGGCCATTCAAGATGTGGATGCATGGGATCGTAATGATTGGCATCCATCACGGTAGGAGGGATTGAGTTACTTGGCTTGTCTTAAGAGAAGGACTCCTGGAGGAGATCATCATCATCCTTACCTTCATGGCAAGTGCTGGTGAGAGATGAACTAGATGGTATTGTCATGATGGCCGAATGGATGTCACTCTGAGTAGAATCGGAATGCACGTTGTGCATGCAGACATTTTTGAAATTTGGGTGCTCATCAAGTCAACCATTGAGGCTGTTTGATAAGCGCCTTGGTAGTGTCCTTGTCTTGCGACACTTTCAATCCAACCACCACACATCCACCTCCGCTCAACACACAACTTTTTGCGACAACCATGGTTCCTAGAGTTGTCAACAAAGTTTTGGCTCCTCTGCCATCCAGGAATACGGGGAAGCATGGTGCAAACTCCAGAGCAAGTGGATATATGTGATTGACTGGATAGCATACATTAGCACACGAAAAATTGGATGAGGCTTTTTCGACTTACTAATGTTCCAACACTTCAACTTATTCTCACATCTCCTCCTTGCTACTATTGTTGACCATTCCGGAAGTCGCCTGCTCGAAAAATATGTCAATATTGTGGAATGCGAACCATCATAAAGAGCGTGCCCAGAGTCCGAAATATGTTCTCAGATGGCTTGAAGAATGATTTTAAGTCTGTGCGGCTTTTGAGTAAGGACTTGTCTGTATTCTGGTGATTGCACATCTATGTACTCACACGGTGAACGCCCCCATTGTAGAACTGCATCAACCAGGTGAGTACCAATCCATGTCCTGCATCTGCTCGCCTTGGCAGTGTCCCCCCATCGTACAATGGGGATGAATGCGTGTCGTTGATTCGTCTGTGACTGTCAGTTTTCAGTGTAAACAAACAGAAGGAAGAGAACTGACCAAGAATGAGAACTTTGGGATCACAGATTCGGGCACAGGCAAGTGCGAGTTGTTGGCGCATTCCCCACTCAGTGTAACACTACCATCCTGTTCCTCGGTCCCATTGCTGCCAGAAAGAACAGTATCATAGCCCATATTGAGGCCATTCACCCACCCATCGAGCATTGAAACCCGACAAGCCTCACGTACTTCCTCACATGATACATCTTCGACACGTCGACCACTCCCGAAAACGCCGAGCACAATGTTCCAGTGACACTTCTTCAAAAAAAACTTGTGCACCCTGGCCTGCAGAGCCCTGCAGGACGCCTGCAATGTGGCGGTGCACCCAGGTCGGGTCAAGGTATGTCCTGTTCATTGAGGAGTAGATTTCCGTTTCCTTTGCTGGGTAGAGCGTACTCCCCAAGGAGAGCACCTATGGTGGATTTGCCACATTCCGATGGGCTGACGATGTATGTTGTTTCGTGAGCGGGGAGATACATGTTGACACTGCTTAGGACAGGCGTGTCAGGGCGAGTTGGGCAGGAGAATGTGATATTAGTAAGGCAAAAGTCACTTGCGAAACGGGCTGGTGTGATTTGCCGGAGAATCGGAGATTTATGAGGTTGAGGGCTCAAGCCCTCAGAGTCATCGTGTGTGGACATGTGTGGGGGAGTCGAGGACACAATGAGAGATGCGAGTTCAGCAGCTGTGATTTTCCTTTGGTGAGCACTACAAGGAGTGGCACGGCCATCTGGAGGTTACTCATGGCTATGAGACACGCCCAGAAGACACTCATGACACCTCCAGGCTGGATCTTGCCCTGTGCGCCGAGCCAGAATCCCTTGACGAACATGGCCATCATGACGAACTGGGATGCCCTGGTAGTGCCACCCCATATGGTGGGGAGTGCTGGCAGCGTGGCAGGGATACGTGTGAGGAGAGAGGATTCATGGGATTCCGCATTGGAGGCTTTGAGTGCACCGATGTTAGCGGCTGCACATGAAACAAGGGATGCAGCACGCATAAGGAGGTTACGTTCATGGGCAAGGCGAGAACCCACGAGTGCCTGAGAGAATCCCTGGACAAAGATGAGAATGGGCAAGGCAGAAAGAATAATGAGGGTGAGCAGCGGGCCCCAGTAGAAGGCCAGCGTGAGAGAGGGTGTCGTAGTGAGGCACTGCAAGAGCACAGTAAGCCTGTCTCCTGAGTTAGACGACATTGTGCTTGCCAGTCCATATCCAGAGGCTGTTGGTGAAGCTACTCATGACGAGTGCAGTGAAACTGAGGGCAACCAGCTCAATGGCTGCAAGGTCAACACCATAGAGAAGGTCATCCTTGGCAGATTGGGGTGGGTTGGGGGTGAGTGGGAAGGCAGCAAAGAGCATCTGACAACGTAGGTCATGAAAGGTGCAATCCCCCCTGCTGCAATAGAAGATGCAACGGCGGGTGCGAGCAGGATGAGTTTTCGGCGAGGTGTAAGAAAGGAAAAGAGCAGTTTGATAGAAGGCTGAGGTGCTTCTGTTGGATGGACATCGGGTGAATGGGTTGGCTCATGTTTGATGTTGATGTGGGTGCTGGACCTCAGTGATGCGGTATCGCTCTCGCATAATGGGTCGTGGTCGCTCATTGGGCAATGAAGGAAAGAGAGGAGGATAACAGTGGGTCCAGCTGCAATGCACTGGGCACTGGGGAAAGTATGGATATGGGGTTCCAGGGCCTCCATTTCCATAGTCCAGTCGGAGCGTACACAAGATAGATGGGCATCAATCATAGTCACCTGGCTCGCCAGAATATGTTGTGTGGTCACTGTGGCGTCGCCTGCAACTCTCTGTATCGGGAAACTCTTCGTCACTGCGTCTACGCCATGGTTCCTCTTCATCACGTTTCCTACACTCTTCAGGTTCATCTCATCATCCAGGCTGACGGTCTCCATCTGCGAACCAAAACTAACATCAAGGAATACGCGCTCCTCCTTCTTGTTCACCAGGAACCCTAGTGGGTTGTCTATACATAATGTGAGAGGTTTCACTGAATAGAACAGATCCAAACACTCACGGGTCCAGGGATGTAAGTAGGTCCCCGGGCCCAGGTAGAGGGGGGAAGATGCCCTTAGCCTTCAACAGGAAGATAAGGGTCTAAAGTCTGTATACAAGAAAGGTGCACTCATGGCATCCCAATGCGGTCGTCTCCAGTACCAGCCTCTTGATGCATGTGAATCGTCCATTCCTCTAATGTCGCAGGTGTGGTTGGAGGGGGCTACAAAATTAAGAAGAGCAATTAAAACAAAGGAATGTTTTCCAGAACAGGGTAAGTGGGTTGGACATAGGGAATGCGCTCCGCTGGCGCACCACCCATTGTGGCCCCTGCATTGGCTGATACATGAATGATATTAAAGGCAGGGTGGTTGAAGTGTTGAGGGGAGAGCGCCAAGTAATCGTTCGTCTAAAGATGGGTTAACATATTGTGGTGTGAGAGTATGAATGCGCGTGTGGTCAGTTAGGTGCAATAAATCAGACCATCGATGATATAGGCTCTGCATCAGTCAAGGAGTCCAATACCCTTGGTCTCCCACTTTTGCACTCCCAGAAAATTCATCTGCTCTCTTAAGTTGGCGAGCATGTCGTGCGGCACACAGGAAGATGGTGATTCTATGGGGCGTGCAGTGCTGCTGGAAGGTGTGGATAGTGTGGGAGATGAAGGTGGGGCTGTGGAGACGATGAGGATGAGGACAAAGGAAAAATTGGCCGTGGTGAGAGTTCAGATGAAGAGATTAGGGACAGCGTGACATCGGACAATGACATCTACGCCTTGGGGCACTCAGCTAATGAGCATGAGGTAGCGGTGTAGTGAGATGGTTGATTGGATGTACGTAGGGGTTGGGTGAAGCCCTGAGGGCTTCCAGCCTGAAACGAGCCTGCAGGGGCCTGGCAAAGGCTGGGCTGTGAGGGTGGGCTGGGAGGTCAGCTGGAACCGATCCACCGGAGGTGAGCGGGAGACAGGAGGATGAGCAGAGGCTCATGCGAGGACCTGAGAGAGGGGGGTGCAAAAGAAAGGCTGAGCTCATCGGACGGTGGGAGCCACAGACTTTCGGTCTTGCGGTGTGAGATGAGCAGGAGCCTAGAGAGGCACAATGCCTCGCTTACCTAATGCGTAGACTAAGTGGCATCATACTTCCTACATATTGTCCTTGACTGGATCATGGACAGACATCAAAGATAAAAGCACAATATAGTCAAAATCACTCTGCCCATCATTCAATGTATTGAGTGAAGTCGTCGTTATCTCCGTGGACCTGACAGCGCTCCTCGAATCTCATGCAGTTCGCGACACGCACATCAACATCATTAATGTCTACTGCATCCTTGAGAACTTGAACTTAGATGGTATGGCATATGCAAGCGGAGCTGGACTCAATATGACAAAAAATGCCTAGATTGCGGTACAAGAAGAGAAATCCTGTCAGAGATTATTGACTGGATCCATGACCCGGACGTCAGTGTGCCATGGATCTTCTAGTTTCGTAGCCAGGTGGGGAGAGGAAAGTCCGCCATCGTCCACACAATTGTGCTGCGGTTCAAGAACGTGGGGGGACTTGGGCTGTGCTTTTGCTTTACCTGCGACAGATGGACAAAGGCTGATCAGCACGAAAAGATGCTGTCGACCATCGCTTGTGACCTTGCAAACCGTTGTCATGCACCAAACGTGTTTGGTACTGTGGACATGGAGAAAGTTAGCTGACGAAACTAATGCAAAGAACACACCCAAGATCTGTTGAAAGATTGTCCCAACTTGAGGGATACAGACAGCCCTCGCTATCCATATCACCCAAAGTCAAGACTATCCTTATGCGAAGAATGAATACAAGCTCGTTGTAGCCATCTATCGCACAAGAATGACTATCCTGGAGCAAGAGATGACTGCTGACGTCTAGCAGTTATCCCTCGCACGAGAAC
>Ga0307518_10003238_pt1 | contig 11745 bp, 20 predicted proteins | sample 25_EM_MG_FD_203889 | JGI IMG/M metagenome (GOLD analysis project Ga0307518, IMG submission 203889) | Populus trichocarpa ectomycorrhiza microbial communities from riparian zone in the Pacific Northwest, United States - 25_EM | ecosystem: Host-associated > Plants > Roots > Unclassified | place... | reverse complement strand
ATTGATCCGACCAGAAGAGCAGTGTCAGGGGGCCTGGAATGTCTAGAAGAGTAACAGTTGGTCACAGAGTGTCACAAATCCCTTGGGTTGAGCTTCTGTAGGACAAAAATGCGAAATTTGGTGCTCCTGAAGAGCAGTCTTCCCTTGAGCAGTAAGGGGAAGGTTCTGTACTCTATAAGGGCTCCTAAGAAGGGTTCTAGAGCACTGTTTCATCCATGTTTGTTGCAGGATAGCAGGGAAGTGAAACGTGAGTAGCAGATTTGATGTGTCCAGGGAAGCGAGATGAATGATGGAGGGAGATGGATGTGACAGGACTCTGGGATGAAAGGACCATACGCAGAGGACTCAGGAGACACAGAGACGACCAGGTATGAATCTTCAAGTCTAACAATAGACTTGAGGTGACCAAAGTATGTGCATGATGCAGGACTGACGAGGAGAACATGCTGACCAAGAACAAGAGGGACTGAGGGAGCAGGCTGGGAAGATATGTGCCAGGCAGTGCACAGGAACTCAGGGAGAGGCTGTCCCAAGAGTAGGACATAGTCAAGGTCTGCTGCAATAGCGGAGAAACGTTCCAGAGAAAATGCGGACTCCATAGTGACTGATGAAGTGGGTGTCTGGATTGCGGGTGGAATATCTCCATGGGAAATAAACAGATTTACGTCGGAACTTGACAGGCAGATAGACCACAGTCTAGGCTCCATGATGGTATAGTCACATGCCTGATAGCTTCAAAAACGACGGAGCTATTCAAAATATCGGAATGCCGGCACTGGGCACCTAAATTTGACATTTGGGTGCTAAAAATGATTCTTCTCTTTCTCCTTCATTTCTCAATCATTTCTTCTGCTTCTTTGGTTGTTCTGGTATGGGAGTTGGACTGCAGAAGCTTGCATTCCTCTCTCATACTGAAATGGTCATTAATCCTTTGGATTCTTCTGCTTCTTGGCGGTTCTCGTGCGAGGGATAACTGCTAGACATCGGCAGTCATCTCTTGCTCCAGGATAGTCATTCTTGTGCGATAGATGGCTACAACGAGCTTGTATTCATCCTTCGCATAAGGATAGTCTTGACTTTGTGTGATATGGATAGCAAGGGCTGTCTGTATCCCTCAAGTCGGGACAATCTTTCAACAGATCTTGGGTGCATTCTTCGCATTAGTTTCATCGGCTAACTTTCTCCATGTCCACAGTACCAAACATGTTTGGTGCATGACAGCAGGGGCGGGACAGGCGTTTTGCATTTGCAACGAGTTTGACGCATTCCTCTGAATCACAAACGAGTCAATAGACACTTTCTGATAACCAACAGAGGGACTTACCGATTGTAGCGGAATTTTCTTGTGTGCAAGAGGAGGGGCTAGAAAGCTGAAGCCATGGTGAGGAAATCCAAGAGACTACCAACGAGGGTGACAGTGGGCACAAGGCCTCACCAGAGCATCTTATCATCAGGAAATTGAAGAAGAAAAGATAATCCATTATAACCCTAGCATGCAATGGATAATGCTAGATATGATCAGATATGACCAGGTAATTGATTATCACCTTACAAAAAACATCTGCCAGAGATTATAATGGATTATCTTTTCTTCCCCATTTTCCTGATGATGGAGTGCTCATAGACCGAAAATGTTGTAATCCCATCGTAATCGCCGGCATGGATGGAGAAGATGTCCAGACATCTGCAGTATTAATACTGAAGTGGGGGAAGATGGAAGACATGATGGAGTCAGCACATCTGCCCACAGAGATCGCGATACAATGACTCACCTGTGTCGTCCTATGGATCTATCAGAGCATTCGTACAGGAGCATCAGATGTCCGACACGTATGCGCATGTTATTGCCCAGCGACTGGAATTGTCTACTCGCTCCACCGTGGATCTCACCTTGATCGTAAAGATCCATTGGCAAAATGGTGCCTGAAGCTCTTGGAAGACTGCGCCACGTACCTCCTTCAGTGGTTGAGCACTACATCATGGGGGAACGGAAACCGCAGTCAACAAACAAATAACTCACATCGGGAGACCGCCGGAATTTCCCAGCAGCTAGCGTCCAGCCAAGCAGTGAGCGCTGTGACTCCAGATCAGTGGCGAAGGTGTGGCAATTGCTACCCATCCTTCAACAGAAGGATTATCGAAGGTGGTGGTGTGGTGATAGAGGGGTGATTGATGCCTTCCTTCCGTATTCTCGCTGTAGTGGGTAATAGATCAGAAAGAGCATGGGAACCTCTAAAAAGTGGTGCCAAGGTGTGGCGATTGCCACCCATCCTTCGACAGAAGGATTATCGAAGGTGGTGGTGTGGTGACAGAGGGGTGATTGATGCTCTCCTTCTGCTTAAGTTCCATAGTAAAACTCACCAGAATATTGTTGATACAGAGATTGAGAACAGCGTGTGCATATGTAAGATCAAGTACAGATGTGATGCTGATACCAAGAGTTAATACTAGTAATTGATATCTACTGCTTGCATTGTGCTATCAAAACCAACAAAAACTTCACCTCTGCAATGGTCATGCCACATCTCGCCAGATCCAAGACAAATTGGTCATTGTCGCATGCATGTCGGCGAATTCGAACAATCATAGTGACATCTGAGGTGCCATAACCATGTGACACAAGATATTGCATGGCAAGGGTGCTGAGGGGTTGTGCTAGACATTCCACGTCTGAGGTTGGCATCTGATAGTAATTGCTGGAAATGATACCATGTAGGTTGCAGACGTGACTGTAGACGAGCGGAGAAACATCCGCTTGACTGGTAGATGGAGAGGGGGGACTAGAAGGTGCCAGAGAAGTGGGAGAGGAGCGAGAGCAGGAGGTAATGCTGAGTCCATGCAACATGTCCTCAAGTACGTCTGTTGAAGTTATGGTACATGAAGGCGATGACTGGGGATTGGAGTTGATGTTTTCCATAATGACCAAAGGTGGCATATGGGAAGCAATACCCTTGACAATGATAAATGCGAGCGCCTCCCAAAATGAATCCATGCACCTGGTATTGAGCCATCGGAATGTCCCCTCGGCAGTCCTTGCGCTCTCACTGGACAAATGTCAACATGTGAAGATCAAATTCCGAGATTGCAAACTATGCTGTGCGGTGAACTCTGGGGGGGTCTCCAATGACAATGGCATGAAAACCAGCCTTATTGTCAAGCAGATTGCATGCATCAGAATCCTTCAAAGCGGCGAGAAGTTCATTGTGGTCAGGTGTGGCTGACAACTTAATGACAATGTCCTGAAGTGTTGTCGCGACATCTCTGGCCTCGTCTAAGGATACGCATTGGATCACAAATGGAAGAGGTGGAGTCGAATGACCACATCATATAAACGGACTAGTGTACCAGGATATGATTAAGTGGCTACAATCTTCAGAAAACAAAACGTACCAATCCCTGTATACACCAGGATTGCCGCCTCCAATGATAGCCCAATAGAACATTGTGTCAGACATGCCGCAGAGTGTATGTGGTCTGATTCTCACCTTACCCAATGCTTTATATGCAATGACTGCGTTTCCAGTTGATAAACCCATACCAAAATGCGTGGCTCTGAGGAGATAGGTGTGCTGACACGTGAAAGAAGTGTGTGGAGTTAATTGACATTGAAGGATTTACATAGTCACTCAATTTCTCTCAATCGGCAGAAGTAGATATGGCGCAAAAGCCGACATACAAACATTACATCGTAAAAGGAAGGAGAACTGTAGTTTATGCTACCCAACGTGCCACCTTTCTGTCAATTGCACGTAACATTCCCATCACCCCTTCGCCGAAAGAGTCTACCTTGCAAAATGTGGCGCAACTGACCCTGACAACATAGGGTGAAGTGGCTGTCCTAATGTTATGGTGAGCAGAGATGCACGAGGTAAAATGAACAAGGTTTACCATCCTGCAATGATGCCAACTTGACAGCCAACGGTAATCAAGTACAGCTGGCCTGTTTGGCCAGGAAGAGGAACATCGTATATAAACCTGTTGTATACACGCTGAGCGTAGCCATCAAGGCTTAACTTGCCCGGAGTAAAGGAATTGATTGGACTGTTGGGGTCGATAGGATGGGAGCTAGACCACCAGCTAGAGGTGGGCCGATGAGAAGCGAAATGCTGGGCCTGCACAGGCGAGGACCTGTACATGGATAGATTCAGTTTTTGGAAGACCAGAGGTGGAGGAGCATTGGATACGGCAGTCGAATTAGATAAGGATGAGACTGAAGAAATTGGGGAGGAAGGGAAGGTGTCACTCGAGGGTGTATAAAAGAGGTTGAGGAGTTGTGAGGCCGTTTGGATACATTCATCCAATTCCCTCAGTAACTGATTGATGATGTCTACTCAGAAATATTAACAGCACATCAAAACCACATACAAAAGGAACTCACCTAACTGTTTCATTTCGACGAAGAAAGCCATCGACACTGGAGAGGGTGGTGGTGTCAGTGCAGGGTATGATGTTGAGGGTACGGGCAACATAATGAAGTGAGCCGGGAAAATAAGACCACCCATTAATATTCTTGATATATAGCCTGGGCTTGTGTTGAACCATGTTTACTAGGATCCGTGGCAGCTATAATTAGGCTTTCAGAGACTTCGGGCGACCGTAAGAAGGTATATAGGTGCAGGTAGCCAATCATATCACGAATAATAGTGGTACTGAATATCACAAAACATGTATTTTGTATGAATGTACGAGGGGCACTGGCTTCAGATTTCATTTTTGGGCTGGAACGGCAGATCTTGAAGTATTCCAGACAGAAACAATACTGTAGTACTATACCTGGATATTCTGATATCATCAGTTTGTGATAAATCACGTAGGTGGCCCGTGGTACTAGACGCGAGTAAGCGGTTCACAACTCCTATCTCCTGATGGGTCGCCGAGCAAAATATCTTAGTCTCACCGAGAAACAAAGTGCTCGTCGAGCTCAACACAAGAATTATACCCAGACTCCTCGGTAGGTGAAACCTATGATGATTGTATTTCGATCGTTTTACCTGAGTTGTTTCAGAGGTCGGGAACGACGTAGCATTCATAACCGAGCTGCATACATGAAGCGCTGCGCTCAGACCACACTAGACACATACTCTTGCCTCCCCCCTGAACTGATCATGCTCGCTACTGTCCCGCTACCCACTTTGTATCTCTTCCATGAAGCGCTATCGAGTGAAGATGCCCTAGATGAATCGGAATTGCAATACTGGGAGTCAGGTCCACCCTTCTCGCAACCTGAGGCTGCAGACACCGTGCAAGAATCACAGTTCACAACCAACCTCACGCATGTCTTTTTTGGTCAGAAATCGCGCCTGGAAAATCAGGCAAAGGCTTGTCGGAAGCGCAGATATGCGGCTGGGGACGGAGAAGATGTCATCATGGATCTCCATACCACCGCTACTCAGGCACTTAGAGAGTGGGCGCGAGTCAAAAACTCTATGGCAGAGTACACAGCAAGGAGGCACAGGGAAATGGCACAGAGTGTATTACAGTGGCATGCTCGAATCGTGTACTCGTACTATCAGGAAGCAGGCGCGTTGGAGCGAGGAGAAAACCCGTACTAGGCTATCATCGAGAGTACAGACGATCGTAGGTAGTATCGAAGTGACAACATATTACTTTCCGTCAGTCCTGTTGCGTCATGTCCCCGAAGGACAGCTGCCACGGTGGCTAACACCCACAGCCCGCAGTCATAACCATTCGTTTGCAGAGCTCGGGTCTGTGAAAGTAAGCACGTTAAGTCGTACAGGCAACAAGCAGCTTACCGTCGTTGGACGGGCAATCCATGGTCGGCTATCCACCTGGATTCCTGGATGCTTCTTGCTGGCGGTGTTCAGGAGTCGAGTGATTAACTTCATAATATCCTATTGCTCACGTAGTTGGTATGATCGCGGAATGGTAGTAAGTACATACGCACCTCCACATCGGCTGACCATCCTTGCTCCTCCGCCAGGCTATCAAAGAGCCGAAGTTCTCGACAGGGAAGAAGGGCGACGCATAGTACCCAGTGGCCAACTGGGGATGGCCTATGAATGGGGATTATCCACGTGTCCTTGGTCCAGAACATTGTATGTCGTGTCGCTTTCCATAAGGATTCATCAGATGCATTGTACCGAATACGGAGAAGGTCGTGCGTCGAGAATATGGCAAAGCGATCAGCATCGGGCGGTTTTATTAAAGAGAAGAGAAGATGGATGCATCCGTTAATGCACACATCGTTGAGGCAGCCGATGGGATTCGCCAAAATTACGATATCTTCTGGCGCGAACAAACGACAGTAGAATCCATCCATTTCAGGTTGTTGGACCGGGACAAGTTCACCAGGGACGATCTTGTACTGGCTTGACGGCAATACTTGAGTCATGTCGAGAGAGATGTTCTGGTGTTTGAGCTATCAGTCTCAAGAATACACTGTAGGTAAGATCAAACACACCTCTGGAAGTTCCCAAAGGAGCGTCGCGGTTACTGTCAGCTCACTATCTGCGGCATCTTCCTCGATGAGTCCAGACCCCTCTGACAAGAGGTCAGCCAAGACCTCATGCTCTGGTTCACATGCTGCTTCCCATGAGTTAGTCAAATACACATGCGCTTCTTCGGGAGCATCCTCCGGAGCTTGAACGTTGATAGTGGTAGGACTAAGCCAGAAGAGCGTGGTTTGAGGGTGATTACCTGACAGTCTCTCAGACAAGTCCCTAGCTCCGTTAGTTTGGCTGTTGAATCGAGAACTCGAGGCCAGCGGATTGGACCAGCGCGAGGACAAGGACAGCATCTCGTTGCGACGCTCATGGAGGGCAAAATAAAATATTTCATCTAGCACCCATCAATCAAATGCGACATACAGGAATAGGACACTTACTTTCAGGAATGCGGAGCGCAAGTTCCACTGCTGCGAGCTCATTACCATACCACCGGCAAAGATTGTCCGCCTCGACGCTCAATCGGCGCTGTTCTTCTAAGCATCGATCTCGTTTAAGCATAGCACGGATCCCGTCTCGGACATCTTGATCTTCTACCCAGCGTGGGATTTTCCCGATGGCTGGGGAGATCCAGACGTCTTCCATGAGCGCTTGGTGATTTCGAAGGTCATCAAGTTTAGTGGGAAGAGGTGTAGGGAGGGGTATGGACCACGTTGGATCATGCAGGGCAGCTAGTTGCTCACAGTAGGCGTTAAACCTCCGGATGGCACTCATGAGGGTAGGCTGCCGTTTGGCAATGGCCTTTCACGTCTGCTGGTGGAGTTTCGTCCCTGTTTCAAATTAGAACTAATCACTCAGGAGGATCAAAGGATGACCTAGCGCCTTCTGGGCTCCACCAACAGCTTGGTCCAATTTGTCCCATTCAAAGAAACTACCTATTGCCTGCTTACGTATGTTGATCTTCAAATCGTGCACTAAGAGAAGGGTTTGAATGAAGTCAAGGCTGATGCTGTCAAGCTCTGGAAACTTGGCTTGCACATTGAGGGCATAGAGGACATCGACCTTAGCAATCAAACGGCTATGAGTACGCTGTAAGCTGGTGAAAGCAGACAGCGTATCGTCAGAAGCACTCTCCTTCTCTATAGCAGTTTTTGCAGTTTGGATAGCCCTTTCAGTGACATCTACATCAGCCTGGAGCGCCAACACAGTGTCGAGTTCCTTTTTCAGTTGTCCTGGGGCATCTATTTCATCGGAGCATGAGCCAATCAACACAACACCTTATTAGAGGACTTATGAGATCGAATGGACAGCTGTGATTCCTTTTGAGACACCCACTGTCTTTCCAACTCCTTCACCTCAATGCCACATTCCTCAATCTGGTCTTGTGTGAGTTTTCCTTGCTCCTGCACTCCACGGTGAAGCCTCTGCTTGATCCAATCACTGAGGTCTGTATGCATTTCAGTGCCAATCGCCGCCACTTGGCAATCAATTAACCAAATACAATGTTGTTGCTGCCCCAAAAGTGAATAAATCAGTTGGCAGCTAAGAATAGGACAAGCCTTATTACCGAAGAAGAGCGCTCTATACCAATCAGCTTGATTAGACGGGACCAAAGCCGTTCAGTGCCTTCACCATCGGAAAGGCCCAGACTGGGCACCAAGTGTGGATTGTAGACAAGTTGGCATGCCCACTCGTGACCATAAGTGTGCATTGCCGTGGTGACAAACCGGAGTTGTGCAGCAACTTGCTCTGGAAGAATATTGTACTCAAAAGTACATTGGTTGTTGGAAATGTGGTTAGAACACTTCTGAAACACTCACCAGCGAGATTGACCTATCTAGGACACAGCCCACATCATACAAGCCGACCACTGTGGCCTGCAAAGGCAATAGCGTGAAGAAATGGGCAAGAAGCGCCACGGCATACTTCTGTTGTTCACCAGGGGAGTCGATGTTAGCAAAGAAGAGCGGTATGTCATGACGACAAATGAGCGCCATGACACCTGTGTCGTCGAAACTGTCCATAGAGGCCTTCTGCTTTTTCCCATCAGCGGCTTCATATGATGATTCACAAGAGTCGATAGCTTCATCGGGTACAAGGGCCTTCCGTGCCTTCGGTGGTGTCTTCCGTTGCTTCTCAATATGAGTGCCGATCGCGTCCACTTGGTGTTTTGGGAGGAAGTACGTTGGCTCATAGAATGGAGGGCTGGTGCCGGCAGATCGACGATGACGATGATGGAAATTGCCATCCATGGCAACGTGAATGTCACCACCATCGGAAAGAGGCCTACCAAACCTTGTGCCTGCAAAGCACGCGGGACAGCGCTGGACCAGAATAGACGCACAGCATCCGGAGAATAACGATGGCTTGGAGGGGGAAGTGTTGAAGTTGGGGGTAGAGGTAGGTGTGGACAGGTCATATTTCGAGGGGGTCATCGGATACGAGGGACTTGACATGGTCCGATTTTGTGTAGGAGGTACCGGAGTGCTGGGAGTAACCTGCGGAAGTTTGGATGCCTTGACTTGTTCACGACACACTTGAAGGGAGGTTTCGATCCTCTGCTTGACTTCCACACAGAGTACATCAAACCATTGCACGGAAAATCCGAGACCGCAAAACCGCGGTCATTTCAGCAGGCACAACTGAAACACCCACACAAGAATACATTATGTTCAAAATAGCATAGTAAGAATGTGTAGAGAAACATTAATATATAGATCAGGACACATTAAATAGAGCCAAGCAATGGTTGCCTCAAGGCTTAGACCCTGCAGTAAATTAGTTTTCAGAGGGATGGTGTCCTTAGAAAGACAATGCAGGTACTTCCTGGAAATTAACCGATTATATGGAGGTGTGGATAACAAGTGGATGATACGATATACACTATCTACTAGGATAACAGTACCAATCAAAGGGAAGAGGGATAGCACAAACAGCATGCTATGCTGCAAAATGATAGGGTAGAAACTTATGCTAGATGAAAAGAACATATATACAACAACTTAATATGGCATGGGAACTAACAATGGATTGGTCGGATTGGGTTGGGCAGTGCCAGGTGCCACGGTCAATTCCATTACATATAGCTACTGCGGTTCTGCTGGTAGGATGCTAGTTAAGGAACTACATAAAATAGACCATGATGACAGTGGGTAGATACAACCTTATCCAATGACCATATCAGTGTTTATTCAGATCATGGTATACCCGCAGAAAATGGGGTGTACACTGGTTTAATTAATATAGGAAAACATAGAGACATGGTCTACAAAAATATAAACATTACACTGCAAAGAACAGGGGTTCGCAAAGAGTTTCATATTGAAATACCTAGCCTGCTGAATGTTCAAAAGCCATGGTTAGCCTCATTTGACACGGAATTAAGTAAATTAATCACACCGGGTACATTAAATCACTATTGAAAGACACAAATTATATATTCAAAGAATGCATACGTGACATTCCAGTACTCAAATGACACAAGTAAGTATGAGACTTGCATAAAGGGAAAAAAGAAAAATTGTTTGGGTGTACAAAAAAAATAGTCCAAGAGTAAAATGTACAAAAAAATGTAAGTAACAAATCATGCGGTTGTGTCCATTTGGGTATCCACCCCATCGCCCACCGATCCATCAACAATGCCCACGGGACCTTGTGCCGACAAAACATCTGGTGATGTGACAACAATGGTGGGAGGGGGGACAGCAGGAGGGGGGACAGCGGGAGTATCCATGACCATTGTGGCATCTGAGGAGGCATTTGTCAGAAGAGGGTGGGGGGGTGGCGTGTAGTCTTCATCAACACCAGAGTTGACCGACCGGGGCGAGTGTGCATCCCCGGTGGGCGACCACAGAGTCACCAGAAGGTCGGTTGGCACATCGATTGGATGGGGATCCGCAACTGAGGAATCCTGGCCCTCCAGCAATGCAGGTGCTGTAGATGAAGACTGACCTGGCACCTGGTCATCAGGCATATCGGCGGTGGTGTGGAAGGTGAGGCCAGCAGATGCAGGGACAGAGGAAGGCCAAATGGGACATGGATCGGATGAAGGACTGTCCACAGGTGTGGATGTTTGCATGGCAGCGGTGGGCAATGGCATTGGGGGGGCAGTGAGCATACTTGATCGCAAACCTTCCACCAGCTGACGAAGGGTGTCCATTTCGAGCTCCTGGGCGTTGAGTCTTTGATTAACATCACCCAAATCCTCTTTCAACTGAGAGCATTCGCTGCAGGCACTCGTTGTCACAGTGGTCGCATGCTCGCTCCATTCCACACTTGTACCGCGGTCATGGGATTTTGACAGCCATTTTGGTCGGACTATAACCACTCCATCAAATTCTGTTTAGACTTTCAGAAGAACACAAAAAGGAAATATAATGACTCACTTTCACGCCTGCCCCTTGATGGCCCAGGTGTAGGAGGGCAGGGTGCAGACCGGGGATGTGGGGTGTCATCCGTGGGAATGAGACTCTGGGCTTTGCGCTTGCGAGTGGAACGGGAAGGGTTGACGTGAGTAGGGGCCAGTGGGGCTGTCTTCAATGGAGGAGACCCCCTGCGACTGGCTTGCCTGGTTGGTGCACGCGACCGTGACCGTGACCTCCCCCGTTTGGATGCCAGGCTGCACCCATGCTTCAATTTGTTGCATTGGAAGCATGCACAATCTTCTTTCCTCACACAGGGCAGCTGGCGATGGGCACAGTAGTTGCACCGGTCCACAGCTGGAAGGATCGGAAAGTTGGGTGGGGGGTGTTGAAGGTCGAACGTCTTGTTGGAACCACGACTGGTGGGGTTCTCTTCCTCATCGCTGTCAATCATCAGAGCAGACTTGACACGTTTGCGAGGGCGATGGGACTGGCTATGTCCCTGTGTCTGCCCACACCCATGACCGCTGTCACGCACCAAACAGGTTTGGTACAGTGAACATGGAAGATAACGTCAATATTGAACGATCCTGATGCGAAGGATGAGCACGACAGAGCCTCATCGTAGCCATCTATCGCACAAGAAGACTATCCTGATGCAAGAGACAACTGCCAACATCTAGCAGTCATCACTTGCACAAGAACTGCCAAGAAGCAGAAGAAACTGAAGGAATAACGTCCATTATGGTATGAGAAAGGAATGCAATCTACTGCAGTCCAACTCCCATACCAGAACGAGCAAAGAAGCTGAAGAATTGATGGAGAAATGAAGGAAAGAAGAGAAGAAACAACATTAGTGCTCAAATGTCATTTTTAGGCGCCCAGTGCCGGCATTCCGATATTTTGAATAGCTCCACCGTTTCCAAAGCTATCAGGCACGTGACTATACCGTCAGAGAGCCTAGAGCATGGTCTATCTGC
>Ga0307518_10003237_pt1 | contig 11748 bp, 3 predicted proteins | sample 25_EM_MG_FD_203889 | JGI IMG/M metagenome (GOLD analysis project Ga0307518, IMG submission 203889) | Populus trichocarpa ectomycorrhiza microbial communities from riparian zone in the Pacific Northwest, United States - 25_EM | ecosystem: Host-associated > Plants > Roots > Unclassified | place... | reverse complement strand
CTCTCAGTTCCAGAGGGATGTTTGTCTTCCGATTCTGAAACCCAGATAAGGGGAAAAATTAGGAAAATCAAGAACCAAAATTCTATGGTTTTGTACTACAAGAAATTATAGGATATGAAGATGTTGAAAGGTAATCTGTAGCAATGGACTTACCGGTACCTGAGGGTGTGGTAACATTTTCCGCCACTTCTCCTGTGCCATTATCTTTGGCAACTTCCCCAATTAGAACAAAAGTCGAGCTTCTGTAAACCATGGACACCATGTATAACAGACAGAAAGCTATCAAAAACGAAACCACCAGTTTTGGAAACCTCTTTGAACCATACCCTGATCTTTCCATTTGAAAAATATCCATGATTTCTATACAAAGTAATCTCTGGTGCTACCAATCTCCCCCTGTAGAACAATCATCTGAAGTTCTGAACCATCAAGTATATATATGCTACATAAGGCTGACTAGTGACCACTCATCATTTTCAAGAATGTATCAAGATAATTCCCTTATTGATTGGCCCGTAAAAGAACATTCAATAACAAGAAAAATTAAGATGGAAAAGAGGGATAAGCAAAGAGAGATGAACCTCTGATCAAACAAGAAGACTAGCTGTGAACTCTCCTGGTTTCGCTTCTTCCCATTCTCTCTTTTGAACAAAACACAGGCAAGCCTCCCTTTGACAATTCTAACTTCAACCAATCCTCCCACTAGTCTATTACGGTGGCGTCACTTTTTTAGACGAGGGACCTTTGACTTAGAGACGGTTGTTTGGTTTTTTGTAACTGAAAGTATTTTTTATATAAAAAAAAAAATTGAAATATTTTTTTAAAAAAAATACAAAAACAATCAAATATTAGGTAGCAATACGTTGTTTTTGCTACATGAATAGCCAAGTAATGATTTTTCTTGGTTTTTTTTTCTTCGGAGTAGGACCCACGCAGTCTCTATAGAACCAGCAAGCATTGAAATATATATATCAGAGATTTTAAGTTGGGACTTTGGAGGGAGATGTGCTGATTATATGCATAAATGATTAGGCAAAACAGGTTTATCACATAGTTGGCTGAAGATTATTCTATTAATAACAAGAACATGACATGCACGTATGTCATGCGAGATGCTAGCACAACCACCGGCGGATTACTAAATTTCTCCAACTGGGTCTCTCCAGGCTATAAATAAGAGGATTTTAGTTTGGTCCTTGATTAAAAAGGTTTTTTTTTTTTTTTTACAAAGAATCTTATTTTGTCGTCACATGATTAAAGGGGGTGTTTGTTTTGTATAAATTATTATATAAATGTCTCGGTAGGTAGTAATGTAAGAAAAAACATGAAGGCAGTAAAGTGTTCCCGATAAAAAACGAAAAATTAAGAAAACTGAAAAATAAAATAATTGAAAAAATCAAACTGTAAAAAAAAATCGATTAAACCAATTAAAATTTTAAAAAAAACCGACTCGTTCAGTTTTATAAGCCTGAAACCGAAAAAACCGAACACAAACCGGAAACAAATCGAGCCAAACCGGTTTGAACTGCTTTTTGTCTTAAAAAACCGAACCGAACCGAAACCAGTCAGTTTGAACCGGTTTCGGTTTTTTTTAAAAAAAATTAGATCTGGTTAATTTTTTTATAAAAACCAAATCGAATCGAAAATAATCATCCCTAGTAATGTGTTATGATTACAAAATTATAATAATAATAATAATAATAGTAAAAAATATAGTGTTAGAAATTGTTGTTCCGATGGTAATAGTTAAGTTATTTTAAAGATATTATGAGTTTATAGTAGGTACAATATTTTAAAAAAATTAATAAGATGAAATTATTTTTTAATAAATTAATTAAATTTAATAATTGGTCGTAAAATATTTTATATAAAAACAAATGCAATCTTGCACCTCAAATTAATAGACAAACCAATATATGATATTTTAGATTTCACAGCTTACAAAAGTGTGGAATTTTGTAACGTGTGTAGGATGGTTTCTTATATATATGAATATTTAAATTGGCAAAAAATAAAATAAAATTCAACAAACTTTAGCTTGTACATGATTAATACATAAAATACTTTCAAATAACATGTTAAGAATTACTATGAAAAGGAGAGAACAGGAAAAATATAAGTTTTTTTGAACAAAGTATGGATCCGAGGAAGGTAAACTAGGGTGCCTCGTTCAAACCTCCAATAATGAAAATTTATCCTTGATTGTTTCTTTATTCAAGCATGTAGTAATAAATAGCTTGGGCCCACAGATAAATAGCCTAGGCCCACAAAGATGAAGTAATAATCATTTTATTTATTCATTTATTTATTCTCATAGCAGACTAGTATAAATTATTGAATTAATATAATTCAATTGGGTTGCTTGAATGCTTGGCAATGCATGACAAACATAGCTTGCCACCGCTAACCATGGTAAATGGATATTTTTGTATAGAGGGAAAAAAAATGAGGTGATTGTTCTGAAAAGACACATTTTTCTTAAAAGAAATTGCAATTTGATGCTACAATCTCTGCTAAAAGTTACTACAACACTGTTTATTTTGTATTTAAAATTATATTTAAATATGTTTGGTTTGAAAAAATATGAAATTGATATTTTTTAGTGTTTGTTTTAATGATTCTAATATGATATCAAAATAAAAAAAATCTAAAAAAAAATTATTTAAATATATTTTTAAATTAAAAATATTTTTAAAAAATAATTTACACCGCAATATCAAACATACAACGAATACCTACTCCTAGCACCATCAATTACAATAACACATTCTTCCATCCATAGGGGTATAGATTAATGTGCGTTTAATATCAAGGTGTTTTTGAAAAGTTTTTTTAATTTAAAAATATATTAAAATAATTTTTTTTGACATAAATATTTTAAAATTATTGAAAAGTATTATAAAAATTAAAATAAATTTTTTTTAATTTTTTAAAATTTATTTTAACACTAATACATCAAAACGAGTCGGAAGCTGAGTTATTGGAACTACAAACATTTTATGAGACGGGTTCCAATTTTAAAAAATAAGATGAAGGAAGAAAAAAATTGAAGGGCCGTTGTGTTATATATTAAAAATAATATCAGTTAAATCAGTATTTAGTAATCAATTACTGTACCTTTAAAAATTTATATCAGCTAGTAATCAAGTAGAATTAAAGATGAATTGATGGAAAAGTGATGGCGGATTAAAAGAAAAGAGAGTATATGAATAATAAATATCCATGCAAGTACAACAAACTCAATAAATAATATATAAATATTAAAAACTTTTATTCTAATGAATAGTAAATAAAATATGAATATAAAAAAGTCTCTCATGTTAGCAACCATTACCGTCAAGAGAAGTTAACAGAATATGCAGATAAATTAAAGAAAGAAGATGTCCTTGAAAAAGGCGACAAGAATTGTAGACGTTATATGAGATGCGATGCGATGTCGTAGAAAGAAATATTATTGTATTTAAGAGACGTGGAAAAGGGGATCGGAAACTCCTTGACAGATGAGTATTGACGAAGTCTGAAGAAAGCTGGCAGTTTCAAAATCAAGGGGAAAAAAGGCAGCAGCAGCGCGCGCGCCTCCGCAGAGGACTGCGTTGAGATTTCTCTTCATCGGCTGTTGGAGGAGAGTCGCGGATGGAAGATGCTTCTCACAAATGTGTTTGGGCTTTTGACTTTTGAGGAAGGTAAACTAACGAGACTTGTTTAAAAATTTTGTTTGTTTTGAGCTGCGGTAAATCTATTTTTTTAAAAAAAAATTAAATAAATTTTTGTTTGAATTTATTTTTTTAATGTTTTTAAATTGTTTTGATAATAATGTTATTTTAATATATTTTTAAATAAAAAATATTTTAAAAAATAGATATAAAATCCCTTGTCTTCCCCTCCACCAGTTTCGAGCAAGGCAGAAAGAATTCTCTCTATAAATAAATAACTTGGGCAGTTGGGCCCACATCGGTAAACAGCAAACATGAAATAATCATCATTTTTTATATATATAAAAAAAAACTTGTAGAATTTCCTTAGTTATTAATCCCTGGTCAAAATTCAAAAAGATATAATTTTTAAAAAAATAAAGACATAGATTTTTTAATGAGTATCATTATATCAGACTGAATCAATTCATTATTTTATTTTATTTTTTAAAATTCAAACCGATTTAAATTCCAGGTGTATCAAATTTCAAATAAACTCATCAGATCATTCCAGATTTTATAGAAGCAAGAATTTATTGAATTTATACATTTCAATTGGGTTTCTGGGATGGTTGGCTACCCATGACATTGTGGCTGTAGAATGGAGAAGCAGTTCCCAAAGCACTTTGATGCTCTACTAGTTTATGCATGTCAACATAACTTGTCGCCGCAAGCTATGGTGAATGAATATTTATAGTGACCCAAAAAGAAAAGGAACTGAAGTGATTGTCGTGTAAAGAACACCAAACCGATTACGTGTATGTTTGCAAAAGTGATGCAATATGTTTTAAAAATATTTTTTTAATTAAAAATATACTTTTAGTTTTTTTTTAACTCCAAACATCAAAACTATAAAAAAATCAAAAAAATATTAATTAATATTTTTTTAGATAAAAAACAATTTAAAAAACAGATTGCTAGTAGAAAAACTTCAAATTAAAAAAAAAAAATGAAGAATGAAGGGCTTTTTTATAAGTGTGTTGGTGTTGTGTTATAAATTAAAAGTAATATCAGTTAAATCAATATTCAGTAATCAATTATTGTAACTTTAAGAATATATATTCTTGCTTTTAAAAAATAGTGTAATCAATTGTTTTGTTTTTCTGATATAGACGAAAAGCGCCCTCTAATCCTTATCATTTTTAAATAATCATGTTATTTGCTTTCATAACAAGGTAGATTATAATCAAATATTATTTCAAAATGAAAAACAATGATATTTAATTTTAAAAATACAATAATAACAAACAATCAAAAAAATGGATTAAATAAAAATAAAAAATCTTGTAGAACATAAGATGATATGAATTGTTATATAGACAGTACAAGGTGGGAAAATTGGTGTTCATCTCCACACGCCACCTTTTTACCACCACTGCTCACTCAAAAAAATACACATAATTAAAATCTTCAGTAATCAATTGATCAGATTCTGAATTTATTTCTTGAAAATCACCGATTTAAATTCCACAAATCTCAAAATCATTTAAAATTTATATGGTTATTAATTTTAAGACCCGTAAAATTAGTCGAAGTATGTGCAAGCTGACCCGAACATCTACGTTAATAAGAAAAACATAATTAATTTTTTTTTTGAAAAAAACAAAACAGACAATGATTGCGATATCACACCAATTTTATTCCTTTTGAATGCACCACCTAGGTTTATCTATCCTACACGAAATGGCATAATAATAATAATAATCCATGTGAAATAATTGCTAGACACCGACAACCGAAATGGTATAATAATCCATCTTAAATAATTGCTGTGCATTGAGAACCTAATCAAGCAAGTCTACACGAAAGCCACCAACTGAGTTACGGGTATTTAGATAACATTTGTTTTTTAGTTTCAAAAATGATTCTGAAAAATTTTATTTATTTTAAAATAATTTTTTAAATATTTTTAGATTATGCTGATATTAAAAATAATTAAAAAAATAAAAAATAAATATTATTTTGATGTATTTCCGAGAAAAAATACTTTGAAAAACAACATCTACCTTGATCTTAAATATCCCTTTGTTTTTTAAATAATTTTATTTAAAAATATATTAAAATAATATATATCTTTTAAAAATTTATTTTTTATATCAGTAAATACTAAAACGATGATAAAAATATAAAAAAATTATTTATAGTAAAAATAATTAATGAAATAGTGGGTGCACTACGGATATGCAAAAGCATATATTAATAGATTGTTTGTAGCCTTTTGAATAGAATTGGATTTAATTAAGAGGTTGATCAACTCTCGTGATTGAAATATTTTTTAAAATAGGAATTGAATCTTAAATAGAATTGAACATCTCATATCCAGCACAAAAAATAAATCAGACCCTGACCCTTATGATTTGCTATAATAATAATAATAATAATAATAATAATAATAATAATGAGAAAATAACGTTGAAAATCAATATTCATTACGTAACCTTAATTTTCTCTTATTTTTGTACGATATGTGCTTCATAACAGAGAAATGATTCCAGAATACCTCTAAAAATGATCTTGCAATGGCATTATTTTAGATTTGGATTTGAAAAGAGCTCTAGGTTTTAGCCTTTAGGCATCCAATTCTTTTCGGAAAAAAGATTGTGATCCAACTTGTGCAGCCCAGTTACAAAGAGCTGGTGAGCCCAGTCTTGTTCTCATTGGACCCAAGCCCACTGGATCCACTAGATTAGTGTCTTACATTTGTTATGATGATCTTATTAATTAAATTATTTACGAGGTTAGACTTAAGTTATGTTTCTAATCGCTCTTAACAACACTAACTGCTAGCCACTTAAATCCATTTAATCCATTTTAAAGTACGTAGAGTTATTATTTAAACCAAAATTAAACACCTATTTTTAAAAACTTGTTAAATCTTAGGGAGGGTTTGTTTTTACGGTTAAAATAATTTTTTTAATATTTTAATTTGCTTGAATTTAATATTTTTTATATTTTTGGATTGTTTTGATATAACGGTATCAAAAATAATTATTTTTTTTATAAAAAAATTAATGTATTTCCAAGTAAAAAATATTTTGAAAAACAACCATCACCATACAATTATTTAGTGCCTAGTATCATGGTTGTTACTTTTCAATTTTTTTGCATAAATATTTTTTAGGTATTTTTTAATAATTCTAATAAATTAATGTCAAAAATAAAAAAAATTACAAAACATGTTATTCTAATATATTTTTAACTAAAACAATTCTTTTAAACAACACTATACATCATATTATCAAACTCAGTAATAATCTTCGTGCTTTTGTTATAACTTTATGAATATACTTGCATAAGCTTTAGCTAATACATCTACCGCCAAAAATACTTTTCCACTCCAAACAAAGTAACAATAATGGCATAGCATTAAAAAAAAATCAGAATAAAAATTACATGATTAACAGCATCACCACACTCCGCCCTATGAACTGGGTTGATTTTCACACCTTATATTTACATGCTAATATAAAAAAAACTATGATTTTATAAAATAAAATAAAATTTCAATGATATTCAATAAAAAAATCAAATTATTTTTTTATTGATCTATTTAATTTTAAATGTGTTTGGGAACGCGGTGCAAACTGTATTTTCAAAAAATTCAAATTTTTTTTTGTTAAAATTTAATATGGTTTGTATGTTTTATGTGCTGATATCAAAAATAATTTTTAAAAAATAAAAAAAATTATTGACATGCATTTCAGTACAAAAATTTATTTGAAAAACAACCGTTAGCACACTACTAAACACTCTTTTCATTAAATTGTAAAAACAAAAAAAAAATTAAAAACAAAATAAATCAAGTTTGCGTGGTGGTTTGCATGCTTGGCCCAAAAAAAAAAACATGGCTTACCTACCAAATTTCTTAATTTATTTTATATAGAAAGTGCCTATCATTTTTTTTTTTTAAATTATTAAATAACTTCATCTACAGTCTTAAATTCAGCGAATGAAGGGTCACGCTCACGCCGAGATATTTTTTGGTAAAAAAATCAACTTTTAATTTATTTTTAATAAAAAAAAACAACTATAAAATTCTATAGATACCAGAATAAGCTCATTGATAGCCTCTCACAAGTCACAACTTTAAATTTTGAAATTAGAAGGATCAAAATGAAATTTTCACACTGATTTTCTTTTTCATTTTAGTCCTTTTTTAATATTTATATTTCTTAAAGAATTTATTTAAATTGACTTTCAATTTGATTATATAAAAACTAAAAATAAAAAAAGAGTCTAGGTACGGAAAACAAAGGAAGCTAAAAGAAAATAACGGTCATTCTAGCTTTTTTTTTCCTCTCATATTAGCAACTCCATCGGGGTTGCTATATCAACAGGTAAAATAGCATTTCAAATGAAATGCTATTAGGCCAAAGGCTATCTGCACTTACCCCTTCCTCTTTAAAAACTGATGCGAGAAAACAGAGCAACATCAGATCTCGAAGCACCTTGCCCTGAAGAAGAAGAAGCTGCCTTTGATTGTCCCAGTCCTGCCCAGGTGATTAATTAGCTTCCCTTTTAGCTTCCAGTCGTGTGTGTGCTGTTAGGGATCCAGATCAGCTAATTTGGGAAGCCCCTGCCAGATTATAGCCCTCGTTTCCAGTTGTGGAGTCCCTGCTGGGTTAGTGGAAGAGGGAAAGTTTGTTGGCTGCCATGGGTGGTTTTGAGCTAAGCTGAAAATCGCGTGGAGTGAGCTGAAGGGAGAAGATGAAGCAAAAGAAAATTGTTGTTTTATTTTATTCAAAAGTAAAATGGTCACAGTTTTTATGGCCCGGGATTGCCTCCTTTTCATTCCCTGTTTTCAACCTTCACGTCAATTCTTTTAAAGAATTTTATTCAAAGTAAAATGGTCAAAACCTTAATGGTCATTCTGTTGTGTAGTCCTTCATCTTCTCTTGTCACTCCATTTTAATCCCTTTCTCTTTAATTCTTTTTATTTTTGAAAATATGTAGAAAAACAATGGTTAAATTCGGTAATGAGAACAATTAATGGTGTTTTAAAGTATTTTAGTTATATATTAAAATATAAATGGACTGCTAAAATAATCATTGGAGCGAACACCTCAAAAAAAAAAATCCTTTGTTTAGGATCGACTCGAAGATTTTCTCCCACCGAGAGCTCCGTCACTGGCTGTGTCCTCCGTGATCGATTAGACTACGGCGAATCGCTTGTGTATTGGTCTTTGAGAAAGTATAAGACGCTATTGCCCGCAACTGGGTCTCACGCAGTCTGTCGGTCCAACAAAGAAGGGCTGCCATTAGAGGTTTTTTCCCCCACGAAACAAAGACTATAAATATCTCCCTCAAGGGAAAGCAATCCAATGCTGTGTCAAGTGCGCTACTGCTTTCTTACCTTCCCTTATATAAGTAGTTATAGATACAGAGCTATATTTTCACTATTCAAAATGCCTTTTTAACCATTTACCTCTTTCATTTGGCGTTTTTTACTGGAGATGCTCTTACAGTTACAGTGGCGATGGCGTGATGATACAGTGAAAATCCAGCAGTTTGGATTTTTCTATAATAACACGCGCGCCCGCGCTTATCTAGAGATATTTGGTAATGGGATTTAATTGGTTTTTTTTTTAATTTAAAATTAATTTTTTAAATATTTTTACATCATTTTTTTGTTATAATATAAAGAATAAAGTTTTTAAGAATAAAAAACAATATTTTAATATTTCTACAAATAAAAAACAATCCGACTAAAAAACACACATCATCCCACACAAACGTCTTCAGTTCCGGTTCCTCGGCAAAAAAAAATAAACACGGAAAGTCGGAAACTTGAAACTTGTCCTTCCTTAGCAAGCAAGAAAAAGCAGAAAACTCTCCCCCTCCATCAATGGTTCCTCCACCGTCGTCAAACCACCAAGCAATCCAACAATTCCTCTCGTCCGTCCTCTCTCAAAGCGGCACTTCCGCCCTTCCTTACTCCGAAGACACCAAATGGCTCATCCGCCAACACCTCCTTTCACTCACCACTACTTCCCCTTCTCTCGAACCCAAAACCGCTACCTTCACTCACAACGATGGTCGCACCGTCAATCTTCTCCAGGCTGACGGCACCGTTCCGATCACTTTCATATCTGTCACTTATAACATCCCGGTTATCATCTGGCTTTTCGAATCTTACCCTCGCCACCCTCCTTGTGTTTACGTGAACCCCACACGCGATATGATCATCAAAAGATCTCATCCTTTTGTCAATCCCTCGGGGCTCGTTTCGATCCCTTATTTGCAGAATTGGATCTACCCTAGTTCTAATTTGGTTGATTTGGCTCGCGAGCTGAGCTCGGTTTTTGGGAGGGATCCTCCTCTGTTTTCCCAACGCCCCAAACCTAACCCTAATCCCAATTATCATCCAAATCAATCGAGTCTTGGGTCAGTGGGTAACACGGGAGGTGGTGGTGGGTATCCGAGACCGATTGTCAGACCACCACAGTATCCGCCGTATGGTAGTGGTGGTGCGGTGGGGAAGGTAGAGGCGGAGGATGCAGCGGAGGTTTATAAAAGAAATGTGATTGATAAGCTTGTGGAGAATGTTCACGGGGATATGTTGCAGTTGAGTAAAACGAGGGAGGCGGAGATGGAAAGCTGGTTTAGCGCACAATCTGTGTTGAGGGGGAGAGAGGAGGAGTTTAATAAAGGGTTGAAAGAAATGAGAGATAAGATGGAAGGGTTGGAGTTGCATTTGCAAGTTGTTTTGATGAATACGGATGTTTTGGAAGCATGGGTTAGGGAAAATAAGGGGAAGTTGAAAGGGGGCTCGGAGGATATTGACGTGGATAATGCTTTTGAGTGTGTGGATGTTTTGTCGAAGCAGATGTTGGAGTGCACAGCGGTGGACATGGCAATTGAGGATGCGGTTTATTCTTTGGAGAAAGCAGTGCAAGAAGGGGCAATGCCATTTGATCAATATTTGAGGAATGTGAGGTTGTTGTCTAGAGAGCAGTTTTTTAACAGGGCAACTGCAGCGAAAGTTAGGGCTGCACAAATGCAGGCTCAGGTTGCTGGTATGGCTGCCAGGGCACCACGTTATGCTACCTGAGTGATTGTTTTGATGGTGAATTTGATACGGGGTTGTAGCATTTATGGAGATGCTGTAAGGATATCAGTATAGTTTGAGGTTAGGTTCTTGTGAAGAACTATACCATTTTAGTTTTTGCTCTTTTTTGTGTTGATAGGAAAATAATAATATATATATTTTTTTTTAATTAGTGTATGCTTTTCTTTACTAATTGATGTGGTATATAATTAAAACTCACCTTTCGAGTCATAGCATTTTCTGTACAAATTATGAATTCGTCGTAGAAACAGATGTCCTTGTTCTTTTATGATTGTTTACTTCTGGCTGGTAACCAAATGTATGCCTGTATCACTATATACATATTGCATTATTAACTAATGATGACATTCATGCAAGTTGGCAACTGACTACAATAGCAAATATATTGTCTTTCTAATGTTGTGGCATCCTTCTGCTTATGATTTAAGAATCCAGTGTATTTGTATGTTTTGGCTTTGTGTCAATATTCCATGTCTGTGATCATTTATATTTTTTGTTCTTAATGAAATCATGCTGTTGATTGCCAGATTCTCTTTTCATTCTTTTACATAAACGCACATGTTCATGTTTGTGCATTGATGCAATGGTGTCAAACAAGCACATATTGAGACAAATGATTCAGCTTTTCACATTCCTAACAAAAGTTACCTGCTAAGTCGAATTGAGAAACAATGATGAAAAATAAAAGAATAATAAAAAAAAAAAACAGATAGAGGATGCATCATCTGTGTATATTGCATTGGTTTTCCACTTGCTTTTGCTTGAAACTTGAACTAGAAAGTTGCGTGGGATCTTGAATTTTTTAGTAATGAGGATTTTCTCAAAATTGTGTTATAATTTCAGCTTGAGTGATCTAAGAATGCGCGCATTCATTCACGTGATCATAGTCTTTTCTAGTGCTAGGTCGACTGATGTAGTCTTCAGCCGAACCATGGGGCTTCAAGTTCCACATCCTCCAGTTGAAATCCAGATGATTTTGTTCTTTAG
>Ga0307518_10003236_pt1 | contig 11750 bp, 14 predicted proteins | sample 25_EM_MG_FD_203889 | JGI IMG/M metagenome (GOLD analysis project Ga0307518, IMG submission 203889) | Populus trichocarpa ectomycorrhiza microbial communities from riparian zone in the Pacific Northwest, United States - 25_EM | ecosystem: Host-associated > Plants > Roots > Unclassified | place... | reverse complement strand
CTGCAACACGCTAGTGGAGCAGTCTCGAAGTACACGCTGCAGCGGTGTGGCCAACACAAGGCATAATCCAGCTCATCTTTTTGCCACCATCTGTCCAGAGAACGCCGCTGATCTGTCTTCACCCAGCAGAATGGCTCTACTTGAGTTGCTTCTGGGCACTCAGGCAGGCTGTCGTTCCCAGTTCTGGACGAAACGTACTTGGGCTCATGGTGTGCTGAGGCTCGCCATTCGCGGGAATTGTCCAGAATCATTTTGATTTCGTGTTTCAGATCCCCTACTTTCTCCCTGCATAGCCTTCTCGAATCAGGACTCTGGCGCTCTGTATTACTCCACGGAAGGTTACCTATGTAGCGTTACCTTCGAGTTTGCTAGCGAAGCGAACTGTGATTTTCCTCGAGTGCTTCCTGTGGACTCATCATCTCACCTCTCACGGTGAAGTCATGTTCCTTCCTGCCTACGATGATGTGCCCTAATGATGTATTCCAGGTTCCATGCTTCTCCTGACAAGATACTGGCCGAGTAATTTTGGACCAAGCATTCATTCAATGTCACAACCCTCCCACTCATGGAAGGCACAGTAAAGTCGATAGGCTCATTCTCTGGCGGAACTCTCAGCTCTGAGCACCCTATGTTGCGTATCACACGTCAGAGTAAGTTTCTATGTGCGGACTTAATGTGGTCGCTGCGGTGTTAATTCCTTTCAGCTGACTTATTCAAATCGGCAAGGGTCACCTCATCTTGAAATGAAACGAGGTTTTCGACCTTTTGGTCTATATCGAGTACCCAGGTTCTACATACCTCTATTAGTTACTGCCGAGTTTACTGATATTGCGTAAAGGGGCAATGACCAATGATGAATTGAAGTGCGAAGTCAATGAATGGCGAGTGGTCCTTCAATGGTCAAGTCCGCATCGCGCCTTGATTCCTTTGTGGAAATGACTTCGCTGATACCGGTGCTCATTGTTGTGCATTGCAAGTTCTCAATCATACATCATTGCGCTTGAACAAACACAGTGCTCGGCGCATCTGCTTGCAGAGCTTTTCGGGGTTAATCCAGAAGTTCGATAGAGAACTCATCTCGGTATGTTCATTTATCAAGGTTATGCGAATAAGTCCACAAGCAAACATGTTCTAGTGTGACTTTGTTTGCTCCCATGCCGTTCACGACTCCGTTTGGCATTCCGTCCAAACAAAAATGGATCGATATGAACGCGGGACATCGATAGCTACTCATTACGGAATTGCAATAACTCCCCACTGTAAACCTTGCGTACCTACCTCGAATTCCGACACCTCACCGCCTTCGAGACAGCATAGGGACGTGTTGGACCTGAAACCCTTCGCTGAGGGGTGGTCGACGAGGAGACCCATCCGAGTTAGAGCTTCGGCGGTGTATGGTAACTTTGATAGGACTCGACCAAGCAAATTAAATTGTCTACGGAGTTCTGGATCCTTACCGCCTATCGGCTGATTATCACGGCTTGCACCTTTTTAGGTCACTCAGCCTGTACAGCTGAACCGAGGAATAACGAGAGCTGACATACCACTGGATAAGCACACAGACAAACTTGGGTTTGGCGGACCGAGAAACTTTTCGAGAAATGGAGCGCTATACAAGACTTCTGAATCCTCATTGGATTAGCCGGGCTTAGCGGATCCATGTTTATCTTCCTGTGACCACGAGGCTTTTTGTTTGAGGCCATGCTTTACCTCAATATTGGCATCATGCCACTGCTAATTGATAAAAGGGGAAGTTCACTGGACCTTACCCTGTGTGGGATGGTGCTGTAATTCCATCGAGTGGCGGCCATATATTGTACTATTTGACGACCTCGGCCATTTTTTGAGTATGTGGCTCGTTCCAGGGGTGGATCAAGACTGACTTTAGCGATAGGCTCAGGTCAGAATGTTCTCGACGAAGCTTGCTGAGTACATACTCGCTTGCACGGCTTCTCAAAACCCCGATTCCCCGATGACATCTTGTGATTTGTTTGTTGGTAAGGTGGGTAGGGGGGTAACTACTACAACCATGTGCGGTCAATGTTGGCTTTATCAAAAAGGACCGCATGCTCCTAAACATCCATATGGTTCGGCGATGGCACCACCGATGTGCTAGAAGCAAGTTCCGCAACGAGCAATCCTCGAACGCTGGTACTCTGATAGAGACAAGAACTATAGTTTTTTTTTTGAAAAATTTCGGCCATTCCATATATGGCAAAGCTTGGATGCCAGGGAGATAAAACGTAAATGAAATCAATAAATGGGCGCCAATCATGGGTAAACTGTAGACTTCGAAACTCCACCATCACATCAGGTCGACGGATCTATCGTGACCTGGTTGCTCAATGGAGCGGGATCCCACAGGACCTGGCATGGCTTCATCCGGGATATAATATGTACGAGCAATATCTTCGGCTCGTTTCGTCCTCCACTTCTGAGGGCGCAGGCCACTTTTGTTCTGATACATATATCCCTTTCATATCGCGTTCCCTTTGCTTTGGCCCCTCGACATGACTGTTACTTGTGCAGACAGGCTTAATGCCAGGGTATGTCCTTGGTTCACTTCCTCTCTTCTGGAAGCTGAGTACTTTCGCCAAGGTTGCTGACTCTGCTATCGGGCGGTGGTTCCGTCTCGAGGGCTCTGGCCATCCCCGCGAGCGTGAAGGCTCGAGATTCATGGTGAGTTGTCTATTAGCTTTACATAAACATAAGGCGCTCACTCCGAGATCAGACTGACGTCCGTGCAGGTATCACAACATGGGTCAGTGCAATTAGCGCTTTCCTGTCCATAACTGACATTAAAGCATTTCCTTAGGCTGCCATGGCTTACATCGTAAGCATTGCCACAACTCAATCATGGCACCTTAACTAATATACGTGAAGATTTCCGTCAACGCATCGATCGTTTCAGACTCTGGAGGAACTTGTGTCTGCAATGGCCCCAATAACTGCCAAACGGACAATGCCTATCTCGCTTGCGTCCAGGAAGTAAAGCAAGACCTGATCACTAGTACCGCCGCAGTATCTGCTCTTGCGTCCGTCCTCATGGGCGCCCTTGCCAATCTCCCTGTGGGAATGGCCCCTGGCATGGGTTTGAATGCATATGTATGTGCCTGTGGCTCCTATCCGCGTGGTGCATTGATCCGCTCATCGCGTGCTAGTTCACATACTCGGTAGTTGGTTACCACGGCAGCGGTTTCATAAGCTACCAGGAAGCACTCGCGGCTGTGTTTCTGGAAGGGTGCGGGTAACTGCACTGACAACGCCATATTGAGACTTACAGTCTTTTCCTAGTTGGTTGTTCTTCATCCTGTCGCTGTTGGGCTTGCGGCAATGGCTGGCACGTATCATGCCACAATCACTAGTCTTGGCTGTTGGCGCTGGTATTGGCTTATATATTGCGTGAGTATTTTCCATGGACACGTTCAGAGTACATTGTGGTGCTATTAATCTTTACAGATTTATCGGCCTAAGTACGGCTACAATATCTCACGGTGGATGAACTGAGACTTAACCTTATCGTTAATAGCTGCTAGCGGGCTCAACGTAATTGGAGGAGACACAACTAACTTGGTGGGATTGGGCGGATGTAATCCGAGCGGCAAGTAGTCTTCCATGCAGCGTTGCCGGCCACTGAATATCCGCTTGATGTTAGATTGGGTTAATTCAGATCTGCCAAACTACTGTGGTACCAAAGTTCTCCGGGACCCAACAGTATGGTTGGGCATTTTCACGGGGGGGTAAGGGGATAACTTTCATTTCTCATCCCCGCGTCGCGTGCTCACGTTCCTGGTGATACAGGTTCTTCACTATCCTTCTCATGATGTATCGCATCAAGGGTTCCCTCCTCATCGGTATCTTCCTAACCTCCATTATCTCGTGGCCGCGCAACACCGCTGTGACATACTTCCCACACACCGAGTCGGGCGACCAACTCTTTGCATTCTTCCAGCAGGTCTCCACATGGCACCCTTTGAAACATATTGGTAACGTCCTAGATGTAAGTCTGCGCAGTTGGCAAGCAAGGCGTGTCACTTATTTATGAACGAAGTATAATTATGGTAAAGGCAAAGTCTGGTATGCCTTGATCACCTTCCTTTATGTCGATATTTTGGGTAAACCCCTTGATCGCCTCACATACCTCCGCTCATTATCATCGACAGATACGACCGGTACCTTGTACTCTATGGCCAAGTTTGCTGGCTTGAGAGATCCAGAGACGCTCGACTTTGAAAACTCTACAATCGCATATTGTGTCGATGCGTTCTCTATTTCCATTGGAGCCCTTCTTGGCACCAGTCCGGTGACGGCTTTCATCGAATCTGCCACGGGTATTGCTGGTGTGTTTCACCGGTTCCTGGATTGAACGAGTCTTACTCAAATTGCATGATGTGCTCCTACAGAGGGTGGCAAAACTGGTATTACCGCTGTTGTGACGGGCCTGCTCTTCTTCGTATCCGTATTCTTTGCTCCCATTTTTGCCTCAATCCCGCCATGGGCAACTGGGGGCGCTCTTGTTATCGTCGGTTCTCTCATGATCCGCAATGTCCGTGATATCAATTGGGATTACATCGGCGACGCGCTCCCGGCGTTCCTTACTATCCTCATCATTCCGTTGTCATACAAGTACGTTTCTCCCTTGTGTAGGTTTGAACACGACCCTTATAGCCTTCTTTCAGCATTGCATACGGTGTCATTGCTGGAGTGTGCTCATACCTCATCATCAATGGCACTGTCTGGATCGTTCGCAAAGCGTCCAACGAGCGCTTCTCTCCCCCTAACTATGACGCATCTGAGCCATGGGTCATTCCTCCTGGTGGTCTCATTCCTACCTGGGTGTAAGTGCTATCATACTTTGGCTGCATTCACATTTACTTAGATGCACTTCCTTGCAGCAAGTACATTCTTAACAGGGGGGTTAACTCAGGAGAACCCTCGGAGTATCCCTTCGAAGTCCGCCACCGTGAATCGGAGGTTTCCATCGACTCTGGTGCCCAGGGGGGTCTAACGCCCAAAAGCGAGAGCTTCTTCCATTCCGAAAAATGATCCTACTGTCGCTCCATTCACTAGTCTCTCCCAACTACACTCATCTTGATTTGGATCGCACTGTCGATGGACCATTCCGCCTTCATTGGCATAACCCTCTTTTTTGTATATTGCGTATTTAACTCACTTTTTGGTATTATATTGACTCGTACATATGCTAGGAGGATGTTGGTACTCTTCCGTCGTTTCTATTCGTGGTGTCCTCCTGCTTCTGTACCTAGTAGATTACTACTGTTGTTAGATTGGCTTGGAATAATACTCTTAGCTTCTAGACTGAACCGTGCCTGACCGGGACCAACCGTTGCCAAATATTCACACGGACATCTTACCATTACCCATGCTGACATAATCGACTTCTGATTGGTTGACGCGTAAACACGCCACATTTTATTTATTTCATAAAACTCGTCTTCACAGTTGCTTGTTTCCCCACTCATGACTCTCAGCCTCAACGCGACAGTGGCCGCTGCTGCCCACGAGACGGCTGAGCAGCTCTATGCACATATCGACATCAGCAAGCTGAACTGGCTAGAACAGCAATGGGTTGCTTGGTATCTATGGATCGGGAACCCCATCCTTGCAACAGGTCTCATGAGTTTTCTGTTTCACGAAGTAAGTCCTTTGACGCGTATTTATGGATTTATGGATGGCACGTCGCTAACCGTTCACTCCGTCATGAAGCTTGTCTACTTCGGTCGCTGCGTTCCCTGGATCATCATAGATGCCATCCCTTACTTCCAGAAGTGGAAGATTCAGCCGGACAAGATTCCCACTGCAAAGGAGCAATGGGAGTGCACTAAGGGTGTCCTTTCCTCCCATTTTGCTATTGAACTTCCCGCTGTATGTACTTCGTGTCTAGAAGTCTCGGCCAGTAACTTATTCTCGTTCCAGATCTGGTTTTTCCACCCCATGGCAGATGCACTTGGTTTGGAAATGCACCAGGTTCCCTTCCCGCCATGGAGGAGTATGTTGCCCCAAATAGCTTTTTTCTTCGTATTTGAAGACTTCTTCCACTTCTGGGGTATGGTACAATTGCTGCGTATATGCGTGCTCGGTCAGTCTAATCGCTATTACAGCTCACCGGGCATTACACACGGGTGTTTTGTACAAGCACATTCACAAACTTCATCACAAGTATTCTGCACCTTTTGGTTTGGCTGCCGAGTACGCCCATCCAGCAGAGACCTTTATCCTTGGCACCGGTACTATTGCCGGTCCTTTACTTTGGTGCTACTTTAGGCGCGACGTCCATATTGTCACAGTGTACATCTGGATCACATTGCGGCTCTTCCAGGCTATTGACGCACACAGTGGTTATGGTACGTGATTTTTTCTGTGTTACCACACGTCAAGTCGTGAACTTTTACCAGATTTCCCGTGGTCACTAAGAAACATTCTTCCGTTCTGGTCCGGCGCAGAGCATCATGATTTCCACCACATGTCCTTTACCAACAACTACTCGACATCCTTCCGTTGGTGGGATTACGTCTTTGGCACGGATCAGAAGTACCGTGAATATCGCAACCGTCTTTCTGCTAACAAGTCTGCGATGAAGAACAAGAGCAAAGCGGAACAGAATGCTGCTGAAAGAAAACTCCTCGAGGAAGTGGAGGCGGAGGGTCACTTGGCCGAGGCTGTTGCTGAAGGCAGCGTGCCACCGCCAACTGGCAAGACCCTCAAGGTCCAGTAAAACGACTTCATTAATATACAGATCACGCACCGCATATTTAATGCAGTCACATCGATATCCAAATTACACTACCCAAGGAATAAATCCCTAGTCATTTGATGTTACATACCTCATCGCAATTGAACAGTTTTACCTTCCTCTCATAGTATCGCGACCCTCCATTCTTGGGGTGACTTCCAAATATGGACAGAATGACATAGCACACATACTATTATGTCCCCTCGAAACATCTGGTGACGAGATTATGTCTCTCACCGTCATCGTGCCATGTATTCTGTGTCCTTGAGGTCAGCTCTTCCAGTGGAAACCTTGGATCTCGTTGTAGAATGTTTGTCGCGCACGGATCTACTCGCCGTCATCAAGACCAACTCCCTCTTTCACAGAATAGCAGCCCGCGTACTCTATCGTTCCGTCTCCGAGCTAGAACCCATCCAGGCCGTCCTTCTTGTCAAGACTCTCGCTCACAATGACCTCTATCCATCTTTCGTGCGGTATATCGAACTGGACTGGGACTCGGACAACAGTTGCCTGACCGCAAACTTCCTCCGACTTCTCCATCGTGCTCTCCGACGGCTCAAGCACCTCTTGCGACTCACCTTAGAGTTCCCAACGAACAACGATACTGGAAACGTTGCGTGGGTCCTACAGGGATGTACATTCTCCCTGAAAAGCTTTACAACTTCTATGCGCTGTGGACCCACCCTGGCACGCTTCCTCGAGACACAGAATGACATCACAGACCTTTGTCTACGTGGCATAAACACCATCGATACAGCATCACTAGCATCCAATGCCCTCCCCCATCTATCCCACTTCCGCACAGTCCTGTCGTCGCCGCAGGTGGTGGCAGACTTTATCCGCGATCGGCCCGTAGAGAGCGTCTCGACGTCCCTGTACCCAGGGGACGTGGGGTCATCGTTGGACGCTCTCCTTTTATCGTCCAAGCGAATCAAGAAGCTGACGGTGTTGTCGTTCGAAGCCGCACAGCCGGTCTTGTTGTTCAAGGACATCGCCACGCGTTTACCGTGGTTAGAGGCCCTCCATGTTGTCGTCCTCCTGTCAGAGGGTTATACTCATGTAAATATTCGTCGAGTATTCGTGTTGATCTTGACTGGCTGTATGTCTCATCCCAATCTTTGTACCTCATCCAGGAAATGCTATTCGAGATGGGACCTTCGCTGTCACGGTTTGAGTCCCTGAAGTACCTTACCTTTATGGCTCCTGGTACAGGGATCTCTCTAGATAACGAAGGGGCAGCTGCCACGTTGTGGCACAAGGCATGTCCCACCCTGAAAACAATTATTCTACCAAGAGGCGTCGTCTGGGCGCTGACAGATGGGAAATGGTCTTGTTTAGAAGATGATACGTTCGTCGCTTCCGTTTCTTCATCACCGTTAAGCAGGTTAATGTGTACATCCTTCAGACAGACATCCACTGCTGGTGATGCTGGGGGAGACTATGGGAGCAGCAATCCGACAGACGACCGTGCCCGTGCGGTGGCTTGACGTTGCAGTATTGGAATTCTTTTATCGTGTCGTGTTCAATCTTCCGAGATGATGTATAGAATGTAGTGGATGTACATGGTCGCGGTAAAGGCAGAGAACGCAGTGACTCTAATGTATAGCTGGACATGCAGCGAAAACATCACGGCCAAACCTGAGTGTGCGAGTTGGTTATGAACTGGCCTCATGAATACTCCGAGATGCTACTGCTCCATCGGGTCAATCAGTTCTCCGATCGGCTTGTGTTTGACTTGGCTACAAGTGACAAGGATTTATTGAGGGACCTCCTCCGATGTAACATTATGCACTCACTGGGAACTGTGATAAACAGAATCTATCTCTCCTTGTAATCTCCCGGACAGTGCCAATGCAATTTTCTTGTAGTATTTCAATACCTCTTTTGCAATGTCTGCCTGGGTGTATTCTTTCTCCGACATCCACTCATTGATTCAGCTGCACCATTGCTCACCTTGGGGAGTAAAATCCATCACATGCTGCGGTGCATATGTCGATAGCAGGATCATCGGGAAAAACATATCTCGGACATGCAGAGCATCTCGATAAGGCCACAGAAAAGACACTTTATCCTCCTCGCCTCGTCATTTCAATGGATTCCATTTTCTTCCTCTGTAGTGCCACCCATACCTTTTCAGAGGTATTGCGGTTGCCCTCGACGTAACCCCAACTCCCCAAGGTTAAATTCACGATCCAGTTACTCTAATAATTTGTGATGTAGCCACTTCATATGGTGAGTCTTCCAACTCGGTTGGAGAGTACTGCACTGGAGATATTTCCCCTCTGGGTGGTCGAGTCATCAGAACATCAAAAAGCCGGTGGATGATCATGGACGCACCGAAACGGTATCAGGCCATATATCCATGTCACCTGGGCCAAGTCTTCGAGATAGACTCTCTCCTCGCGATCCTCTATATCGAAGATCGGGAGGGGACTTGCGGTGGTTGTGTATTCTTCCTTTTCGCTGCCACTAAGAAAATCAAAGTTGTTGGGGAGGACCGACAAGCACACCATCCATGCGACACAACGGCAGCACTTTCAGTTGTAAAAGGGCTGGTCCTATCCCGGCTCCTCACCAGTCAATGATTAACGAAACCGAGATGGGAAATGGCTGGTGAGATCTTCCCCTTTTCAGAGGGTTAAGTAAAGATATTTGAAGCATGCAAATCAGGATGCCATAAAACCGGTCTTTTCTGTTGTTGGAGAGGGGGTATGAGGATGGGATTGCGGGTGGTGTACACAGACAGCCAAAGTACTGATCAGGCTGATCTTCGCGGTTGCCCTGAAGCAACAGTCTCGATGTAATTTACCTTGGTATTGCCAGTGGCCATCAAAGGTAAACGAGACCCAAAATTTTTTCAATAAACTCACATGGACTTGGATTGATATCCATATGCTCCCACTCTGCTTCCCAGAAATCGCGACGCGCAATAGGCCCTTAATGCAAAATTTAGAGTTCAACTTGTCGTCAGGGGAAAGCCCTCGAGCAGCGTTGGGGTACGAAGTGGAACAGGTACATCGTTCTTGTAGTTCAAGTTGCCATAGTGGGCGAAGGGAAGATCGGGTTGCGTTCAGACTCTTGGCAAACACCCGTTGCTCATACCTATAGCAAGATATTCTCAAATGTCCGAAAAGAGACATCCTGATCCAGGTGCATTCTCCATCAAAATAAATTCGGCACCAAGATCACCACTCTCAGCACTAGGGCTCCACGTAAGGACACGGGGGATTGGGAAGGCTAGTTGACGCCGCAAAAAAAAAGTGGTGGCAACTTCGCTTTGCAGTGGCAAACCAAGGAATGGCAGCAAGAGATGTACATATGTACTAGGAAATCTCGTGATGGCTGTCGGAGCGAACGAGGAAAACGTTGACCATGTCCGCCACGGCCTTGGTGCTGGCCGCTTCAGCTGCAGGGCGACAAAATGCCGCAATGATGAATGTGGCTATCTTGCATCGCAGTGATCGGTCATTGCATAGCCTAAAGTGTAGTGACAAAAATCGAGTCCAAATCTATGACCGTTCGCAAGAAGTCAGTGAGAAGGTCATAGCAAGTATTTCCTCTCGCCTGGCCGGAATTTGAAATTTGAGGTCTTGCCTGCTGTTTAGATCCTTTCCTTTGATGAAGGACGCGAATTCTGAAAGGGCGAGATCTATGCGAACTTGCGAAGTTACAGTAACAGCAAGAAACATCTAGTTCACTGTCATTTCATTGTTCTTCACGTTGCGAACATTGTTTGCAGTAAGTAAATACGAGCAGTCGAAGACTCGCTAGAGCTCGAGCCAATCCAGCAAGCATGTTTTTATTATGTGATGTTCCGAGATGGTATGTAGAATATCATAGTAAATATGAAGAACGCAATCATACTAATGGACAATCAGACGGTAATGCAAGATAGCGAAAACAACATGCCAGTGACTCCTACAAAGTTTCCCCACTAAACCAGAATGTGCAACTCAGTGTCTCCCTGGCCTCATGAAATACTCCGAGACATTTCGCTCTGTCAGCTCAATCAATTCTCCCAGCTTGTGTTTGTAGCGAACCTTGGCTACAAGTGAAAAGGATTAGTTGAGGCAAATCTTCTAACACAATGTTGACCACCCACTGGAAATTGTTATGAAGGGAATGTATCTCTCCTGAGTAATCCGCTGGATAGGGTTGATGCAATAGTCTTGTATGTATTTCGCCGCCGCTTTTTCAACGTCTTCCTGGGTGTATTCTTTCCTGTCATCCACCCATGTAGTCTCTATCAACTCGGTAAGCATATCGTATTTCGTGAATACAAAGATTGAGGGAACTGGAAGGCATCAACAATCGTGGAGACAACCTGAAGGTGAATTTCACTCACGATGGCCGAGGAGCTGGTTCCTCTTCTCCACAACTTCCTGCATTGCCCCCTCCATTACCCGTTGGCCATACTTCTCCAGAGGTATCTGGAAACACAACCTATGACACGGGTTGCCAATCAGAAGGATTCTCCTTCCTTTCTAGGATCAGCGCACCAGACTGCATGCGGCTGCTCTAAGAATTCACAAGTCTTACGTGCTTGGATGAACTCCTTCACACAAGCGATGTTTGCGTTTTCCCCAGGTTCAAATCCTGGACTATCATGCAAGATGTATTGTGGGCTACGCTGTGAGGAGAGTGATTTATTGATATCGGCCTCCCCTCGCCTGTTATGAAAAATGCGCTAAGTGAAATGGTTTCATCAGCATTGGGCAATGAGGTTCAGGATGGACACCTAACAGCTTCTTCGATGCCGAACGCGCGGTTGATCAAGGAAGATTTCCCGACCCCAGTCTTCAGGAAAGATGACATCAATATCGAGAAAGATAGCGAGGCATGGATGTGTCACCTTGCCAATGACCAAGATGCGACATCTAGTAGTGAACAGATATTAATAGGAAATTCTGGGATACAAATCTCCCGGATCATTCGCACGCACATAGGATAGCGCTGTCGGAAGGGGCTAGGTGTGGTCTGCATAGCTGGTTAAATT
>Ga0307518_10003235_pt1 | contig 11752 bp, 8 predicted proteins | sample 25_EM_MG_FD_203889 | JGI IMG/M metagenome (GOLD analysis project Ga0307518, IMG submission 203889) | Populus trichocarpa ectomycorrhiza microbial communities from riparian zone in the Pacific Northwest, United States - 25_EM | ecosystem: Host-associated > Plants > Roots > Unclassified | place... | reverse complement strand
AATTAATTAATAAATACTATATTATGTAGATATATATTAAAAATCAATTCAAAATAAATATACTAACTCATAAAGCAAAATTAATTTAAAAATACTTTTAAAATAAGAAAACTTACATTATAATTACTCTTTTAAATTTTTATAATAACAAAATTCAGTTCAGTTTCATAATAATTGTAAATCTTCCATATAAAATTTATAATAAAATACACATCAATTCATCAAAACTCATTTTACACCCCATTACCATGTAGCATGCTGTACATAATGCATGGATATGGATCAGGATTGATAGTTTAAATTTATCATGATAAATCATTTTTTAAAACAAAAAATAGTTTTTTTTTTTTTAAGAAAAAACCAACCTTCAATTTTGCAAATATCAATCTTTACTCACTGACAACAATTGAAATGTTTGCTTGTTCATCTCGTGAAAAAATTTAATTCCATATTGTAATCAATTCAATTGAAAATGATATAACCTTTAATTTATTCAAAACAATCAAATTAATACCTATTATTCAAAAACAATTCAAAATAATCAAAAAAATATTAAGGCGGCAATTGCCCCCTTAATCTCCTATGTGGCTCCGCCACTGAAGAGAGCCAATAATGGCTAGGTTGCCCATTGTTTAATGACAAAGAAGTATGCATTAGATACAAAATAGATAAAAAAAAAAAATAACATGAATGACAAATGTTGAGGAAAAAAAGGTGAGGAATGTGTTAAAGGGTGAAACCTTTGAAGTAGATGAAACTGCCAGGCGAGTATTTTTTTGCAGGTGGCTCAGCTGGAGTGTTGCTTTCAATGGAAGCATGAGTTTGTGATTGAATGATCTCGGTGGTGAGTGATCCTGCTTGCACCATATTGCTGTCAACAGGATAAGATTGTTAATTTAATGACTTATCACATGTGCAGGATCCAATTTAAATGAAATGTCAAAGATGTTAGAGTGAGAAGTCTCTATGCTGAAGGGAGCAAAAGACAAGATAGGTCATAGAAAGTTCTGTACCAATGGTTATAAGCATGCAGCTAAATTAAAAGGTCTAAATTGAAGAATGCGATTAAATGTATAAATGAGTCATATATGTCTTGAATTAAATTTTAGGAAAGGCAACAGATTTAAAAAGGCATTATTTTGAGGAGTCGCAAAATTATAATTCAAAATACAAAGGTATGTGAAAAGCATGAAATGTATTTCAAAAGCCTTCTATTTCATAAAATTCACCTTCATATCTAGTTTTTGTTGACCCTTGTATTGCATCACCCTGTAATTATTTTATTTCTATGTTGGAATGAATTGAGCAAGACGATGAGATGTCAAAAAGTAGTAATGCAAGAGACGACAATGCAATGAATTGATTGCATGAGGTCACATAATATATTTATTAACTATGGAATTAGATAATATAACAGATTTAGAAATAAAAGTAATACATTTTTTTCTCAAATAATACAGTGGAATATTGCTTGTATGATATAGAATTATAAACTAAATTTCATACTAAAACTAAGAGTCAAGTTGGAACACTCATCAATAAGTGAAAAATTATAAAGGAAATGTGTTATCAGTGCTTGTTTAAAATGTAGGGCCTAAGCAAATTAAAGTCGCAGCATTTAATTTTACAGCAAATTATAATAAGCAAAACATAGTGTCTAAAATTAACAAAAAATAATTAAAGCTTATAAAATTTGCAAGGCAAAATAAAAATATTATGAATAGTTTAACAGTTTAACTTATGAAAAAGCAACGAACTTGTTGATCTACAAAGAGGCAATTAAAGCTGCTGTTTATGCCATTTTGTTTAGGAATCCAAACGCGACACACTCTTGCTCGGATCAATTGGTAAATAACATATTTCTTAATGTTTTTCACAGGAACGACCATTAATTCTAGAACTTTTAATTGTGTCAGTTATGAGGCCTCGGTTACCTAATTGTTTCCTGTTAACTAATTGTCTTGTGAGAGGAGAAGTTGATTCTAGAATCCAAACCTGCATAAAGCTCAGATCTTGAAATGAATTTTAGTTAAAAGTCTGAATTCTCAGGTTGATAGATTATCTGGTGCATTAATGGTGAAATAAAATGACTTCTCTTAAGGAGCAGCCGGCAAAAAACAGTTGAAAGAAAAAATCAAAAGATTAAAATGAAACTACAATTAGAGGAAAAACAGGGACAATGAGGAGCACCAAGCAAGAACTGTGACAGAGCACCAAAAGAGAAAAGCTTCAGTTCCAGCCAACAGATAGCTAACCAGCTCCTTCGTGGAACGACGCACAGAACTTCAGCCTGCACGTTCAATGAAAGAAACTCGAAACAGTGAAACGACGCTAAAAAACATCAAGAAAGGACACAACAACAGAACCAAAAAAACCGAAATAGTGGAGGTTATGATGAAAAAAAAAAAAAAGCTCATCAAGAACAATGACTATCATAAAAGGGAAAAAAAATCAAACACCAAACCACCAGACCTCAGAGAAGAAAACCACCCTAAAAAACAAAGAAGAGAAGCAAGAAACTCCCTAAGAAAAAAAAATGATGTGAAGGAGCAGGAATCCCAAGGAAAAAGCATGGCAGCCAAATAAAAAAACAATTAAACAGGACGGGACGAAACTAGAACAGCGTGAAAGATAGATCTCGTCACAGTAAAAAAGCCAAAAAAGCATAATAAAAAAAGCGAAACACTTAAGTTAAAGCCCCAAAAATTTTCGTCCAGATGAAACAAAGGTCTAATCCAACCCGGAAACCAGCAGCTTCTCCAATGCTGTCCTATAGACAAAACCCTGCCAGGTGAACATAATGTTCAATGCACAATCATGCTTATGGGTCCACTTCTTTGAAAATCAGACATGACCAAGCCACAAACATCACTGGCACCAAAACCCATCATTGACTTGCGTAGAAGTTCAAGCGACCCAGCCGCTGGAAACACCATAAACAAACAGCTCAACAAACAACCCATGCGCGCAAACAACCCAAATCAAGCCTTTGATTATGGAACAAAAACCCCTGAGGCGCGCCACACAGTGAGAGAAAGACAGAGCCAACCGATCTCTGATCATGACACAACAAACCCCTGAGGCGCGCCACGCAGCGAGACAAAGCCAGAACAAATTAGAACGTGACAAAGACAAAATGAGGCAAGAACCCGTGTGAAAGAGATAAAGGCTGAATCACTGTTGAAGTCCACAGTAATTAGAGTGTTTAGTGCACAGTGAATAAACAGTAAAGGATTCTCAATAGGAAATATCTACAAAGTTACATTTGTTTTTGGATTTTAAAATTGTAATTAATTTTTTTTTGTTTTTTTTTAAATTAATATTTTTTAATTATTGGTATCAAAAATTATTTTTTTAAAATAAAAAATATTATTATAATACATTTTTAAATAAAAAACATTTTAAAAAATAATGCCAACTACACTTCTATCAACTACGTGTATTACTATACTCGGCAGCATTGTTGGCCTGTTCCGGACAACCTCTGCTCTTGCCTATTCCAGGCTTGCTGTATAAACTTAACGCAAGTTTATGCAACACATAAGTAAATTTATATAGCAATTCTCAAAGGGAACAAGACCCGTACTTGTTGATGGTTAAAAAAAACTACTGGAGAGGAAAAGGTGAAGAAGCCTTCTTAAAAAGTGCAACTTTCACTAATTAGATGGCAGAAATTTAGAATTATCAGATTTCTGGACTTCTCCATTCCTCTGTGAATATATTGGATGTAAACCTTTGGAAAATGTAGCTTTGTTCTGAACATGGGAGGCAGATGAATATTCCTAATATTCTATCTCCTTAACCCATCAAATCCATCTGGATCGTTTATGAAAGCACGATGGATTCCATTAATATCATTGATTACCAGGGGAAAAAATTGTCCACCGAGAAAGAAAACTGCTATACTTGAAAACAGCAGGTGAGCTTGTGATGCTCTTAACGGATAGCACCATTAATTCTAAGAGGTTCATAAAAAGGAACTCTAATGCAACTGTAAATGTAATTAACTCCATCTTTAATTAATTTTTTGACTGAAGATTAGCGACAGTTTCCTAAAATCTCTACCTTGGTTTTGGTCCGCACTCATTGCTTTCCCGTATAAATGGTCCACGCCCTCTTTTGCTGTCAGTCTGTCACCAACCTGCAGCAAGCATTGATTCCAGCTGCAATACATAGAAGGAAAGGGGCTAGTTAAATTTGGTAATAATGAAGGGAAGCAGGGCTCTATTTGTATCATCCTTGTTGCTAATAGCGGCATCGGGCATTGTGTTGGCTTGTTCCAGCCCAGTCGGTTCCCCTCATGCACCTAATCTCGTACCCTTTCTTAAAGGACCAGCACCATTCGCAGGTATAAACCTACCAGGCCTCTTGCCACCGGGAATCAGTCCAGAATGCAAGGTACCTCTTTGGAATGTCCAAAAATGTGTTTCGAAAACCGCTGGACCGTTTCATACTTTAGTATATGGCCCTGCCATTGGAGGATGCTGCTCGACTTATGTTAGAGTTCAGGACCATTGCTGGCGTCAATGGCGTGTATTCTATCCTATTGATCTCCACTTTCCTCGGAGATTCAATATATATTGTCTTCATGCAAGGAAAAAGTAAGAGAGATGGACCAACGCTGCTAACGGGAATTTCTCCATGGATACTCTTCCCGCAGCCAGCAAACAACAAATGATATTTTTTGTGAACTAGAACAGTTGTGGAACTTTAAAAGCATGGTGCTAGTTATTCTGAAGTCAAAAGGTTTTTTGTTTTTTCCGGTGAAAGTTCTGACGTTCATGTTTTTACAGTGCAATAGTGAGCCATATCGTTAATTACCAGTGGTCTTTCAGCCTTTCACAGTTCGATTTTGCACATAGCAATATTGTTATATTACTAAACTCGAAATTAAGTTCGCACATTCTCTATAGACAAATAAAGAGTTTGATAAATCTTGCTGAGAAAACATGTGAAAATGCTGTGTTATATACGAAAACTATATATAACTCATTAAGCTGATGACCGAGAACACAGCAATGGTCAAAATACATACGTGTGCAGAAATATACAAGTAAAACCACACCTTCTGTGGTTGTGCAGTTTGATGGAGAAAAGACCATCTTCGGGCGTGACGTCTCTCAAAAATTCAAATGCCATGATAAAATCTGAGATAAACTACAGGATTGAAAGACCTTCAAGTGCAGAATTTAAACAGGTACGCTATGGACTGATGAATAAATTCAGGTAGTCCATATCAACACCAGGCACAGAATAGCATGACCTGAAAAAAAAAAATACGAGAAATATGACATTGATGCATAAATTTGCTGAAGCAGCACTAGTGCATGCATCCTAGATTAACAATGGTCTGGTATCAATACAAAAGAAACACTCAAAAGGAATCTTTACACACTTGTTCTTAGACCATATCTTTGATAAAAAAATAATTAATTTTTATGGGGAGAAGATGACCATACAAATGAGAAAGTGATCAGCATAAAAAGTAAATAGAAGTTGAAATCACTTACAGAGTACACAGAAGGGAAGAAAATTCAAGACTAACAAAGACCCAGCATTCTTAGTTCTGAGACATGACTAGCTCCTAGTTCAGGGACATCCTTGCAAGCTTCTCTGTCTAATACCACGTATTCCTGTCATTTTGGCAGTACCACTGTCATGATACTTTTGGATAAATAAACCAGAGCACAGATAAAATCACGGGGTTCAGAAATACAAAGCATAAAAAATTCATAAGCATGTAATGAAAAATATTTTCCACCAGGAATTGTTTTTTTTGCAGAAAATGAACTAAAATAGAACTGATAAGAATTTTAGCTACTGTTTTTCTAATTAAATTCTACCTTATATTAGCTAACATTACAACTGGTTTAGAGACTCTAAATGCTTTAAGGATGAGATACCAGACCTTTGTAAGTTCTTGCTTGGCAAGAACATGATAGTGTCGCTCATTGATCCTTTGTCCACATATTATAGCAATGAAGAAACCGTAGAGCAAACCCACCAAAACGATTGCTAAAACTGCATAAAAAATAATGAACTAAAAATCAGCAATACCGATAGTGAGCATAAAATTCTCATGAAAAAGGTTGTAGATCTTAAGATGTCACAAGTCATGCCAGAAACAAAATGTAGGACTAGTATCAATAGTTCATCCCGGAAGAAAGGACCCACTAAGCCGGGATCACTAACTAATCCTAATCTAATACTAACTAAACCTAATCTAATACTATAATCTAATACTGATAGAATATAAAATAATAGAAAAGAACAATCTTTTCTGTATACTTTCTCCGGTTCTGTTGCTACTGCGTGCCTTGCGCAATCGATTGGACCATATAGATAAAAGGGTGTAGATCTGAAGATGTCACAAGTCATGCAGTCTTTCAATCTTCCAGCAATAAAAAATAGCAATAGTTCACACAAGCTTGTTCAAATTTTAACAAATTTTCTCAGCAAATTATTTATGTTCTTAACTTTGTTTTCCTCTAAAAAACAAGGCTGATATATATATTTTAATATAGTAGAACAGGTTATTGAAAACATTGGCATCAACTGGGTTTTACTTTCAATGCCTGGATTTAACTGCTCCATCGGTCAGACTAAGCCTGGCTTGATAATAGTCATTAATAATCGAATTGGTGTCACCTCACCAATCATTAATGTTGCTTTTGAATTTGAGTTAATCTATTGGCAAGAAGTTAAGGTTAGTGGCATGGTAAACCGTTAACACATCTATGATATAAAGCTGGTTTTTACACAACATGACATCTCACATTAGGCACTAACATCAATGGAGCCTAACTGCAAATCTCCACCTTCCAAATTAGATTCTTTCTTTTCCTAAAATTCCATCGAACTAAATGCATGTAGTGAAACAATATGATAACAGCACTTCAGATTGAAAAGAAAGGCATCCTAAAGTTTAAATGGGAAACTTCTTCGGAGAATCAGCAACTTTAGACATAAGAAAAATGAATTATATAGCTTCTTGTCCTTTTCTTATTGCAGGAAAATGAGTTTCGTTCTCTTAACATTATTCTGGAGTTGCTCAGGTGATTTTGTGGTTAGAAACACTTTCCTACATCCTTATCTTCTTCGAACCAAGCTGGATTTTGGGGAAAAAACTCAAGGAAAGTTGATTGAGAAGCAAAACATGCAAATATTTACATGCAAACCATGTATAATGACAGTAAAGAGAGTATAGTCAATCAAAACAAGGGCTCTGCATACCAGCCATAGTATAGAACCCATAGGGATGCTCTTCATAGCCAAACATTTCCCTTAGTTCCTCCCCGTAGAACTTGTACACCAGCACACCCAAGAAGGCAACAACCTGTTTGGAAAATCAATTTATTAACTTACCAACAAAGAAAAACAAATCTAATGATAAAACAATATTTGACCAATCATCTCACCAAATCAATCTCTTATGTGCGACAGGTAAAAGCACATGGATCTTCCAATAGAAAATGACAAAGTATATCAACATGCAAAGATTTAAATCTTGGTCGTGGGAAACTAAACTGCTAGAAAAGGGATCCTTTAAATTGTTTTGAACAAAACAGACGAGAAAAAAGTTTACTAGATCACATTTTTACCTCCATATTTGTTCATATAGTTCTTCAGCAGAATATCAATGGAAATTTCCAAACAAAGACACCTTGGGTCAACTAATCACGGGTGCATGCAATCACACTCGTAATTGTGCATGCACATGTGTGTGTACAAATGCATGTCTTTTATCAGCTGGGATTCGTTAAACTAATTAGGTCTGTTTGGTTTCACACCAAAAAGTACAATTTCCATAGCTGCAGTGACATCCAGCACCAAACTCTAAAGAAATGAACTTAATACTAATGCAGCTAAGTGCATGGAAAGCATTGCATAGGGCAATGATAACAGTGCCTACAATTTCAGAGAGCACTTTGTAGTGTATGCTATTGCAGAAAATCATGTCAATTCTAGACGGAAGAAATGTACTGGTGATACCCACAATAGTGATACCTAATCAACATCCAGATTATGTTACCAAATTTAACTAATATGAAAAGGATGGTGACCTTACCAGCTGAACTACTATGAAAATTAATGCATGGTCCCTAGCAACAAGGAAGTGAAACTTCAGTCTCAACCACCACCGGTCAGCTGGGACATTTGCCCGCAATATAAACATTGCTCTGCATTCTGTACAGTGAGCAAAAGCAAAGCCCTCCTGAAAATGGATAGCAGGAATTAATCATTGAATCAAGATATAAATTTACTACTATCACATGCATACATGCATGCAATGGCAAGTTACAAATAAACATCTGAAGGGTCTGAAGGGTTGACATGATTTTCCTAATTCTCAAAGTTCCACACATATCACTCTGTAAATCAGGAAAAAGGTATGCCGGAGAGAAACGAGCATTTACCTTAGTTGACCTCCAGTTATCAAGACATGACCTATGGACATGCTTCTGAGTGCCTTTGCAATGACATGGTGCAATCAAGTCTTCCCCTGAGATAAATTAGCACAGGTTTCATCAGCATTAGAAAGAAAAAACAGATAATAGAAAAAGAAAGGAAACACCAATTTACACACACAAACTACTTGCACTCCAGAACTATTCACTGGTTTTTTCAGAAATAAACAAAAACCCTCCATGTCAAATGATGATCACAAAACTTAAGGAACCTAAAAAAAAGGGCACCAAGCACACTAAATAGAAAAGACCTCCAATATCAAGGCATATACGGCACTGTGGCTGGTCCGGATTCACCAGAAGGCTAGTTTCATCGATGCAAATACTCTCTAACTCAGCAACATGAACATCACAATCCCTTCCTAAGGATTTAATTTCACGAGAGGATGATGATTCTTCTTCAGAATGCTGCAAAATATTAGATTGGGATAAGATGGGTTCACTTTCTGAAAAATCTTCCTGGCGACTATCATTTGATACTAATTGCATTGTGAAGAATATCGAATCAGGATAGAACTTCCAACGTCATTGCCAGACCTACAATGTGAACAGAACATCTCAGCTGAAACTATGCGGCCTGCAAGCAAATCAAGAAAAATCAGAAAAGTTACATAAATGCCAAGTCAATAATGACAAGGACGACAATCATCAACATCAATTATCCATATTTCATACTATACGCAGCACAAAAATGAATAAAAACGCTATCCAAACTTTCCATCCACGCGCATTAAAATACTACATATACAACAAAATTTAAAGAACCCAGTTTTCAGATCCTCTAAACATGTATACTGGAAACTCTGCGATAAAAGAGTTTTGTTTCTCAACAGATTTGTCCATCAATAATGGATATTACATTTGTAGGAATGTAAACCAATACGTCTCCGGCTTGTGTTTCAATGACTGGTAAGGCGGTCAAGCTCCCTTCGCCTGTCTGGTCCGATCGTTTAGCTGCTCTTTCTAAGAGACGTGAAAGCAAATAAAAAACATAATTGATTGCTCATACCTTTTCATTCTGCAAACAAATACTACACAGCAGACAGTAGGCTAAAGGTTATACCTTCGTTACACACGCGAAAACCAACATGTAGTTCATTAGGTCAATGGCTTGCAGATTGCAGAAAGGGTCAAAGTTGGCTCAAAATTAGCACACATTCACAGAATTAAACAAATTCAGTACTATTCAGCACCAAAAGTTCAATCTTCACATCACCAAAACAAAAAAAGTTTCAATCTTTACGCAAGAATCATTGATAAAAACAACATAAAGCCATAAGATTTTGAAAGAAGAGGGAATGTGAAGATGGGTCTAACCTTATATTTAGCAAAACATATTTGCATTCCCTTGCTTTGAATTTGAGAGTTTTGAAAGATTTGAGATTTGTCGTGTTGTTTTTCTTGTAGATTGCCAAGTCAATGCAGAGGAAAACATAGAGACGGAGAAAGGGTGGGTAAAAATTAATCAAAAACAAAGAAGACAAGAAAATAAGCTTTGAACTCACCAAAATTATTATTATTATTATTATTATTATTTATGAGCACTTCTGTTTGATACTAGAATAATCATCGTCATCTTCTTGCCATTTGATGAGGTACGGTGTCCTTTTATTTATGATGCATGACAGGCCAACTGATTGCGTCCATGTCATAGAAAGAATGTCATGTATGATTACGTGTTGTGTTATGACTGGTCTGTGATGCGCGTGTTTTTATGTGGGGAAAGAGTTGTCGTTAACGTTTGACAAAATAGAAGGAAGACACCCCCTCGAGAGGGAGAGATATGGAGGGACACGTGCTGAGTGTATCTATCCGTCGACTACAATAATTAAATATTCTGAAATCATAAAATTCAGTCATTAAATGTAAAATCAACCTGATTAAGGGAAACATCAAAATATACCCCTGGGCAATATCAATTTCATACACAAACTATTTCTTACATCAATCTTACTGGTTTCTCAATTATAATTTTAGCTTCTGTTAGAATAATCTAAAAGAAACCGGTGATGTTTATATAAAATGATATCATTCTATATAAAATAAAAGCACAGTTTAGATAAGAATATGGATAAATTACGTTAAAAATGAGTGAAGAATTTTTTTTAAAAAAATTGACATTGGATGATGAGATTGAGATTACATAAATGGAGGGTATCATAAAGTTTATCCTGTTTTTTATTAATACTTGTTCGCTCTAACGTGTCTCCCAGTTGCATTATTATCCAAGTCTTAAACACAAAAAATGTCCGAGTGATTGGTCGAGGTGGTAGATTCCACGACGACAATGATACATTTGGGGCGGCAGAGATGTTTCCTTTGTCATGGTCCTCCCATGGTTTTGTTTTCTTAACGTTACACTTCCATTCATTTTCGGATATTGTTCTTCTTCATCAGTTATACTGCAAAGTTCACCGCACAATTAACTTGAGAAGATTGAGGGTTAAAAGCCTCCTCATTCACAGACCAAAGTACACTTAAATTTCTTTCTTTTATGAGGCATTGTGTTGGCTCGTTCCAGTCCAGTCGGTTCCCCTCGTGCACCTAATCTCTTACCCTTTCTTAAAGGACCAGCACCATTCGCAGGTATAAACTAACCTACAAGGCCTCTTGCCACCGGGAATCAGTCCAGAATGCAAGGCACCTCTTCGGAATGTACAAAAGTGTGTTTCCAAAACCGCTGGACCGTTTCATACTCTAGTATCTGGCCCTGTGAATGGAGGATGTTGCTCGACTTATGTTAGAGTCCAGGACCATTATTGCTGGCGTCAATGGCGTGTATTCTATCCTATTGATCTCCACTTTCATCGGAAAGTCAATATATATTGTCTTCATGCAAGGAAAAATTAACAGAGTTGGCTGCATCTCAAAGAGAACCAATGCTGCTAACGGGAATTTCTCAATGGATACTCTTCTCGCAGTCGGCAAACAATAGTGTATATTGTATATTAGAGAATAATATAAATCATAACTTGAGACCTCATCTAACAGTTTAAATTATTGGGTTGAGATGGTTCTTTGACATGATATTAGAGATTTGATGATCAAGTGGTCACGAGTTCGAATCTCATCATTTCCATTTATTTGATAAAAATTAAGCACAAAGATATTTGAGCTTGTGTAAGTTTTTAAGCTTAAAGAGCTTTCACTTGAGGGGGTGTATTAGAGAATAATATAAATCATATCTTGGGACTTCATTTATCAGCTTAAGTTATTGAGTTGAGATGGTTCTTTGATATTGTACAACTAGAACAGTAATGGAACTTTAAAAGAATGATGTTATA
>Ga0307518_10003233_pt1 | contig 11753 bp, 15 predicted proteins | sample 25_EM_MG_FD_203889 | JGI IMG/M metagenome (GOLD analysis project Ga0307518, IMG submission 203889) | Populus trichocarpa ectomycorrhiza microbial communities from riparian zone in the Pacific Northwest, United States - 25_EM | ecosystem: Host-associated > Plants > Roots > Unclassified | place... | reverse complement strand
AGGTTGGCAAACGCTCGATGGCAAGAGAGACATCACATGGGCAGAAGCAGTGGGATTCGAGCTCCTGCTTCGCGCCCTCTCTAGCAGCGTTAACAGCTCACAACATGTCACCATCTATGGCGACAACACCAGCGTCATCGAGAGCTGGAAAGTGGGCAGACACCGGAACAAACTCGTTAATGAAGTGTTCAAGCGCATCCATTCCTTCCTGGTTGAATGCTTCTCCAATCTCATCTCTGCCCATGCAGTTTTTGTCCCCAGCGAGCACAACCCAGTGGACAGCCCATCTTGAGGAATATACCCCCCTTGGGAACTCCTCCTCCCTCCTGTCGCCATCCCTCACCATCTTCAAGGATTCCTTATCGACTGCACAGCACCCCCTGCGCCTGCAGAAATCAGAGCCCTCCAAGAGGGCCGATACTCTGTTCCCGCCGCTAAACTCATTGACCGCGCTAGGCGCAAGCAAGAAGTCGACGAACGCACCCTCTCCAGTCAATGCCGAGATGACCACGTCATCAGAGAGGCACTTGCCGAAGACTGAAGCGCCTAGGCAACATTTCAACCATCCCTTACCTGACAGTAACCCCCTACAGGCGAAACCTCGTCCATACAAACCTGACCTCACCCCAAACACCTCCCCCCTCCAGCCGCACTGTCTCGCCCGTCAGCGACTACTGAGCTGGCGTCCATCAGACACTTCCCCATGCTCAAAGGTATTGGACCCCAATCAACCCTTGTCAGACGAAGAAATTGACCGCATAGTGCGGGTCATAGGGGCCTTGTGGTCGGAATCAACCAAAGAACTCTACGGTACCGGTCTCCTCATTTTTCACGTATATTGTGATATCCACAGCATCCCGGAACATCACCGCGCACCAGTTCCCTCTCATGTCTTCGCAGCTTTCCTGTCAAGTTGCGCAGGCGCTTACTCGGGTTCCACAATCTCTAACTATGCTGCGGCTGTGCGCGCATGGCATCTACTGCACGGCCTGGAGTGGTGAGTAAACGAGCTGGAATACAAAGCGCTCTTAGAAGGGGCAACCAGACTGGCACCTGCTGCCTCCAAACGCTCGAAACGAGTGCCATTCACACTAGAGATACTAGAGATCTTTCATTCCCTCATGGACCATGACAACCCACGCGATGCAGCAATCTTCGTGTGCATAGTTTGCTCGTTCTTTTGCATAGCGCGACTAGGAGAATTCACGGTGCCAGCTATATCAAAGTTCAACCCGATGAAGCACATTACTAGAGCCGGTCTCTTTTTCACACAGAACCATCAAAACCTTCCGGTCATCAAATTCTCCATTCCAACGACCAAAACTTCGCCCACAGGAGAAGATGTTCACTGCGCGCCACATATCTTACCATTGCCATCGGACCCGAAAACAGCACTAGACAATCATGTAAGAATCAGTGTCGGCAACGTCAAATCTCACTTATTCGCCTGGAGACACCCCACCGGCAGGCTGCGCCCACTCTCAAAAAAAGAGGTAATCAAGCGTATAGATTCCATCACCAAAGCTCATCTGAACTTGCCAGATTTAAAGGGCCACAGTCTGTGCATAGGGGGAACATTATTCTACCTACTGAAAGGAGTACCTTTCAATGTCGTCAAGACAATGGGACGGTGGTCCAGCGAATCTTTCACATTATACCTCAGACATCACGCACTCGTGTTAGCACCTTTCCTTCAAAGCCAACCGGACACCTTGAACAACCTGCAGCAGTACATTCTCCCACCCATGAGATAAGCCTTTCGTCCAGGGTAAGTTTGCACTCCTACTATCGGGGTTTTCAAGCTCACTGTGAAGCGTCGCTCACTCCTACTTTGTATGGGATCACAGCACGCTCTTCCCGACAGGTTCGGGTCCAGTTTCGAGCCAGAAAAACCTTCGGTTTTTCGCCCATGTCCCAAAGTAGTTCACACCCACGTACACAGCACTGTTTTGTATACATTTCATCATCAATCATACTAGTGTCTCACAGTCTACTACCACCACCCAAGCGTCACCTTCAAGGTCTGAAGCTTGAAGCGCATAGAGCCCCCTTTGGTTCAGAGACGTCTCGATGAATTTATGGAATACTGGAATAACCATGCGTTGTCACGACAGAAAAATAAGCTTCATCCGAGTGGAACATCCCCTCAGCATTTGTGGGTTGCCCCAGAGAATGCTGACGTGACTGCCCGAGATTGTGCAATTTGGATCAACATGAATCTCGTCCAGGATCTTCGTGAGAGGCTTGGTGGACAAGAGGGTAGGGATCTTGCATTTAGATTTGTTGATGACGAGTTTGCCACTGTCGCAGACAGGGCATGGACTCAACTTGGATGCCCGGAGATCACATTGATGAGCGCGTGGGATATTTTTGCTACTCTTGCCAGTCTCTTGTAGCACCCATAGCTATTAACTGTTGAGCTCGTGACCCTCCTGGAGTAATCATACTGATACAATGAATATCTTAACGTGCCGTGTCAGCATTTTAGCATTTGTAGTGGTGTAATTACAGTCGCGCGTAGAATTACCAAATTAGAAATTTAACCTTGGACTCCTCGCCATTCGTACTCATAGGCGTCAGCGGCGAATTTTATGTTCCCAGCCAAATATCAGTGAGCATGATTGTGATGATAATTCAAACATGTATTGAAGGAGAGTTATCACCGCTCTTGTTGGTGGTGGCGTTGTGGTCACTACTATGTAGTAGTGGTGCTGCCGGGCTTCCTTTGATGTTGTGGCGCGAGGTGCCACCGACAGGGCGAATGATAGGAATGGTGCTTCGTACAAGTGGCGATGGAATGGCAGTATCAATGCTGTTGGGCGCTCAGTTGCTTGCTGTGTTATGCCGAAGCTTTTTGGCCAAAAATCACACGTGCCATCCTTGTGCCCTCGCCGTCACCATCAATTATCCACACTGGCATATAAAGACGTCAACCAACCAAAGAGAACAAGCTTGATTGTCACCAATTCATTTAGAGGTATGGATACCATCTACAATTGACAGTCACGGTCGAGATTGACATGCACTTGTGCAGCATGCGCCTGATCAACGTGGTGGCCTTTCTTGAAAGGGAGCGCCTGATTAGAGAGGGACAGCCAATTGACCGCCGTGCCAAAGTCCTCAAGTTCAGTGATGACGAAGTAACAGAGTACGCAATCTTATCCCATCGGTGGATCGAGCAAGAAGTGGATTATAACGAGGTAGTCAAGCTCGCGAAGATGACCGAGGAGGAGAGAAGTGAAATTCACCAGTGTGATGGCTATCGAAAGATCCTCCAGAGCTGCGAGCAGGCAACAAAGGACAGGTACGAGTGGTTGTGGGTCGACAGTTGCTGTATTGACAAGCGAAGCAGCGCAGAGCTATCAGAGGCCATCAATTCCATATACCGGTGGTACGTAAACTCAAGGATATGTTATGTGTACCTCCACGACGTCCACGATTCATCCTTTCCCACTGCAAGGGATGATGAAAGGTATCCCTGGTCAAACAGCTGGCCAGAGTGGTTCTTGCGTGGGTGGACACTGCAAGAGATGATAGCGCCAAGGGATGTCCGGTTCTTCAACAGGGATTGGCATCCCATTGGTGACAAGAGCACGCTTTCTCCTATCTTAGAAGATATTACTCGAGTTCCATGGCACATACTGAAGGAAGGACTTTCGTCAAACCGTCCATGCGTTGCCCAAATCATGTCTTGGGCTGCCAATCGGAAAACAACTCAAGTGGAGGATAGGGCTTATTCCTTGATGGGTCTGCTTGATGTGAATATGCCGCTGTTGTATGGGGAGGGGAAGAAGGCTTTTCACCGTCTTCAACTGGAGATCATCCGCACGTCGAACGACTACAGTATCTTTGCGTGGGGTTGCAACAAAATAAAAGTGTGGACTGGCAGTATTCTTGCGGACGACCTGAGCTTTTTTCGGGACTGCAATGAGATGGAACTGATGAATCGAGACGAATTCATTGAATCTCTAGGACGTGGCATCCCGGGAGAGCTCCCTTGGTTTGCGGACGATCGATTTGGTACATTCCCCATCACGAATCGTGGCATCCAAATTTGGTTGTTCCTCCGTCCCCGCGTTGGCTCTGACTCAGTCTTCGAAGCCCTGCTGCCATGCCGCCCTCATCCATCATGTCCACCAGTGGCCATCAATTTGGCTTGGTGGGAATCCAATTACTACAGATATCCGCGGGTGACTATACCATATCAAAGGGGGCGTTTGCAACTACGTCACGTCTTTCTCAGATATCAAGACACGCCACGTCGCAACTCCACATTCGAAATCTATGACAGTACGATCTCCAAGGGTTTCACCTGCTCGGCTACATGGCCAGAGGAAACAATCACAGGGAACACAGTCACTCTGGGTACTGCGGATCCTCTTTGCGTCAAATGCTATTCTTGCAGTCAAGAGCATCATTTCGCAGTGGGGTTTGGACAATGCTTTGGCCAGAACTGGATACATGTTGTTTGTGAGGAACTTGGCATTCCCTCATTTAGCGTACAGCCCTACTACGGCCCAATGCTGGACAGGGCACCAGAACATGCACAATCCATGAAGAAGGCACGTTCTGGAGGTGAACGTTGTCAGGTTTACATTTTGCAAACCCGTCTCCCTCGATCAACCTGGATCCTGCAGACTTCTTATGTGATGTGGAAGAGGTCAGGGGTGTATGGAATTAAGCTTGAGGTATTTCAGGATCCCGGATTCGGTATTGTCTCAGGTCAACGGGCAGGCTTTGATGTTGATGTAAGTAGACCATCTTTTATGTGCATACACTACAATCTCATTCGCATTGGTATTGCAAACAGGGAACAGAGGATCCCTACCGTGACTGGCGGGGTCTCATGATACACCATTGTCCGAGTAAGCAGGATGGCTATGAGGTACTCGTGGATGGGGTCCCCATGAAGTTCTCATACGTACCCAATGATATAAGGGTGGGTACACATACTTTTTATACACTGTTCGAGTCTTACGAGAACAGCTGGGGGACTATGGTCACTTTACGGACTCCGAGGACTTCTGCTGCGAAGGAAACCTCTTTACTGACATCAAATCACTTTCTTTGACGGCGAACATCGCCCCAAAGCGGCACAGAATATCCGAAAAGGGTGGGTACTGGAAAGAGAGCGGCACTGTGAGGGCGTACCACGATTCTGGTGATTTCACCGAATTATACGAACCACTTGGCCTGTCGCTTCCGAGTAACGACGACTTCAAATCATTGTTGATTACCTTCTCTACTCGACTCACCAACCGGTATATCATCACAAGGGTCATACAATGTCCCCCTGACCCTCGCTGGCCTGGCTCAGGCATAACACATTTATACAACATTGCAAAGCCATTTGTTTGGCACCGAAATGAAGGTGCTGGCTCTGTGGTTGGGAGGGGAATGAAGTGAAACGTGAGCAAGGGCCAATGGTGTGGATGAGGTGGGGTTGTGAAGTGCTGTTCTTCTGTCCATTGTTCTAGGGGGAGTGGATTTTGCTATCCATTTATGTATTCTTGCATGTATATCATATTTGCTGTGAATTTGCATTCTACCCACAAGATTCAACTACTCTTGTCACCCGCTTCACACCCACATCCATGAGCTCACCTCACCACTCATTCAACTGAGGCACAGAGATAACCTGGCAGAATGATTTCGTATTCTGGACCCGGAACAAAACATGCTTGCTCACTTATCACCCACAAGACCCCACCAGAACAGTGGAGTTCCAGTTCACACACAATTCACTGGGACTCATGTGGGAGCGCAGAGCATTGTGGCATTCGTTGTACCCGAAGAACCGGTGCCGCCCGCAGACGGCGGTAAGCACCTGATCGTTTAGTTCCAAGTGTTGAGGCTTGGCCCCAGAGAGCGCTGTATGCCTGGCTGTACAGCATCTGTGTGCACGACCTGTATGAAGAGTCGCCAGTGGTTGATGGATAATTGGCTGCGTTGACGAGCAGACAAGTGGCGTGCATATACGTACTACATTCTGGACGGACCGTGGGTTCGGGATCGGGAGCGTCTGGGCAGGGATGGTGCAACAGGGCACTGATCTGCAATTAGAAGAGACAGAGCATGTCCTGGGGAGAAGAATGTGAAGAGTGGCTAGGGAAGCTGTGAGGACCTCAGACTTCGTCTATGTGTTCTTGACTTGTATGTAGTGGTACAGAGAAACCGCAGGAGGAAGGCGATAGAACGGAGCATGCTGGAAAATGTCCGAGTTCATGTCATGCACAGACTGAGTGTGTATTCCATTGTCATGGTCCTTACCAGGTAGCTGTCCTTGCAACATCATCAGATCACTTACCTTGCACTACCATCATGATCATTACCGACAAGCGTCCTGCAGGAAGTTCAAAAACAGGTGCCGGGACCGAAGCTGAAGATACACAGGATCTAGCAGGTCCTGCAGGCCGTAAGTCGACCCATACCCCAGGATTAAGTGGTAGACATTGATCCAGTGGTATTGACCCATTGACAGAGGATCTGAGCCCAATTTCCAATGATGTCACTGCCAGGTGCATTACTATCTCTCGGAAGGCATCGCTTTACCAAGACTTATGCGGCGCACTACAGCGAGCGGAGTTGTGGTGATGACTGCTATGTATGTAGACAACCTAAGAACAACCACCGTTGTCATGGAAATAACCCGTGGGCGGTCCGAGAGCGTTTGTTGTGGTGTCGTACTAACTTCCCGAACATCTGTCTGGATTGGCGGAGGTGGCTGCATGTACCAGGTCGTCTGGGCATTGAAAACTCTACAGACACGTCGAGTGGGCAGAAAGTTCCAAGTGTTGAGGACAATGCAAATGCAGCTGCAGATGTACCGAGAATCATCAAAACAACTCAAAGAAAGAAGACTCATCTATTGAGGCTGCAAGGCAGCACCCAGAAGAGCCAAGAAACCACACAAACACCTCGAGCATGCATACAACATGAAAATGGCCGAAAACAAAGCAAACGTTAGAATGTGCTGAATCGGACAGAGGACACAATACACACCAGATAAACCTGAATTAGAGCCGCCCAAGCGCACTGATCAATGGAGGAGGGGTCAATGTCAACATCGACGTGGACATACCGTGGACATGCCAGTTGAGGTGTTGAAGACTGCAAGTCGAACCATCTTTGGAGAAGTCGAGAGCGCAGGTGATGGGATCAAGAGGGATAGCAACTATAGGAGTGATGTTGATGGCGGATGAGATGAAGGAAGCGGCGGCGACCTGCGGCGACGTCAACTCAACATGAGTGGATGCAGCGCTGCTGGCTGGAGAAGCTAGTCAGCACAAGCGTCCAAGTCATCTGAGGAGCAGACTCAAAATTGACGAAGTTTTGAATTAGATCTGAAGACTACCCGAAGGCACTTATCCTTATAAGGGGTGGAATCCACTGGATTCCACCGGCTAGTGCTTGTCCCATTATCTGATGAAGCACAAAAGCAAAATACAACTCACATTTGTTGTCTCCCATCCAACCCGAAGAGTGTTTGTACCGGGTCGTTGGACGTAGACAGCGACATGGAAGAATCAAAACCACATCTACAAATGTTAGTTGGGCGCTGGAGATGAAAACCACTTACCCTGGACGCTCACATTTGTCGTCTCCCATCCAACCCGAAGAGTGTTTGTACCAGGTCGTTGGACGTAGACGGCGACATGGAAGAATCAAAACCACATCTACAAATGTTAGTTGGGCGCTGGAGATGAAAACCACTTACCCTGGACGTCACAGCCTGAATAAACTTGCTGCCAAGTACAGTATTATGAGCCGGACGGTCACGCTCAGTTTGGACAAGAATATCGGCTTCTGGCGTCGGGCGACGGACATACTACGGTGGGCAACCAGCTTCTGGGGACCTTGGACAGTGAAAGTGAAAGCGCTGCGACTTGTGTGTGAAGTTGCTTCGCTCAGTACTCACACGCATTCCGCCACCCATCACCTGGACCACGCATAGTCTCCCTAAGGTAGACCAAAGATTCGATGGAAGGCCGACTACGGTCTGCTTTCATTGGCACACCTGTCAGAGGAGGTCAATAATTCATGTCAAAAGGTGCATGCCGAGTCGTGCCGACCCCCGCGACTGTGCTGACCACGCACTACGCCAGCATCAAAGACCATGACGACCGCAATCACCAACGACCATGACAATACCCAACATTGATTACCATGACCACCAACGCTAAGGCTACCGCGACCACCATCACCACCAATGCGATGACAACGCCACTACCAACGTTGACTATCAATCTAAAACCAATGAGTCTCTTGCGTCTCGTCTCGCCCTTGTCGTGAAGCCGGGAAAATACACGCTCGGTCACAAGTCTGCCTTGAGGCAGATGCGCAGCCGAAGGGGTGGGTGCTTTTTTTGCCAACTCACGGGGACTACATATATACAGTGTGAGGCTGAGAAGGACCCTTTGGCTGACTGGTATTTTTTTCTTTTCGTAATGGATAGCCGAGCTGGTCTTGATCGCTAGTAACTGCCCACCCCTGCGCAAATCCGAACTCGAATATTGCATATGCCACGATGTCCAAGACTTCTGTACATCACTTTAACGGCACGCATGTTGCCCTTAGTAAAACTTTTCCGTGTTGGGTAAGTGTTAGTCTGCATCAGATGACAGCCCTCTTACCATAGTGCAGCATTTCAGCCAAAAATCGGACTCCGGTGACATGTAGAGACCGCGGCACATACTCTTTTGGAAATGCACAAATAAAACCAAGCAACACGGTCGCGTCAAGGTTTGGGAGCGCGTTACAGCATTGTGCACATATGTCCGCCCCTGCATCCTGTGAAGGTGGGCTTACCAAGTTCAGCTCCTCGGAAGGTCGTGAATATTGCCGCAATACGCTACGTTGCCTTCTCCCCCATGACACCCACGATTTCCAACTCAATGCCATTGGACATCTCCTTGATGGTCAAGATACATTACTTGTCACAGCAACTGGTAGTGGGAAGACAGATACGTTCATAAGACTTATGCGTCTGATATCTTACATATCTGCACATCCAAACGAGATACCTGGAGTCACGTTTCCACCTGATCCCGCCATGATCATTATTTGTCCCACAAAAACGCTTGAAGAAGAAATGGTGAGATTTATAAGTTTTCGGCAAAACAAAGGTACCCACCTCGATTTTCCAGGCGGAAAAAATGAAAAAATGCGGCCTCCAATCATTGGCCATCAATTCCGATACCACCAAAACGGCGAAACAATCCAAGAGTCAAGATTTGTTTCAGGATGCATGGAGGGCAGTCACGATGATTCTCCTATCACCGGAGCAACTGAAGTCGAAGTCGTGTGAAAGGCTACTGAACGACAAAGAATTTGGGAAGAGGCTTTGTATGGTGGGGGTTGACGAAGCTCATCTAATAAACTCTTGGGGTTCGAATTTCTGCAAGGATTTCCGGCAAATTGGGTGGACACGATCGCGGCTGTTAAACAGGGTGCCAACCTTAGCAGTCACAGCAACTCTTCAAGTGGGCGAGCCAACGACACAAGTGTGCCATACTTTGGGTTTCCAACGTGGTGCTCATGAGATCATCCGGCGGTCCAACCTGCGTGCAGATATCAGGCTGTTGTTCCGTACCTTGCAGTCTGGCTTGGGAGGGTCGTGCTTCCCTGAGCTGGACTGGGTTTTATGTGGCCATCGATGCACGCTTATCTTCTGTACAACTATCGCACTCGGGTATCGTGTTCAGCGGTACCTTACCCACCAAGCATCTGGGGACCCTGATCGAAACAAACACATTCGCATGTTCAACGCGTTGAATCACAAGTCATTTAACAAAGCAACACTCACCTACTGCCATAGTGGTGCAACTCAAATTGTCATCGTGACCAGTATCCTGTCCGTTGGGATTGATGCGCCGACCTTTGATGACGTCATTGTCTTTGGTGAGCCCAATGACACAGACGAACTTCTTCAAGAATTTGGACGCCTGCAATACCGGCATGCCATTTCACCACAGGGCATCCTATACATGACGAAGAATGCTGTAATGAAAGCAGCACAAGTGCTGGCTGGAGGCAATAAACAGGATTCGGACTGTCACAGGACCCAGAAGCCCAAAAACGTACCAAGAATGTCTCTGTCCGATACCATGCAGTCTTCTATGGCCAAGCTCATCCTTGTGGACTGCAAAGTTGCTCAATTAGATGAGCTGTATGGCAATAATGCGGATGAGGCACCATGTAGCTGCCTCATTTGTCAGGAGAACGCCTGGCCTGCACGGCAAGAGGAATGCTGCTGCAGCGGTTGTCAGCCAGAGGACATGCCCAAACCTGAACCACGGAAACTGCAACATGCGATGCCACGTAACCATCTATCCAAGGGGGCGAAGCAGACCGCTACAACACGGCTTATTGAATGGCGTGATTCAGCCTGGGAAAGAATGGACGTCAATAAGTGGGGCTTCCTTCCTCCAGAAGGGTTCTTACCTTCACAGGTTATTGACATGATCATACGCAATATTTCCATGCTGAAATCTGTCGAGGACCTTATACCATTCGTTTCAACATATGAACCAATTTCGCACCTTCAGCATGACCTCTACTCCACAGTCGCAGACATTGCAGAAGAAATACAGACTGTCCAATTGGGGGAACATGCTGAAGCACGTGTGAGGCGTGACCAGGCATGCATTAGCAGGATGAACGAAGCTAGTTCATCCTCCTGCAGTGTTAGCGAGGACCTGGCAATGGACCAGTTCAGCAATCCAAATATTCAACGTTCAGGGATCAAGTGGCATATCAATCCAGCGTACGTGATTCATTCTTTCATACTGCACAAGTGGAGCCTAAGCATCGCTTTTAGCGGAAGTAAGATCTCGGTTTCTACGGAATGAAAGATACATAAAGCCTAGTGGATCCGTTAATTCATAAAATATCAGTCAAACAGGTGAACATACCATAGTAGAAGAATGTAATGTCGTCATTCATCCATATTATTTGTGCTGTCGATGTCAAGGTCAAAGCCATGGATGTCAGTGTCAATGACCAGTTCTCCATCTACGATGAACATGTTTCCAATAGCTGGCTGTGCCGCTGTGTCAGTAGGGTATTCAGCCTCGCCAGTAGTTGCATCCTCTCCATCAGGTAACAAATCCGACGCCTGAGTTGTCAGATTAGGAGGCCATTGATTGCGCAGGATGAGGTGAGAGGATACTGTCTCCTTGATCCAAGTGGAGAGCTTTCCCTTGCCAAGATTCAGTATCCCCTGTCTGAAGTCATCAATAGAGTCGCTGTGATCTGTCTCGCCAACTCGCCGGCCAATGCAACGCGAATGAAGCACATAATGCACCTGCATTGTCCCATACAACACGGACAGACGAAGCTGACAATCGGCCGTGCTACATGACCAGCTGAGATAGGGCCCAGCCATGGTGCATCCCCATGTCATACGAGTGGGCTAATGGTAAGGTGTTTCACCATGCCATATTGGTGGCTCATGGAAAGGTTGTCACCAAGTAATATTGGTGGGCTGACACACTAGTACACTAGATCAGGATATGGCCTGTGGCAATAGGACCTAATGCGGCAAGGGAGCTGTGGCATGCGGCCAGAGGACTATATGCCACAGGGTAGCCGCTACATTCAGGCCGAGGATTGCAGGGGGCTTGCTGCAGCATTTCGGCAAAAGGACGGTAGTAAGTGCTGCAATGCGGCTAGCCTGCGGATGGGAGTCAATAGAAGGGCCTCTGTACCAGTGTCCCATGCTTTGCATTTGGCTGTGGTATTGGTGTCCTGTT
>Ga0307518_10003230_pt1 | contig 11763 bp, 7 predicted proteins | sample 25_EM_MG_FD_203889 | JGI IMG/M metagenome (GOLD analysis project Ga0307518, IMG submission 203889) | Populus trichocarpa ectomycorrhiza microbial communities from riparian zone in the Pacific Northwest, United States - 25_EM | ecosystem: Host-associated > Plants > Roots > Unclassified | place... | reverse complement strand
CATGCCGGCGAACCCGCCCTGAAACCATACCTTCGTCACCACCATGATCATCATGATTTACAGCCTCCGACGTCTGTAAAGGCATCGGATGCACTCCCATTACCTCTTTACTTAACAAATGGTTTATTCTTCGGGCTATTTTTCTCCGTCGCCTACTTCCTGCTCCATCGTTGGCGCGAAAAGATCCGAAACTCCACTCCCCTTCATATCATCACTTTCCCTGAAATCGCTGGGATAGTATGTTTGGCTGCTTCGGTTATTTATCTTCTTGGTTTCTTTGGGATTGGCGTTGTTCAATCTTTTATCTCTCGAGGGTCTAATGATTCTTGGGATGTTGAGGAAGATAATAATGTTATGATCAAGAAAAATGGTATCGGTTGCACTCCTGCAGAATCACTTGCATGCACTCTTGCCCCTGTTTCGAGGGAAAGAGTTGTTGCACCAACGATTCAAGAACCATTAATTTTATCAGGTGACGACGAGGAGGTTATCAAAGGAGTGGTATCTGGGACTATTCCTTCGTATTCTCTTGAATCAAAGCTTGGAGATTGCAAAAGGGCAGCTGCTATTCGGCGTGAAGCGCTTCAGAGGATGACAGGGAGGTCTATGGAGGGATTGCCATTAGAAGGGTTTGATTATGAGTCAATATTGGGGCAGTGTTGTGAGATGCCTGTCGGGTTTGTACAGATTCCTGTGGGAATTGCTGGGCCATTGTTGCTTAATGGGACGGAGTATATGGTCCCAATGGCTACGACTGAGGGGTGCTTGGTGGCCTCTACAAATAGAGGGTGCAAGGCTATTTATGCATCAGGTGGGGCTAGTTCTATGTTGCTTAAAGATGCCATGACTAGAGCTCCTGTTGTCAGGTTTGGGACCGCAAAAAGGGCTGCTGAGTTGAAGTTCTTTGTTGAGGATCCTGCTAATTTCGACACTCTTTCTGTTGCTTTCAACAGGTTCTTGATTTTCTCCTCTTTTTCCTATTTTTTTTAAGAAAGCAGATATTAGACTAATTAATCAATCTTCCTTTTTCAAATTTAATCCTTCTTTTTAGTCTTCTTTGGCCTACAATGATTTATTTCTTGATTTCTTGAAATTGGAAATTGTCCATCTCCAAGGCTAGCTATCCAGCCAAGGAGCTAGAAAGTTGGTACCATATGATTTTGGATACTGCCAAAGTCTGTTTGATTTGCTTTTGCTTTTTTAAAGAGTGTCTTGGCAGAACTTTTCTTGATCTTTTGGCAATATTTTGTTGTTGGTGAATGAAAACTTATTGATGGCGATGGGTTCTAATTTTCTTCATTAGTATTTTGCATGGGTTAACCATTACCCGCCTATTTTATATTTATCTACCACAACAAGTTTTGCTTTTCTAATGTTCTTGTCTCTGTCCGGAAGATTTTTATATTCCAAAAGGAAAATTATGGTTGAATTTTTTATTTCACACGGGCACAGATACTTGACGTGGTGGATGATATGCAGGTCAAGCAGATTTGGAAGGCTACAAAACATTAAATGTGCAGTGGCAGGAAAGAATTTGTACATGAGGTTTAGTTGCAGCACAGGTGATGCTATGGGAATGAACATGGTCTCCAAAGGAGTCCAAAATGTTCTTGATTATGTTCAAACAGATTTTCCTGACATGGACATCATTGGCATCTCTGGTAAACCCTCCGTGCTGCTTAATTTCCATTTTTGGATTCATTATCGGGTGATGTATACAGTTAATGATTCGGTATTTTCAATCTGTGTTTTGAGTTCCTCAGGCAACTTCTGTTCAGACAAGAAACCTGCAGCTGTAAATTGGATTGAAGGGCGTGGAAAGTCAGTTGTATGTGAGGCAATCATAAAGGAAGAGGTGGTTCAGAAGGTACTGAAGACCAATATAGATACCTTGGTGGAGCTTAACATGCTTAAGAACCTTGCAGGTTCAGCTATGGCTGGTGCTCTCGGTGGGTTTAATGCCCATGCCAGCAATATTGTCAGTGCAGTCTATATAGCCACAGGACAGGATCCTGCTCAGAATGTTGAGAGCTCTCACTGCATTACTATGATGGAAGCTGTTAATGATGGAAAGGACCTTCATATCTCAGTCACCATGCCTTCCATTGAGGTAAAATGCCTAGCTAATAAGCCATTTCCAACCCTTTTGGTCTGTTGATTCAATATTCAATATTCAACTCGAGTTTCGGGGTGACTTGACAGGTTGTCTAGATTTAACCGAGTTAATTATAAGCTCGAGTTTTTTCTATTTGAAACCCGGCCAAGACCCGTGTCAACTTACTGGACCGGGCCGGGTATCATGACATATAAAGAACCTTATTTTAGCTTTGTAATTGAAGAGGAAGGCCATGTGTAAATTAATAGTCATGCAATCAAAAAACTGTGTTATAATTTGAGTTCTGACATCAAGAGCAAAACTCTAACTCTCTTTTTTTTTTATTCATCAACTATTTGGTTCAGGTGGGCACAGTTGGAGGTGGCACCCAACTAGCATCTCAATCAGCTTGCTTGAACCTGCTTGGAGTAAAGGGCGCAAGCAAAGATTCTCCAGGATCAAACTCAAGACTCTTGGCTACTATCGTTGCTGGTTCTGTTTTGGCAGGAGAGCTGTCCCTCATGTCTGCAATTGCAGCTGGTCAGCTTGTAAAGAGCCACATGAAATACAACAGATCAAGCAAAGATGTGTCAAAGATAGCTTCCTAAAATATTTTAATTGACAAGATATCTTACAATGAAGAAGCAAAAAATAAATCTTCAGTAAGAAAGTAGGAAATATAAAAATCTAGACAGATTGCTGGCGAGTGTGTTGAGGGGACAAACAAGTAGATTGTCATGTGGAGCAACTAGTTAATAAACAAGGCCAGTTCACATTGCTGGAATCATGTGACTCTGGTAGGTCTCTTTCCAAGATTTACCAGGATGCTTCCATTTGTGAGTTTTTTTAAAGGGATAGTGGAGCCATGGTCTGTTGTTTTCACCTCTGTCCCTTGCATGATATGCCAATTGTCGAGGCTCTCTGGGCCAAACTGTGATCTCTTAAAGTTAATTTTTCTTGTTAATTGTACTTTGGATCTGGATTAACTTTAGGTGAGAGCATCTCTTAATGAGATTTAGATCTGTTTCAAGTGGCTGTTGTCTGTATTGTAACTTTGCATTTCACTGTTATCAGGCTACGCACATGATCAGGAAATCAGCCCTAGCTGGTCCAAAAAACCCTTGATTGTGTATATTCTTAGCACTGTGATCACTAATTTTGAACCTAAAAAAATCCCATCAGGGAGATTTCTTTTTTGATCAAATTGCATTCCCAGCAAAAACTAACAATTTGCACTGACAAGCTGGTGAGATTGGCTTTGGCGTTAGGCATCATCGATTTGTTGGCGTTGCCCTCTATAACACATATTGTAGGTAACATGGTATATAGAATGCTTTGATAAAAAAGAAAAAATCAACAAGAGGATTGCAAGGTTGACATTTATGAGATGGGGGCGGGTGTTAGGCATATCACCCGCTGGGATGAAGGTGATAGGGCAACCCCGCCTCTTCAATCAAGGGGATGTTATAAATTTAGTAATAATTGTTTTTTAAAATATATTTTTTAAAAAATATATTAAAATAATTTTTTTATTTTAAAAAAATTATTTTTAATATTATCACATCAAAATATAAAAAATCAAACAATTATTAATTTTTTAAAAAACAAAATTTAATTATTTTTAAAACATAAAAACCATATAGATATAAAGTCAATGGTTCAGGACGTTACAGGTGCTTACCAGGCTGGGCTTTCAAAAAAGACGGAAGAAAAAATATAAATTTTATGCTACGCCGTCTGTGGGAATCGAACCCACGACCACATGGTTAAAAGCCATGCGCTCTACCAGCTGAGCTAAGACGGCTTGCTTGTTCTTATTAGCGGATTTGTGTATATATATCGTTTACCAATGATGGAAACTAATGAAGGAATCTTCACACCCAATAAATTTGTTGATGGGGAAATTACATTTCAGACCCTGTTGGTTCCGGGAAGCTCCACTTTACATCTCCTCTAAAATACCCAATGTCAACCCTTGAGTTTCCAGAAGTTTCGGTGTGATTATTATAGGCCAATTTTGTAATTGTCTTTTGAATTTTAGAAAATTTATTATCGCATGTATGAGAGCTTGGGAAAAGTTGACAAGTGAAAGCAAATGGGAGAAAAAATGGGCACTACTCCTCTAGGTTTCATGAGCTATCTGCTGGCTCCTTGGGGCTAGATTGGAACTCTTTCAAAACTACAGAGCTGACACTACAAAATCTTAAACTACAAGGATCAATGTGGAAAATTTCTGAATCTATGGAGGCTAAAATATAGCTTACCCTGTGTTTAACTACTTCTGTCACAGTTTATAGCAAATGGATAATGAGAGAAGTCATCTTCTTCAATCTGAGATCTTCGAAACCTAAAGTTGATCATAATATTGTTAGGGTTTTTGACTACCTTGATGTTAATGGCTATCAGTTCTTCACTGCTATACAATACATGCTGCAGTGTGCAAGGTTTAAACCTCAACAATCTATTATGATGAGGTCTTGTTGCTTGCGTTTTGCATATCAGCCCTCTAGAAAAGATGGCATCCACTCCAGAACTAAGTCCCCTGACCTGAGCCTAGTTTCATTGCAAGCTAGTTTGGAAATTGAACGGTCAAGCATAACCTGCCTAATTGCCCAGGTCAAGGTCAAGGTCAAGGTCAAGATCAAACTCGGATGAGAACTGACCAGTTGAGATTTTAAAAAGAAAAAATTATCTAAAATAATATCGTTTTAATATTTTTTTTCTTCTGAAAAAACAAATCGATGCAAACCCACAACATGGCCAGGATATGATAACTATGATTCCAAGAATATTATGTTTTTAGTTCAAAATGGGGAAACTCACGTGCATCGAAGTGAAGACATTCAGTGTCAGTGATGACAAACAAAAGGCCTCAGCAAAGCATCATTTGGAAGCTTTGATCGCCTAACTCCAATTGGAGCACCATGTGTCAGGACACAAGCTACCCAAATAAGTTCACAGCAGACGGAAGAAAAGGTGGAAACATAAATTATGTCCAACAAATTCCACTTACAAATCGAGTAATGAATGGACTGATAATATTGTGCTAATGTTGTATACATACTACGATGCAATCAAAGTCTGCAGCACATCTGGGTAACTCTGTTATTCAGATTCCCGAGTACCCTTTCATATCCTAGATAGTCAATCACTTTTGCCCTCTTGGGATCCAATCTCTTGCAAGTAATGCTCTGCATCTAGCGCTGCCATGCAGCCTGCATTATCATCAAACAACAGATTTTAAGTCAATCAGAATGAGAACACAAAACCAGGTAAGGTGGATGAAACAAAGCTATTCCTTGAAGGTACTCTTGCTCAGTCAAAATTAACCAACTATGGTCCAAAATGGAACATCAATGCAAGAAAAGCAGATGTCAGTTTGACCCTCAAGGTGAATGTGCTTCCAACTCTAACATAGGTGTTCTGTACACTCCAAGCAAAATCCATTGCACTAACAGTTTTATTCACCACAAGGAGCTCTCAGTAGGAGCTTTCCCTGTTCAAAAACACGTTTTTGAGAAGTTATTTATGAGCCTAACTATCCATACAGACCTAATATTGTAAATACTGGGTCCTAGACAAACTGTGGTGCATGCAGTTATCGGAAAGATTTCTATATTTTGATATCTTATTTGTTATCGGAAAGATTTCTATATTTTGGCTGGACAAGGTGTACAGGGTTTGCCCTTATGCACCAACTCTGTGAGTTTGGTATTGTATCACAATATATATTAAAATATATTTTAATATTTTTAATATTTGCACATCAAAATTATTAAAATATATAAATTTAATATTTTTTTCAAGTCAAATACAACTTTAAAACGCAATCAAATACAATTTTAACCACGATGAAAAACCACCTCTAAGAGGAGTAGAGGTTACCCTTGTCTTATTTGAGCACAAAACATTTAACTTGAACTGGCACATGTAGATCCATCAAACAACAATTGTCTTTCAGACTTCATTTTATCTCTCACAATCAAATCGTGTGTTATGTAGAATAAAATCTCCAAAGGGATCTGCTTAGTTTATGCACATAATAGTAGTTTCTATTTACTACCGGATAGAAATGCTATGTTGCCCGTAACAGTTCAACACACAAATGAAGGGATGATATTTAAAATGTGATCCAAATGCTAAGTATGTGGAGCACTTGCAAAAGTAATTTTATTAAAATATTTTTTTTAAGATTTTCATTTATTCTTTGCGTCAAGCTGAAACCACTACAATACCAGAGAACACACCATTATGCAACTATTAGAGTGTCCTTCTACCTAAAAGTTGACAGTCTTGCTTCCAAACAAGTCAGGTTACTACTACATGATTCTTATTCCATCAGCAACCAAAGACAGAAAACCACTTCACAGCCCAACTCCAGTAACAATATATTTCTTAGCATAGTTCCTGTTACACTCCATTTCCTCTTACAAAGAACACTCTTTGCATGAGATTTCTTCGAATTTCAAGACCCCTTGGTCCGAACCTCATTGTTTTCTTCAAATTGGTTCAGGAAGAGAGGGATTTATAAGAGAGGCTTTGGCATGTAATATCAAACAAGACCAATCTGACAGCATTAATCACATATTAAGCATCCTTTATACACCTCTGTCAACAGTTCAGGGTTAGAGTTATATTGGGAGTTTTATGTCTGCCATTTGAAACTCTATCTGAAACAAGCATTTAAACCAATGACAGAGAACGCTATTTCAGCAAGATCAATCAAATTGTTCACATTTTCAAGACTAGTTAACCTCAATCTCACTGCCTCTGGGATGGTTTATCAATTGAACAACATGAGTAGGTGTGGACAAATCGTGTTCTTGACATTGGTAAAGCCTACAACTTATACAAAGAGGCTTTGATACGATAACATCAAGTACAGTGGCAGCTACTTTCATAGACAAGGGAGGGTAGCAGCCTCCCAAAGGATTTTCAATTTTTTACCATATATGCATTTAAGTCTTTGTATTTTTTAAATCATGCAATTCAGTCCTTGCACCTCAAAATTTGCTTGCAATTGAATACTTGATTTCGAATTTTTCCTTTTTTTTTAAGGCTAAACGTCTCTCTATGTGTATATATAGATATATAACGAACACATTAGTTTGAAGCAATAAAATACAAAATTTTCAGTGCTTCCTTTCCCAATTAATTTAAAAGTATTATTTGTACACTCATTATACTAGACAATCAAAATTACAACAAAAATTGAAAATTTAAACTATTTTTTCTTTCTTTCTTTTTTTCATTTTTGATGGAATCAAATATATTATCCAAACTTAATATGAATGGAATTGTGTGCTGACACAAGCTTTACACCATACTTTCAGTCATGTTATTGCCTCCCCTAAAATCTTGTTCAGGATCCGCCATTGATCGAGTAGGACCAGACAACTAACAAGATTCAACATCTAATACCAATCATGACACTGACGGTGCATTTATTAACCTTTCCTGAAGGATTCAGGATCATAACTTACACTCTGAGGTTTATGCCTGCCCTTCAAACTATTAATCAAAACATTCATATTGATAGTGCAGAGAAATCATTATATGCGAGGTTTATGCCCGCCCTTTAAACTATTAATTAAAACATTCATGTTGATGGTGCCGAGAAAAAATCATATACGAGTCCTAAAAACCAAACAATAAAATTAATCATAGAACATAAAAAAGGGGGTAAATGAAACAAACCAGTGCCAGCAGCAGTAATAGCCTGTCTGTACTTCTTATCCTGAACATCACCAGCAGCAAAAACCCCACGAACACTAGTCTTTGTAGTCCCCGGTTTAGTCGCAACATACCCATCAGAATCCAGCTCCAACTGCCCATCCAAAAACCTAGTAGCAGGCTCGTGTCCAATAGCAAAAAACAACCCATTAACCTTCAAATCCGAAACCTCCCCAGTAACCACATTCTTCACTTTAAGCCCACCTACAACCCTCTCTCCATAAGCCTCCTCCACTACAGAATTCCAAATGACCTCGATCTTCGGATTCGACAACGTCCTACTTTGCATTATCTTAGAAGCCCTAAATGTATCCCTCCTGTGAATAATATAAACCTTAGATCCATACTTGGTCAAGAAATTCGCTTCTTCCATTGCGGAATCCCCTCCTCCAATCACAGCCAATGGCTTCTCCCTAAAAATAGGCGCAGCCCCATCACACACCGCGCAAGCCGAAATTCCTCTATTCCAAAACGTTTCCGACCCTGCAAAACTCAGCTTCTTCGCCACCGCCCCGGTAGAAACAATAACCGAATCAGCAACGACACGTTTAGAATCAGTGAAAACCTCAAATGGGGTTTTCGAAAAATTCACTTTAGTAACCGTTTCAGTAAAGATTTGGGTCCCAAAACGGGCGGATTGAGCCCGGAACTTCTCGGTCAGATCACCCCCCATTATTCCTTCAGGAAAACCAGGAAAGTTTTCCACGTCAGTTGTGGTCGTAAGCTGGCCGCCGGGGGCGATATCATTTGCCATCCAACCTTCAAACAAGATGGGTTTTAGCTCAGCTCGAGAGGCATAGATCGCTGCAGTGTGTGCCGCGGGTCCGCTTCCGATTATGCAGACACGGGTCTTGAGCTCTTCCATGGCGGTGAAGGTTGCGGTGGTTATTTTAGGAGTGGACGTGGTGGAGAAGGAAGCGGCGACGATGGACGTGGTGGCTATGCCTATGAAATTGCGGGCTTTAAAGAGGAGGGATTTTAGTCTGCTGGATGTTTGATTCATTCCTCTTTACGGGATTTTGCTTTTTTTCATTTATTTATTTTATTTTATTTTTTGCATTTTTCCTTTTATCTCCTTGATGTTTCTTAGGGTTTTACATCCAAAGAAAGAGGATTTGTGGCTCTTTTCTTGCCACTGTTGCCATCATTTTAATAATAAAAAATAAATAACTCCATGATTTACAAGTTTACATAATATTATACTATTCAAATTTAATTTTTTTTATCACTCAGATAAAAATATATTTTAATTGATTAATGAATTTTCATGATTTGAAGAGTCATGGTTTTTCCGTAAATTGATTTTTCTTTGGTCAAAACAGACGCCTCTTGTTGGGTCAAGATACAGACCTATACTTTAAAAACTGAATTGAATGGTCAGCCATTTCAGAGCTACTCAAGCTCGGCCCATTAGCAGCTGGCTCATGACAACAAGCCCGGCCCAAAAATGAAGTGACCAGGAGCCCATAGTCATCATTGGTCATCATAGAGATTCCCTTCTTCTTTTTAAGTAAATAATTAAGGGATTAATAACATCATAATTAAAGCTTTAATTTGCTAACTTTATAGAAAGTCCAAAATACAGTGGCACCAAGCCCTAAATTTCAACGAAAAAGCTTTGCCTTCTGTCAAGAACATAACTATGTTTAGTCAAATAATGGCAAGGTGTTAGGTGCTAATTATACAAACTTTGATTAAATTCTTCCTTTCACACCTACCATGAATATTCTTCCCTAGATTGCCACCCTACCGATATTATCACTACATAATAATCTATTAGTGTGTTTGGTATTATATACTATAATATTTTTTAAAACTATTTTTTTTATAATATATTAAATTAATTTTTTCAAGTTTTTTTTCTAGTTTTTATATTAATATTGTGAGAAAAATTCGATTCAAAAATTGTGAGAAAATTCAAGAATATCATATATATAATAATACTTGCCACTCTTCTTTGTAATATAGCTGTCAAAATCGATTCAAAAATAGATTTGAAAATTCAAGAACAGCTTTGGGTATTTTTAAAAAAAATTATTTTATTTAAAATTATTTTTTAATGTTTTTGGATCGTTTTTAATATACTAATTTTAAAAATAATTTTTAAAAAATAATTAAAAATATTCCGTTAATATATTCCAAGAAAAAATCAAACAATAGCTACCAGAATTCTAAATATTTTTCGATAATATGACAAGAAAAAGGAATGAATTAAACTAGTAATTGGTTTAACAAGTACTTTTCTCGTTAATTTCTCCAAACTTCTCTTTCTTCTGCTACAGAAAAATTCATGGCAACCCAAGATTCTGGATTATATATACACAAGGCGAGGAGGGGAATAGTTTCAACTTCCAAGCACTCTTGATCAGAGGCAAAACAAGAAGAACAAAAAAATCAGAATCTAACACAGCAAAAGGCACAAGTGAATGACACGAAAAACACTATGATTTTTTTTATACAAGAACATCCAGTGGATATACATGATTATCTTGGGCTGACTTGTTTTTGTTCCACAGAGATGGATGACCTCTTAATGAACTCCAAGCAATCTGCAATGGCTTCAGAGTAGAAAGAATTTGATCTTCCAAACGATCTGCAACTGTAGTGTTCATCACCTTTTTCCATGTAGTGGCAGCTGGTTGCATCCATCACCAATACCCTCTTGCTGCTACCACATCTTTTGATGCCACTATCCCTACCCATCCCTCTCTTCAAATACTGCACTGCTTGTCCATAAGAAGATCTCCATCTACTCAAGAACCTGAACAAGCAGAAAAATCTTGCTCTGAATCTCTGAACTGAAAATCTTCTGGGATACTTTAGCCTGAAACCTCTTGTGCAGCTGGCTCCATGGTGGTGGTGGTGGTGGTGAAGACGACCTCTCTTCCCAACTTCGGTGTCTGCCATATGACCCCTTCTCTGATGCTAATGCAGGAAAATTAAAACTGATGCCTAAGTTTCTTATATAAATTAGGTTGAAGAAGGACTTTTTGGAAGGTGAGTTGTAATGATGAGATACGAAGGGACTTAGAAAATGGTGGGTTTTTTGTGTTGTGGCTTTTGGACGGTCTAATGGGAGAGATTTATGCATTTACAACGTGGATATGATCATATGTATCCTAAAATATTATTTTTTCTAATTCGTCAGCAAATTATACACCGATATTAGTTTATATATCAATTAAGATTAAAATCTTTTTTTCAACATTTTAAATATAAAATAAAACTCCCTAATTTATAAGAAATTCTACGGTGTTAAGTTACAACTATCAATATTTATACTATAACAAACCATGTGGGGTATATCTCAACTGGTCAGGTCGTGAGTTTGCTTTCTAAAAGTCACCAGTACGAGTCCTACAAACCTCAGGGTCACTAGAGGCTTATATGGTCATTAACTTTAGAACTCGTAGGATTAATTAAGATATACACAAGATTACCCAAACACCCACATAAATCTAAATAAAAAAAATTATAACATAAAAGAGATATACAGAGAAAAAAAACACAAAAGCATAACTTTTAATGTTAGGAAAAAATACTCTTATTATTTTTTTAATAGATTCTTATATAATTTTTTTCTCTCTTGCCATATCTCTATTCTAAATTTGAAGTATAGTTTTAAAACTTGGTCCGGCCCGGCAGGTCGACCGAGGCTGAAACCCCGTCGAGTTGAAGAAAAAATAGAGGAAGAAAAAACCCGGTGTGACCTGGCGGGTTGACCCAGTAAGATCCAGTCAAAAACCCGGTTGCAACCCGTTGACTTTTGTGTTTTTTACTAAAATGACGTCGTTTTGATTTTAAAAAAAATTAACTCAGGTGACCCGGTAACCTAGTCAAAACTTGAAAATAGGGGTGAGCAAAAAAACCGGAAAACCGATTAAACCGGGAAAACCGGAAAAAAAATAACCGAAAAACCGAACTGAAAAAAAACC
>Ga0307518_10003229_pt1 | contig 11764 bp, 2 predicted proteins | sample 25_EM_MG_FD_203889 | JGI IMG/M metagenome (GOLD analysis project Ga0307518, IMG submission 203889) | Populus trichocarpa ectomycorrhiza microbial communities from riparian zone in the Pacific Northwest, United States - 25_EM | ecosystem: Host-associated > Plants > Roots > Unclassified | place... | reverse complement strand
GTGGTCACCAAAATTTGGGTTGTAGAAAGCGCACTGTCTATTGTTGACGACGCGTCGTCTACAATTTACCGAGAGAAAAATTAAGCTTTGACGAGCCAAGCATTCTTCACTGGTGTCTATTTTTTTAATGCATTTTTTCCTTAACTTATAAAAGAAAAAAATTTCATTCTTTTTAAAAAACGTGTCTTTTACTCAACTTAAAAAAAATCAAAGCATACTGTTGTTATTCCTGTACCATGCCCCTAACCTATTTGTTTTTTAACTTTTTTTAAAAAAAATACTTTGCTATTTAACTTACAAAAAACAAGCCCTTTTCTTTCATTTCTCTTTCAAGTGTCTATCTATTTTTCTTTTCTTTTCTTTTTTAATAAAAATTTGTTATTTGATACAAAAAGTCTCATGTGCATAATTGTTGTATAATTAAATAAAAAGTAATTTTATTGATATAAATTTATTAAATCATGTGTTGTGCATAATCCATATAACATATTTAACAAGTTAATATAAGTTTGCTCGAGTTTTTTTATTATATTTTTAATTATATATTTTTATAAAGTCACGAGTTTGAATGATTAATTTGGGTTTTAATTCAATTCACTTGTTGTTTTTTGTTTTTTAAATCATTCATTACATCATTATTTTAATATTTTAAAAACATCCAACATGCATTTGATTTTAAATTCATGATTATTTTTTTAAAATATATTAATAATGCTTAGCTATTTTTTGTATTTAAAAAAATAATATAATCAGTGGGGTAGAGTGCAGGTCAATGGTCTATTATGATACCAATTCTCGGTCAGTGGTCTATTATGATACTAATTCTCGGGGGATTAAATCTCATAAGTTTAGATGGTTAGACTTAAGATTAATGAAGTGTTTTGTATTGGTAGTGTAATTGTTTTTAAAAATATTTTTTATTTTAAAATATATTAAAATAATATTTTTAATATTACCAAATTTAAAAATTTAAATTTTAACAAAAATATGATACAGCCACGTAGGCAAGCGGGATCGACATGTATAAAATTATGCCATCACACTCCGTATAATATTTTACATGTTCTCCCTCAAGATTCATGATGGCTTCACTATTACTAACATTATAATAGATGGATAGATCTTGGAAGAAATATAATCTATTCAATTGTGTATAAAATTTTAGAATAATAGGATGAGACAAGTAGGTGTTTTCAATTCAAATGACATGTCCAAGTCTAACGCTGCCGTGTCGCTTGCTTCACGGTGTAGTCTGGCAGCTGCCGTGTCAGCTCACATCCCCTCCTCGAAAATCAACTTTGTCAACTTACCCCTTCAAAGATCAAGTGGCACTTTCCTTTTCTTTATTTAATAATAAAAAAAAAAAACTCTCTCCTTTTCAATTTTCTATTCCAATCTTAATTATTTATAATATTAAAAATATAAATGATGGGTATCTAGAAAGATTGATAAGTGGTCCCACATGCATAGTCATGGATGTGGATGGATGGACGGGTAATTTTAAAAGTAATCACATGACATGATACAAGGGAAGCTGTCATTCGTTGTCGTGGGCGTTCCTTTCCACGAGGATTTTGTTGATGCGGGTAGATCTTAGATCGCACGGCAGAGAAATGATCACAAGTGAGAGTCCCCACTCTGATTAACTTGTCCTTGTGGTGGGGCAGCGTGGGGTTTGCAAAAGGCCAGATTTATAAAGATCAGGCGGATGAGAAGTAAAGAGGGCACTGATTTTAAGTGCCGTCATAGTACAGTTGCGTGCCCAATAGCCTTACATTGATAAGAGATCCAATTGCCGGAGTTCCCGAGGAGAGGAGAGGCATTATCTTTTGGCGGGAAAAGGTATACGTGTACATTGATCCGTGGGCCTTTTCTTTTTGGATTGGTCAAGGGAGGCACTGTGCACGCTATTTACAGATTGTCAGTGTTTTAGGTGTTGCTGTTTGTTGCTTATTTATTGTCTTCTGTTTCGTGTCAGCCATTGATTTTTATATTTCCATCTACTATTGCTTTTTCTTGGGAAACTAGCTTGTTTGGAGTGGCGGCATAACCCAAATTTTAAAATATTTTTTTTATTAAAAAATATTTTTTTATATAATTTTAATGATTCATGATATTAAAAATAATTTTTTAAAAAATAAAAAATATTATTTTTAAATATATTTTAATATAAAATATATTTTAAAAAACAACCTCAGGTTCGGTCGGTGTCGGCCTTTTTCACACGATATGTTGCCACGAGCACTAGTGCTTTGAGATTTGAATAGATTCTACTGTTTTCCAATGAAGGCTTTGCGTATCTTTTTTCTTTAAAAATAATTCACAAATATATGCCAACTCACTAAAAAGGTTTCTTTTTTAAAAATTAATACTGATATAAAATGACAGATAACATAGTTTGAAAAAGTTTTATCAAAAATATCATAGTTTAGTACGAGTTATAATTTGAGAAACGCGATATTTGTTGTTGCCGTGAAATAAAATATTAAAAAAAAAAAATTGTTTCTGGTTGGTTTTTTTTTACAATATTTTTAAAATACAAACCACGTCTTATAAAAATAAAAATATATATTTTATTTTTAATTTTAAAAAAATAGCTTAACTGGTCAAATTTTAGGTTTACTTTCTAGAAGTCACCAGTTTAAATATCACAAACCTCATGACCACTAGAAACTTATATAATCGTTAACTTCAAGGTCTGTGAAATTAATTGAGGTGCGTACAAGCTCGTCCAGACATCCATATTAAAAAAAAAAATGCTTACTTTTATGTGAATCCCATTAAAAAAACCAATCACACTTCTATTCAAAACACCATCTAAATACAACTGAACATGTTAAAATAAAGAGAGGAGAGGGAGAAAATATATAAAAATAATCGCCAAGCACACCAAAACTACGTTATTGACACCAACGCTAATATTGAAATTATAAAGTATATTAAAAGACATCAGTTTTTGGTGTTAGTATTCACCTCCTCACGTAACTTTGTAGATTAGAGCAAATATTCTTTTATTAATTTGTTATTTTTATTTTGCATAATTTACTTTTTTAGCCTTATTTAATATTTAATTACATGTTTTTGTAGAAGTGAAAGTTAAATTGAAAGACAATAGATTAAAATGAAAAGGGGCGAGTAGGATAGGTGGTGGGGGTAAAATTTGTAATAAAAGCTCATTTTAGTTCCTTGTGACCGCAAACTATTAGCTAATCGGTTCCTTTAATTATTTTTTAAAAATAAATTTGATATCAAATATTATTTTACTCATTTCCAGTCTTTTTTTGGTGGAAAAAAGAGAGGGAGGATCGCTGAATTTCTACGTAGAGAGAGAAAGTGGTTGCTAGTGATAATTATGGCAACCAAAACAGTTGATTTTTGTGTCACATGGTTACATGGTTCCACATGACGAGAGAGCATTGAAATGAGGTGTTTTTTTGACATTAAAAGTATCTAGAAAAACATATTTGAGTCTGAAATTATTTTTGATTTCATGTTGATTTTGAATTTTATGTCGGTTTTTTGTGTTTTGAAAGTCATAGATTAGTTTAACAAAATTATGTTTTAAAATTTCATATCATAATTTAATTCTTAGTAAAAAAAATATAGTTTTCATTAAAAAAAAAAAAAACTAGTAGTCCAAGTACACTTTCTTCTTTCTCTTTTTAAAACACTAATAGCTTGACATTTTTTCTTAATTTTTTAAAAAATAAAACCAAAATTTATATAGAAATAATTGAAAATTCATAATCTTAAATCTTACTTTCAGTATATAAAAATTTCCACGGAGAATTTAAAATCGATCAATTAAATTAAAAAGAATTGAACTTGAGTGTATTTAAATTATTTCATTAATTTTGTTTGCAAATTATGGAAAGGATCTTGAAAAAGTAATAGAAAATTTTGATTATATATGGAGGTTAAAATTAAAAATATTAAGACTAATTTTTAAATAATTTCAGATTCATGGATGGTTTTAGAGGTGTTTGTGGTTGATTAGGTGAAGTTGATACCCATAATTATTTCCAACCCAACTTTTGATATTTTACAATTTATAGATCCAGTTGTACAAAATAAATCTGCACCCGGGAGGGTTGGATATATCAGGTCGAATTAATTTTTGTGTGAATATTACATATATCTACGGGTTTAGCATATAAATTTCCTAGTTCATCGATGATTTTAGAAGAAAAAAAATACTTTTTAAAATATATAATTTTTTGTTTTTAATCACAATTGACGTTGCAATGATCCCATTCATATAGTTGGTAATAAACATAAAAAAAAAATTGAAGAGAGAGGGACAACAAAATATTTATACCAAGTATTGAGGTTACTCACTAACTATAACTAAATGAGTTATACTGATTGGGTGGTTTTTAAAAATTTGAAGCCTCGTGAGACCAATAATATCTATTTATTTGGTTTTTTAATCAATTATTACTTGTAATATTTATTTTAACTAATTTTGATGGGTTAAGTCGAATAAGATAATATAAATATTAAATATGACTATTTTTTTAACACCCCTGATGATTTGAGCAATTTAGCCATAATTAAATTTGCGAAAGTAACTGGCACAATAGTTCGTTGCTAGTGTTCCTTCCGTCTCGTGGTTTGGTCATTTGGTGTTCGGTTCCGAGCTCTAGCAGCCAGAGTTAAATTATTGGTATGTGCAGTGCATCAACACAGTAGTTTCAATAAGAATTTTATTTAGTTTTTCCTATATTATTTGTCAGTGAGACGTGATGTGTTATGTAGAGGGTAAGATTAATTTTTTCTGTGAACAAACAAAAAGAACATCTAGATATTATTAGTGTTTAAAAGTAATTTAGACAACAAGTAATTTTCATCATTAAAAATTTAATGTATTACTTTTAAATAAAATATTAAAAGAATAATATACTGGATTGATCCGAGCTAACCCGAATTAACCTACAAAATCTATGAATAGTGTGATCATGACAACTAAAATAAAGTAAATCAAACAAATTATAAAATTTAATTTTTAATCAATCTAATGCTGGAGAATAGAATTGACAAAAAAATAATTAAAAAATAGACATAAATTAATATGTCAAACTCGTGACTCGAGTCATGAAATAACCTCATAAAAAGCAAATAAAAAATATAAACTGAATCAACTCGGGTTAACATGTCAAACTCATGACCAAGACTATGAAAATATGATAACCATAAGTTAATGAATGTTTTAATTAATACCCTCTCTCTCCTTTTTTTAATTGTTTAGTTTATTTTTTTAAAAAATATTAAATGATATTTGCATTGTTCCTACAATTTCGTAACATTTGTTTTTAAATATTTTAATTTATCTTTAAATTTCTTTCCATCCTAAACTTTATATAGATGAGTTTTATTTGTATATTTTATTTATAAGAGTAAAAGTCATATATACTTATCAACTAGAATTCACTTTGAATATAAATAAAATATACAGAATGAAAAGAATAGTTGAGACAAAACATCTGCATCTGCTTCTATCTTTTATTTTCTACAAAGAAAATCAGCTTCCCTCTTGAACTTACTTTAAAAGGTGTTAAAAATTTTCAATTTATATGTTTTTAATTTGTTTTATTAATTACATATATTATTTTTTATTAAGAAATTTATGATAACAAAAAAAAATATCCATAATGTTATCTATTTCTTTCATTGAAAATCTACTAGAAATCCTATTTATAATGGAGCACGAATGCACTTTAAATTTAGAAATAACCCATGAAATATTCAAACCCCCAAGTTATCGCACCAGACTTAGACTGTGTTTCTTTTCCGCTAGTTTTGATGTTAGTGGTGAATTAAACGCGGTAACATGTTTGGTATTGAAAAGAATTGAGTTTTATGCCGTGAGATTTATTAAAAAATTAAATTTAAAATGTAAGTTTTGTATAATAGTTTTTACATATATTTTTAAATGAATTTTGTAAATATTTTTTATCAGTCTTATTTTTTTATGTTTGTAAAAAAATCAAAATATTTATCTAAATATTTTATATATATATTTTTTGTCATACATAAACTTCAATCTTTTATTAAATACATATTTAAATTTAATTAATTATAATTAAAAATATCTTTTTAAAATTTAATTTTTAAATCACAGTCATAAAAATTACCTCAGCAATGAAAACACCCATGCAATTATGCAAAAAGATACAGCCCACTTGCCCCAGTGACGGCACGGCCTGTAAAGGATGGTAGGCAATGACAAGGCGGATGGTCTGCAACCCACCTGTTTTCATTTGACTAAAATCTAACATTTGTTTGTTAATGAGGTCAGGCACCACGAGTCACCTCGTGATTACCGTGGCAAAGGCCCAGCACTCAAATGCCGTACACATATGAAACACATCCAAAATTAATATAAAATTAATATTAGAGAGAGAGAGAGGTTCGGGGCGGCAATGTTGGCAGTTCAAGGGAGAATTCATCTTCACAGTGGACATCAGATTCGGCCGACTATGTTCTGTTTGGGGCTGCGTATCTTGTAGTCTTCTAGCTTTAATTTATTCGTTCCAGAAGGTTTCTTTCGTTTTGTCAGCATTTGCTGTTAGGGCATGGCATGCAAAACATGCATTTTTTGATTTCTTTATGTTAAATTAACCCGAGCCGTATACAGTGGGATGCGACAGGAGAAAGGAGAAATGAGCCACCGGATTTTATACTTGGCACACCTCATCCAGTATGTTTAAAAGAGTACACGTGAAATCATCTTGTGGTCATCTGGTGGTCCAGTGATAAGAGTTTGAGATCAAAAGATTTGTTTTTTTGTGGTTTCAGGTTCCAGCCCTGTGTTTGCTCATATGATGACCACTGGAGGCTTACATGGTCGTTAACTTCAGGGCCCGTGGGATTAGTCGAGGTGCGCCCAAGCTGGCCCGGATACCTACGTTAAACTAAAAAAGAAAAGTACACGTGAAACCTGGAAGGGAGGTAGATGAAGTGGTAAGGTTTTAAATTTATTTTTTAAAAATTATTAATTCGAGTTCTATAAATTTCAGGGTCATTGAAGGTTTGCATGGTCGTTAACTTTAGGGCCCGTCGGATTAATCAAAATACACGCAAGCTGGTCCGGACATCCATACTAATAATAATAAAAAAAGAACATGTGAAATCAATTGTGATCTCCAGATAGTTTTCTTCTTCTCTCCGACCACCATCACGAACATTTAACGTTTGAAACAGCTAATCAAACCAGTCAATTATCAACGGTACTGTTACGAGTCATAGATGATTTATTTTGCATCTTTGCAAAGGAAGCATAGCTTGATTCCAAGCACTACCCCTATCTTACGTTGTAAAGAAAAGAACTTTACTTGGAGGAGATAGCAAGCTTATTTTTGAATCTCAATTAATGGTAAAATCTGTTTTAATCAGCTCTTCTCCTTTTTGATGACGACCTTGGCTCATACACATTGACAATTCCAAGCGAGAAGACCTGGGCAAAGGTCCATGAATTCACATTTTATGCATGAGTTGCTTAGCTTTCAAAGAAATGAGAATCGCATCTAGCTTGGAAAACATTGCCCGGGATAGGGTTTACGTGGTGGGGCATAACATGGCCCCTTCAGCATTTTTGAATCACGAAAATTCCTCGAAAGCTATTCTTACCGGTCTTCCCACTCATCTTCTAGTCTCTCCCTTTAGTATAATTAATCCCTCTAGATGAATTGACTTTAAGCTCCCTAATCTTTAAGATGAAAGCTCTCCAACAGCATTCTTTAATCTCTAAGAAAATTTGAATTCTGTTTATTACAACTCACAGCTACCTTTTCTTGTCTCCTCAACCGTTCATGATTGAGTTTGAAGATGCTCGATCGCTTAGTAGTGGTATCATCACTGACTTGTGGACAACGGTTTGGAAATTTTCGGCCAGGGAAGATTCATAAATCAAAGAAATTTCTTTTGTATATTTCTCCAATGATAAAATATGTAAGCCTATCCCTATATTGAAGTGTCCACGTAGATCGATTATTTGTTTTGACAACCATGACTATTCTTCTCGTTGCTTTTCTGAATGAAAGATAAGTTCGCCCAAATCAATTGGAAATAATTATTAATTTACCCATGTTAGTCATATAAACACACCCATATAATTGATATTTCACAACTTGATTCTCCCTGATCACATCCACACACACACACACAACCACACATATTTCGTACTAATTTGCTATTAAAAATATGATTGAAAAGGATAGAAAAAAAATCATAAAAAAAACCAAGTTGCAGAGCCTGTTGGTTTTCGAGGACCACCGATAAGTGCTGGACGTGGCCGGCTTTCTTTTCAAGTTCATCAATCTAATTAGTATCCACACCATTTTTTCTTAATTAGTGCTTGCATCGTGCTCACTGGTATTTTCATATTTTGTGTAAGAAATAAAGATACTCACCTTAAAAAAAAAAAAGGAGCTGAAACTTGATACAAGCCGGGTAGGAGATATATAGATATATATACGCATGCCTACAAATATCATTCAATAATTTTTTTTTTAAATGTATATTTAAATTCCACACTTTTCCCGTTTCTTAAAGAACTTTTTACTATCGTGCAGTAAATTTCAAGTTCGTAGCATTGAGATTTTCCTGAAGGAAAAACGTTTCTATAACTTTTCTGTTTCTTTTTTACATGTACATGTAAAAACGGGCTGATAGTCGGCATCAAGGAGCTTGTCACATAAACGTGGAACCTAAAAAAGCATATAGACTTAGCCCAATTAAAGGTTTCTGATAGACACCACCGACTGGCCAGAAAGGGAGGATAAACCCAAGCCAAGTATTAAAAGATAAACATGCCATGACACGAGCATCAAGTGCCACTTGCTAGTTGCAAGTCCCTACCACATGGCACATCACATGGTGAGACAAAATTAGTCTGCTTAAATTCGTGTCCCAATTTGTTGGGTAGCCAGGAATGCAAAAGCTAGCTCCCATCGAAAACAAAAAAAGGGCGAGAAGGTTAGCTGTATAGCTTAGCAAATTTTGTCGGTGTGGAATACTCTTCGCATAGATCTATGCTTGATCACCTTGTTTTTTTAATGGGGTTAAAACTTAATCTTAGAAATTTATAATATCGTTGCAAGTGAGATTTTGCTCTGCATTTGTTATTTTTCAGAACGAATAGTAAGGAAAATGATTTCTTGTAAATGCATAAATTCATGTGCATATAGTCTTAAAATAACAACTCGAGATAATCTATGGTTAAGAACTAAAAAATAATAATAGTAGGTCAACAATCTTTAAGAATTACAAAATTATATGGTATTTAACTAAGCGGGTTTAGCCTATAGATTTATTTAACTCTCTTAGTTATGATATTAATTATATGGTATTGCAAAATGGATGTTTTTATTATGCAGTCCGAAATGAAGTTTTTGTAACAGGGATAAGACAGATTCCTTGACAAAATTATGATGATTTTATCGAAGTCTGCTAACCTACATGTTCAACGCAGCACACATAGCTAGCCAATGTGGTGAGTTTGCTTTGTTGTTCCGCAATACTTGTTATTTAACGATGCATAAGAATATTTCGCGATCAAAAGTGACTCGTCTGTCCTCTGCGTATTTTTCTAAACTGGTGTCTAGCACTCGCTTTTCCCCCTAAAATCTCTGGTATAGGTTGCTGAGAAGACCGACAATGTCATTTGTCAAGCATCGAGAAATATTGGAAACACTTGACAAAAGAGATGCTTTCTAATCTGACTCGTCTCGGAGATAAAAAAAGAAAGAAAAAAAAGAATTGTTAGCTTGCCGATCCATCCCCCTTGAAATTAACATTCCACACCGAACCCGTTTATTAGTCGACTATTATTAGCAAGACGTAATTGAACCTTTTCTTATTTGTCAAGTTTCTTTTTTGTTATATACCTTCCATCCTTTTGTGATCTCGTGAACGATCAGCAATGACAAAACGTTCCTACTAATTAGTCAGTATTCCATCTTTAAACAAAGTAGAGTTTGGGGTGTTTGAAAATATATTAGAATTGTTTTTAAAGTGTTTTTTAATTTAAAAATACCTTAAAATAATTTTTTCAGTCAAAATCCCAAATTTCTTGTTTACCCTATTATCTAACATATACTCTATGATATATTTTACACTATTATCTAACATATACTTTCAAGTAAAAGGTTTTTAAACTTAAAACTTATATAGACCCACACTATTTTATGTTTAATTTTATCAAATAAAATGGAATGGTGATATTCAAATTTATGATCACCTGATTATCAAAACTATGATATAATATTAAATAATCAATCAAACTCAATAGTTCAAGTTATTAAATTAGGCTCCAATATGTCTTTTATATTACTGTATAACAGTTATTGCAAATAATCGTTTCATTTTTTATTATTATTATATATATATATATATATATATATATATATATATATATATATATATTAAAAAAAACGAGTAGTTCTAAAAATTGTCTACTAAAAAGGAAAATGAAGTAAACGAAGGAAAAAACTGTAAATTTAGGGAAACATGATCTCTGAGTCTGTAACTAAACAGGCCTGTTTCTGTGGGTCCTCTTTGTTTCGTTGCAGGTATAGTGAACTACAACTCCATTGCTTCTAGGCCCAGGTAGAGACTCCCGTGAAAATAAAGGCTATTGGGCATTCTAATTGGCCCATGACTCTAAAAACTTTTCCCTGGGCTACGAACTCATTCGGCGTTAAGTAGTTTTTCAAGGATCCCATTTCAAATCTCCGGCACCTTGCCCGCCATCCCCACGGCCCACCGCCTCCACCCAAAAATAATAACCACAATACTTTAAAAAAAAAAAAAGACACAGAGGAAAATGTAAGGGAAAAAAAACTAGTAAGCACACATTATTTAAAAAAAAAAGCTGTACATACAGCTAATATTAGTTATCGTGAACGTGCTATACCATGGACAGAGTTTCAAGTTAATTTTTAATGCAACAGAAGAAAACATTGGCTTTATAGATGCATTTTCTAGTATCATAAAATTTGCTAATTGGGGGGGAGAATGAGGTGAACGAGAACATCTTCAAAGTTAATTTTTATTTAATCCTATGGAAATTAAAATAATCATTTGAAATAAATTCAAATTAAGTATTTAAATTCTAGAAAAAAAAAGATATTTCTTTAGTCAAAATCCTCGGTTTGTATTTATCCATTTTTTTTATATTTTAACGAGGCATGTCTTTTTCATTAGCAATATAATTTTTCAATTAAAACTTTAAGTAATTAAAATAAATATTCACAAGAATTACAATGATTTAAATTCATAAGAAAAGATATATTTTTTCAGTCAAAATCCCAAATTTCTTGTTTATTTTTACTTATCTTGAAAAACAAATGTCTTTCTACTAGGAGCATTTTTTTTAATGTAAAGATTTATCATGTTTTTAAAAAGGCAAGTTTTTAAAAAATTAAAACATGTATTGATAATTTTAATGCCCTTGTATGGAAATATAAAAGAATAATTAATTCATAAAAATATAAAAAAATAACCACGACAAATATATATTTTATTCTCATTAAATATTCATGTGATTTTTTAAAAAATTATATTATATTTAGATATAAATATTCATAATTTAATTATAAATATTACCATAAAAAGCTCTAATCTTATTTAAAGTTGATGGAATAATCAAATGATTTTTAAAATATCATTATAATTATTTATTTAAATGAAAATTTATTTTTAAAAATTTGAAAAACTAACATCGAAATAAATAAAGTTCTCCCAATACTTTTTTTTTATTTTT
>Ga0307518_10003227_pt1 | contig 11769 bp, 17 predicted proteins | sample 25_EM_MG_FD_203889 | JGI IMG/M metagenome (GOLD analysis project Ga0307518, IMG submission 203889) | Populus trichocarpa ectomycorrhiza microbial communities from riparian zone in the Pacific Northwest, United States - 25_EM | ecosystem: Host-associated > Plants > Roots > Unclassified | place... | reverse complement strand
GTATTGGGTATGTGCTATAAATGGAATACTTCCATCAGTGTTCACCTGACGCACTCGTAGTCAACAATGTGGGCAAGTCCCATGCGATGCCGACATACTTTGTGGACACCACTGAACAAGAGAACGATGATATTGTGACTATTAACGTGGATGCCATGGTCCGCATGACCCACGCGGTTCTCCCGGGGATGATTGAACGGTGAGTTGTATTTCTCTTGTTGTTCACGTGACGGACTCATGAAGCTGGGATTTCTTGTTCGCCGTCTAGGAAATCCGGTTTGATCCTCAACCTTGGATCTTTTGCGGGTCAAATTCCCTCGCCTATGCTTGCAACATACTCGGGTACTAAAGCATTTGTCACGATGTTTACCAGTGCACTCGCAGAAGAAGTCAAAGCTTACAACATTACTATACCGCATCTCAACACCTACTTCGTTATACACACATTCCTATATCGGCCATCAATGCCTTGCAACAGGTACTCACTCTCCCGCCCTACCAGGTGTCGAAAGCGTCCAAGATCGCCAAATCATCGGCTATCCCATCAGCATACATTTGTGCATCATTGGGTAAGATTGGGCAGGCTTGCGGAGCCCCAATGACGGACCGTCCAGACACCCTCACCGCGTTTTGGAGTCACGCGTTACTCGACTACATCATCCATGTGATTGGATGGAAGGCGGCGTTCATTTCGTATACGCACCGATTACACAACGACATCCACCATCTGGTGCTTAGGAAATGTGAGAGGGAAGCTAAGGAGCAACAGGTAAGCTTTCTTTTTGTTTGGACAACCTGATGCACTTGACACGTTTTGTCCGTTCAGTGATAGCTTTTTCCCTGTTCCGTGTGGGGTGACGTAGTGAGTGTATGTACTCACGGGGAATATATAGAGAACTAGTCCTGGATATGCTATAACTGGAATATAAAAACTTGCTTTTCCTATTGATATTTGTGTTCACGCAAGGAAGGAAAGGTTGTGTCATAGATAAGTGGATGTGAGCCCTGAGGTCGTACTGGACATCCGGCGAGGCCTGCGTGGCTGTCGAGTAAAGTTTAGCGTCACACATCCCCCAATTCTAACTGACCATACGTTCTGTGCGTGCACGCCTACAGAATGGAAGTAGGGCGGAGGTGGTCGAGCATTCATTGCAGCGAGGCGTTGCAAAGAGGGTCTTGGTCGTTATTGGTACGCTGCTGGTTAGTCTGCGTGGCCACATCGACGTATAATCGCCTCGTAGCATATCGAAATGCAGGTTGCGAAGCTGGTATTGACACCTGGTAGTACATAGTGCAGGTGGCTTGTTTTTGTGTTTGCTCCTCTGAGGTAGAAAGAGAGAAAGAAAAAAACAGCACCTTTTCTCTGGATGCAGTCGACGATGCTGAACGGCAATGGACAGAGGCTGCCCTGGGCTTACCTGGGCTACAATCGGACACTCAGATCATCCCGCTCAAGAGAAAACTTCCTCGCACCCATTCCCAGTACAACCAGCACCAGCACCAGCAGCACCCCTACCCACCACCACCACCACCACCACCACAATGACAATGACCGACACAGGGGATATCTCTTGCATTTGTGGGTTCACCTACGACGACGGATTCTCAATCGCATGCGATGTCTGCTCGAGATGGTGTCATGCCGCGTGCTTTGGGATCGTGGAGGGAGGTGATGTCCCCGAGGAATGGCGGTGTTGGGTATGTGGTATGTGGCGGAGGAACCATCCCAGACGAGGAAGGGGCTCAGAGCGATGAGGATGCACAACGCTGGCACCGGCTCTGCGACGGGCAACGGGCACCAATGCGGAGGTTTCGAGCCAAAGGCAAGGGCAAAGAAAGGCAGAGGGAGGAGAGGAGGGCGCACAGGTGAATGCTGGGCAAGGTGTGGGTGCTGGCCGAATGCGGTTGTGAGGCCGGTGATATGTCGGGGGACGCGAAGGCGGAAGAAAAACGGCGGTGGCCACGGGATCGGGGAAGGTAAGCGACATCGGGAGAGTCGACGACTGCGACGGGAGGATGTCGACGAATCGCCACCTTCTTCAACGGACGAGTCGAATTCCCATTCCCACTTTCACACCGACTCGGATTCCGATTCGGGTGCGGGCACAGACGCGGACGCGGATCCGGATACAGACGAAACAACACTGTCATTCGCACTCATCGCATTGCGCGATCTACGCGCTGACGAAGAGATTGTGCTGGGGTGGGAATGGGACGATGGACATGCTGTCCATATGTTACCTGCGTTGATGGAGAGTTCACGTTCAGGGATGTTTGGGTGCGTCTCTTATGTTAGTCAAGCGGATGTGATCATGGTGATCGTGTGCCGACTGCGAATAACGAAAGAAATAGAGCCGCACATCTCCAGTCCTTCGTGCCCAGTTCACATCCATCCTCCACGCCTTTCGTACATGGCTATCCTCGAGCCCGCTGCGTTTCCGAACACCTCATGATATGCTTTTCATCGTACTACACCCGGCAGACGTGTTGTAGTAGAATAGGAGTCATTAACCAGGCAAGTCTGGTCTGGTCTTCTCTTCCAGTGGTGGCTTATCGCAGGATGCCTTCCTCACGCAAGAATTCTAACCAGAATGGCTGCTCGTGCCGCTCAAGAGAAAGTAGCACTCATTTCATGTCATGCGGCTACCGCAGACGGTAATTGCAAAATTTTTCTTGGAGGAACTAGGGCCACGCAATGAGCTTTGCTTATGAATACATGGACTTCTTGTCCTCGGTCGAAGCCCAATCGGTGACGCCATCGTTCTCTCCTGACGCGAAATACGATCACAAGTTTGATGTCGTGACGAGGGACCACCAGTGCATCGCGATCGCCGTAAACATGAGTGTTCCACACTCAAGCATGCTAGCCGCCAGTCCTCGTGAGTTTCAGGTTGATCAAAAAAGATCCGCAACAATAGGAGGGTATAATAGCTGATAGGGAAGACGGAAGATTACTGGGTGGTTTCGATTCCCAATAACACTGTGCGTATTGCACGGATGGGTGCGCAAAACGACGTGACACCTCCATCGGGCTTTGGACACCGCAAGGAGCCAGTGAGAGAGGCAGTAAAAATGGTGACGCTCGTGACCAGGGTACTGAACGCGTCCATGATGATCCGATCTCAACCCTGATGACGCTGAGGAGGGGCACGACAATAACAGGATATGATTTACTTTGTTATGATATGAAGGCAGCAAGTGCGGGCATGTATATATGGGCACAAAGTTGTGGTGGTCCGATTGGGGAAACTTGGAGGGAAACAGACTAAGAAGTGGATATGCTAGGGGAACGCAGGTGAGCGTGAGGAACAAATGTGGAGGGGCGCATGAAAGCAGTTGAAATATACCAGTCAGTGGGGCGAAGGACGGTGGGCTGTGAGAGACTCTGGAACGACTATCTTCCTTCAAGTTTTGAGGGTTGCCTACGGGAGAGTCGAGACTAAGAGACTCTACATACCAGGTGCCTGGAGTCCGCAACCAGCGCCACCACATGCAGGATACCAAAAGTCACGATCGCGGTGATTGATCACTAGTCACGACGGAAATGAGACGGACAAGGACTATGAAGGAGTACTTGCAGGTGGCGGACCGTGGACGAGCCTGTGACACAGCCGCACAGGCGGAGTTAACTGCGGTCACTTCGCTCTCTCCCTTTGCCCTCTCCTACCAAACCATTCCCTCAACGTATAACATCAACGATGCCAAAGACAAACTGCAAGACTGGAGACATCCAATCCAACCAACCCAGGGTATGCGAATTACACAGCACATTTTAGTGGCGAGGGGGGTTCTGATGTCGTTCCAGCATTCTCCTTACCCCCCTCTCTCTGTCTCTGGGGGGCCGGGTGTCTTGACTAGGCTCCAGCGTAGACAACAGCTGGAGGCTGAAGGACCACCACATCCTCACGAGTCATTGATTGCTAACCCCACCACTTCAGCGGGGAACGAGGGGTCATCTGCTGTGGTCGAAAAGGTATGATGTTACCTACGCATCCGCGAGCTAGATCTGAAGGGTCTACATGGTACATGCGACGAACCACGTCCAGCCCATGTCTATTGACCTTGTTGAAGACGTTAGGGCCGTCGTACTCACCGGTCCTGGAGGAATCACAGGGAAGGAACGTGCTGTCGCTACCCACGAGGTCTGTGCACATGCAACCACATGCATTTCTGACGCTTATCGATTCCATCAGGTGCCAGACGATATCCAACCTGTTCCAATCGTACTCGGTGACATACAGGACGTAGACATGGACTCTATTCCTGGATCAGCGAAAATCGCAATCGGTCTCGTAGACACTGCAACGGCCCCGTTAGATACCATGAACACTGGATATCGCCAAACCCTTAGTACTTTCAGTTCAGTCATCAATGGCATTACTAGCGTTTGTCATCCCAATGCCAGATGGTGAAGCTTGACTGATAATCACGCATAGATCCATCCATACGCTCAGATTGCCTTGAGTGCATTGAACAGGGCCTCCAAGGTATGCATTGATCACGCCCGATGTCTTCGACTAACGCGAAATCTGGATAGTTGATGCTGTCGCATGCGAGTATCGACGCATCTATCGGGGGGCTCGTTACTACAATCGAACGAACTTACGAGCTCATCCTCGAAAACAGGTCTTCATCGAAGATCAATGCGACGAAAGACGTCCTAGTGGATATCGCCCAAGTCGTACAGGAATGCGCGCAGTTCATCACAAAGTACTCGGAAACGAAAACTTTCTGTATGCCACCTATTCCTGTAGTCTTCTTGAAACTCATCTTTTTCATAGGGTCGTGGCTCGGGAAGAGTGTTCCCTCTGAGACAACGACCAAGGTTGTCAAGTATACTTGGAAATTGGAGAAGCTGATGCAAGCGCTTCGAGATCGACCCATTCCAGACATCCAATATGGCATCAAACAGATCTATGAAGACCTTAGCTCGAACTGCTTGACTTGTGCGGACAGAGTCGGACTCAACGAGGCAAAGAAGTGCCTCGATGGCACGAGAGTCGAGATCTTGAATGAAATTGTTGACTGGATCAACAACACAGACGCCGCTACACCGCGCATCTTCTGGCTCCACGGACAGGCTGGAAAGGGGAAATCGGCCATAGCGCACACAGTTGCTCGACAGGCCCAGAATCTTGGTGTGCTTGGATCGTGCTTCTGTTTCAGTCGCGTCAGACACCACGAACAGCTCCATACGAAGCTCTTCCCGACCATCGCGCGTGACTTGGCTCATCGCGACCTCCGTTTGCGACCGCTTCTGGTTGAGGTGACGACCAACAACTATTCATTGAGGGACACAGCAGACATCGCAGCACAGTGGAACAAACTCATTCTCGAGCCCCTTTCCCAATTGAAGGGTTCCCCTACTGGAAATGCCGTGGTGGTCATTGATGCTTTGGATGAGAGTGGTACAGAGCGCACGAGGGCGACTATTCTTGAAATTCTTGCTGTATACGGTGTGGAACTTCCAACAAACATCCGGATTCTCCTGACTTCTCGGCCACTCGTGGACATTGGGGAGGCATTAAACACCAGTCCGCACGTCTATGCCAGGTCGCTCGATGCCATTGATGCGGAGTTGACCATGCGCGACATTCATCTCTATGTTTCTACCCGCCTGAAGAGGTTCCGCGGCACGTTTTCCGACGAAAATTTCCAACAGCTCGCCGCGAAATCTGGTGGTGTCTTCGAATGGGCACGTCTGGCATGTGACTTCATGTCCCCCAGAAACGGAGTGATCCCGAAGGACCGTTTTCATCAAATCATGTCTCATGCTCCTGGCGATGGAAGGACTCTTCTCGATGAAATGTATACCACGTTTTTGAAAGATCTTTTCAGAGGGTCCGATGAGCGCCAGGTATTCCGTTCGGTCATGCGACAGATCCTGTGGTTGAAGGATCCGCTCCCTATCAGTGCACTGGACTTTATGCGTGACAGGTTCCCTCGGGAGGATGACCACTATCCTGTGGGATACATCCTCAACTTCATGGCATCACTGCTTGCTGGTGCCAATGATGTATCCACTCCTGTCCGCCCCCTACATCCTTCTTTCTATGATTTTTTACTCGATGAAAGGCGAAGCGGAGAGTTCTTCATTCAGCAGGGAGACTCTGTACATCGTGACCTTGCTGTCGCCTCGCTTTCTGTCATGCAAGCTGGCCTTCACTTCAACATCTGTAAACTGGAAACATCATACATATCCAACTTGGAGGTGGCAGACTTGGAAAAAAGGGTTGAAGAAAACATTCCACCACATCTGTTGTATTCGTGTCGATTCTGGGCAACTCACCTCCAAGATGCAGGATTTGATCCAGACCTGGCAGAATTAGTGAGGGGACTTGTCACTGGAGAACAGATGTTATTTTGGTTGGAGACCCTTGGTGTATCAAAATTGATTAAAGAGGCCTGTTGGGCACTGATCTCTGCTGAAGAATGGTTGCAGGCAAGTTTATTCTTGCCCAACATGTGATGTCATCACACTGACATTGAATTAGCACAGAAGAATGGGGTATGAAGAACTGCTGGTGTTCATCAAGGATGGGATCAAATTTGTGCAGAACTTTGCTGGGATCATTGACAAGAGTACACCTCACCTGTACTTATCAGCATTGCCATTTTCACCATCAAATTCAATATTGGCAAGATCCCTGATTGAAAGGTTTGCAGGAATTGCCCAAGTTGCTGTAGGCAAACAGGATGATTGGCCCAGGGACCAACAGGTTCTTCAAGGGCACACATATGGAGTGAACTCAGTTGCATTCTCACAAGATGGAAGGCATGTTGTGACAGGTTCTTCAGATAAGACAATCCAACTTTGGGATGCACAGACAGGTGGCCAGGTGGGCAACCCCCTCCAAGGGCACACCTCCTCAATCTCATCAGTTGCATTCTCACCAGATGGAAGGCACATTGTGTCAGGTTCTTGGGATAAGACAATCCGACTTTGGGATGCACAGACAGGTGGCCAGGTGGGCAACCCCCTCCAAGGGCACACTTCCTCAGTCTTCTCAGTTGCATTCTCACCAGATGGAAGGCACATTGTGTCAGGTTCTTGGGATAACACAATCCGACTTTGGGGTGCACAGACAGGTGGCCAGGTGGGCAACCCCCTCCAAGCACACACAGACTCAGTCAACTCAGTTGCATTCTCACCAGATGGAAGGCACATTGTGTCAGGTTCTTGGGATATGACAATCCGACTTTGGGATGCACAGACAGGTGGCCAGGTGGGCAACCCCCTGCAAGGGCACACAGACTCAGTCTTGTCAGTTGCATTCTCACCAGATGGAAGGCACATTGTGTCAGGTTCTTGGGATATGACAATCCGACTTTGGGATGCACAGACAGGTGGCCAGGTGGGCAACCCCCTCCAAGGGCACACTTCCTCAGTCAACTCAGTTGCATTCTCACCAGATGGAAGGCACATTGTGTCAGGTTCTTCAGATAAGACAATCCAACTTTGGGATGCACAGACAGGTGGCCAGGTGGGAAACCCCCTCCAAGGGCACACCTCCTCAGTCTTGTCAGTTGCATTCTCACCAGATGGAAGGCACATTGTGTCAGGTTCAGTGGATGGGACAATCCGACTTTGGGATGCACAGAGTGGCCAGGTAGGAAATGCCCATAAAGACCAAACTACAAATTCCCTCTTGAGCACACTCTCACCAATCCACCTTTCATCTTCAGCTGCACATGTACTGCATGATGCTCAGAATCTTTTTGATGATGACATGTTCAATGTCAATGGAGACTGCCGAGACCTGGTTCATTTGCAGAATAATGGCTGGATTGTGGGTCCTAATGGGAAACTGTTGCTGTGGGTGCCTCCCTCATACTATAAATTGTTTTTCTATACTCCCTGGACACATCTGGTAATCCCCAGAGGTAGTCCTGAGCTTGATTTGAGCAAGATGGCTCATGGCCCTGCTTGGTATAGATGTTACACACCTGTTCATGGGGATACTAATTAGGTATTTGAGACAATTATTGGTTACTTCACCTTCTTCTGATACCTACTATTGTTTGATCTTTATCATTGCAATGACTTTTCTGCTCCTTTTCATTTTTGTGTGTGATACATTGCCAATTGGTGGCACGCTCGCCTGCATTCTGCTAGCATATCAACTTCTAGTCTGGATACCAGACTGTCTATGGAGCTTGAGCGGAAGGCTGTCGAGAGACAGTCTGGTAAATCTGGGTTTGAATTCATAGGGTTGCATGGGTGGTGCATGTCAGGTGACTTCTGGCCAATGAAAAAACTGTTGCCTCAAGCTGGGAGGGGATGTCTATGCAATGGTTTTCGAGTCATGGGAGACCATGTGCCATGTTCTGCATGACCCCTTCTCTGCTTTCATGGACACCTTGCTATCAAGGTTCTTTATGGTGTCCAACCTGATCTTTTTGTACACAATGAACATTGCTGGTATTCTAACCAACCTGGCCTTCCTAATGTCAGCTGGCCCTAGCTCCCAGAACTTGTCTATGGAGTTCCGCACTATTTGTGCAGAAATGGACAACATTTGTCAGCAGGGGATAGTGGCCATTGGTTCTGTCACTAGTTCACTTCAAGATTTTCAAAAAGTCATGAGCAAGCTTGTCCAACAAGGAAATCAAACGGTGGCTGCATTGTCAGCCATGTTTTGATCCTCTGCTGCCTCCACACGCCTTAATAGTGCCATAATGCACCTACAGTTCCTTCGTAGTGAGCATAGTATGCTGGATTTCCAGCTGTTAAACACAGGCCAGTCTCTCTCTCATGGTCACCCCCTTTATCAGTGAGCTACCCAATTAGGTGACAAGATCCAGTGCCAGCAGCAACTTGTTGACTGGATTATGGCAGAGTCACAGACTCTTGATTCGCTGACGATGCCTCTGGTTAACTCCCTGCCCTCCATTCCACTGCAGGCTCTTGATTCTTTGTCATTAGCAATACTGGGGAATGAAGAAGGGGAGGTCTCTTGGATACTCAATCAGATGGAGGAGGTGTGAAGCTCATACCCTCCTACACCCTGTCTGATATGTCCTTACCCAGGACTCTTGATGGGCTGTCTGGTGGCTATCAAGAGATATGCCTTTCCCTTGGTACAATTGTTTTATCTGTCTCAGTGGTTTACATTATTCCTTTGTTTATTGTGCCTGTTTCCATTGCTTTCAAATGCCTCCCTTCCAGCTGAAGGTCCTGGTGTGGCCCTCTTTTGTGCTTTGTCATTGAATGCTAATGGCCTCAGCAATATTATGAAATGTGATTCAATTTCTTGTGCTGTTTCTTCATTGCAGCCCCATGCTTGGGCTCTGCTTGAAACAAAGTCTGTTCTTCCTGTGGCTCACCATGTTCAGACATCTGACTACCATACATTTGAATCACCAGGGCTACCCTCAATCTGACAATGATCCAGTCATTGTGGTGTGATTGTAGGGGTCAGATGTACCCTGGCATCAACCAGGATTGATGTTCCTCTCATACTCATGGGATGTGTTGTTGTTGTTGATATTATTATTCCCACTGTCTCAGGAGCTGGCATTCCACACTGTTTCATCAGGTTGTATGCCCCTTGGGATCTGGGAATTGATAACTTGTCCTTAACAGAATTTTGGCAAAATGTTCATGACCTCGCCCAACAGGCAAGGTCTTAGACCATTATTGGGGATTTTAATACAACAGTTTCCACTGCAGAATCCTCTAACCCAACTGCATATACATCCAACAACTCCCACACCTTTCAAGCTTTCCTATCCACTATTGATGGACTTGATGCCTGGAGTCTTACTCCTGAGCGTCATTACTTAACAGATTACACCTGTCATGCAGGTTCAGGCCATTCTCTTATTGACCATGTTTTGTTTTCTCAATCAGGCATTCTGCATGGCGAAATTGCCTTGGCACCTTACTATGTTGGTGCTACGGATCACCAACCCATAGAGGCACACATCTTCCTGGATTCATCCCCAGTACTTTCTCCCATGCTAATGCCTGCTCAAAACAACCTCCCATGCCATTATTATCTGAGGCATGCAGAATACAATCACCTGCAGCCCTTCACAGAAAAAGTGGATGCCCTCTTACAAGATTCACCTCAGGCTCACAAGCCTGTGGTTGATGACCACTCTTATGAACTCCAGTACAGTGCACTCACACAGATCATGCTAATTGCTGCAGATGCATGTTTCACTTTGCCCCAACAACATGGTTCCCATAACTCCCCTGTTTGGAATGAAACCATTCAACTTCTGGTCTGTGAGGTCACTGCCTTGGTCACCTCATCTTCACCCTTAAGGCTGGGGCAGCTCAGTTACAGATCTTGTGTGATACTCAGCCTTTGGCTCACCAGTATTGCTTTGCCTATCAAGCTCACCTGCAGACCTCTGGACTTTCAGACAGCATCCTCCAGCACCATGACAGTTATATCCCTACTTTAGAGTGCTATTAAGAAGAAGAACCCTCTCTCGTTCTTTCCCAGAAGAGAGCTTGTCAAGGGAGCCCATGGTTGCACTTCAGTGGCACTAGAACACATGCATTACACCTTAGTGCATGGTGACCCCCCAAAGACCTCTGGACCCCTGATACCCTTCTTGTGGCTGTTCTGTCTTGGATCAATCCCCCTATTAATCCCAGATCTTCCTCATTGTTGTCCCATCAAACTTCCTGGGCTGTGCATCAATGACTCCCTTCTGCTGTGCAGTGACTCATCCCTTGCTTACTGATGCTCTCATGTCATCAGTATTACTCTATCCCTTTCACATTTTTGGTATATTACTCAGCTGATGACTCACTCCCTTACTGTTACAACCATGTCCAACTCTGGATCTTATCCGGTCACTCCGGTGTAGGGGGTAAGTCCCTTGAAGGCGTGAAATATGGTGTTCGCCCGAGGAGACTTGGTCTGGCTGGACTAGGGGAGCTAAGAGGTCTGGAGCGCAGGAGCGCGCTCGAGGGGTCTAGGAGTTGAGAGAGCAGAGAGGGGGTGAGAAGCACAGCCAAATGCACAGGGAATGCACAACTAGAGAGCCTGGGGGTTGCCTAGAACGTGTAGACACGTGCAAGGAAAGCGGAAGTAGCAGGAGCCACGGGATATCACCAGTGTCACGCACCAAACGTGTTTGGTACTGTGGACATGGAGAAATTTAGCCGATGCACTAATGCAAAGAACGCACCCAAGATCTGTTGAAAGATTGTCCCGACTTGAGGGATACAGACAGCCCTCGCTATCCATATCACGCAAAGTCAAGACTATCCTTATGCGAAGAATGAATACAAGCTCGTTGTAGCCATCTATCGCACAAGAATGACTATCCTGGAGCAAGAGATGACTGCCGACGTCTAGCAGTTATCCCTCACACGAGAACCGCCAAGAAGCAGAAAGAATCCAATGAATAATGATCTTTTTGGTATGAGAAAGGAATGCAACCTTCTGCAGTCCAACTCCCATACCAGAACAACCAAAGAAGCAGAAGAAACGATTGAGAAACAAAGGAGAAAGAGAAGAATCATTTTTAGCGCCCAAATGTCAAATTTAGGCGCCCAGTGCCGGCATTCCGATATTTTGAATAGCTCCGTTGTTTTTGAAGCTACCAAGCACGTGACTATACCATCATGGAGCCTAGACCGTGGTCTATCTGCCTGTCAAGTTCCGACATAAATCTGATTATTTCCCACGGAGATATTCCACCCGCAATCCAGACACCCGCTTCATCAGTCACTATGGAGTCTGCATTTTCTCTGGAACGTTTCTCCGCTATTGCAGCAGACCTTGACTATGTCCTACTCTTGGG
>Ga0307518_10003226_pt1 | contig 11771 bp, 3 predicted proteins | sample 25_EM_MG_FD_203889 | JGI IMG/M metagenome (GOLD analysis project Ga0307518, IMG submission 203889) | Populus trichocarpa ectomycorrhiza microbial communities from riparian zone in the Pacific Northwest, United States - 25_EM | ecosystem: Host-associated > Plants > Roots > Unclassified | place... | reverse complement strand
TGAAACAGATCTTAACAAGGAAAAAAAATAATCAAAATTCCTAAACATAAAGGAAACCAAACAAAAAATATAAAAATAAAACAAAATCCAGAAAAATAAAGGAAAAATAACCAAAATGGCTCAAATAAGATATATAGGGCCTAATTTAGGGGTTTATTAGAGCTTAAATGGTTACAGTAAGGCATGCCTTGGGAATATTTGAAAAACATTAAGTTTGATTTAACGGTCGGATTAAAACTTATGATTTTTTTAATGCTACTTTGTTGGTTTAGTACGACCAAGTCTTATTGGGCTTAGCTCCATCCCATTGGTCCATTGATACATCTACTATGTTATTCATATTATCCGTTGGTGGCAAATCCCTATCTAACCAAGTCAGATCCTCATAGGACTACTCAGAACTTTCACTTTCTATTAGCTCAGCTACATCACATTCTATCAAGACTAAACCATAGATAAGGCTAATGCCCCTAAATCAATGAAGATTGAACCTCCAGATGGGTTTATATAACCTAATCCAGTTGTTGCTTATGGATGCACCCAAATCCAACTCTTACATTTGGATGCACTCAACTCAAACTATTATCCTGGATGCACTACCTTCTGATCATGCTTGGTCGACATGCCTCTCGATAACATATCACCAAGGGATTGATCCTGTTATTGTCATTAATAGTACCTAGTTCACAAAATCAAGAACTAAGATAGTTTTGTAATTACTCATTGTCACTCTGAGCCTTTATCTCCAAATAGTCTGAAATTATAAATTCCAAGCACATTGACCATCTTACCTTTTCATGGACACACTTAGGTACTTTCAAGACTATATAAACAACCTTAAGTCCTAAGGTGTAAGCAATCATCTTCTCATCCATCCTTTTCTTTACAAATTTTTTTTATCTTCTTCTTCTATGTTATGTTACACATATAACACAACCTTTTAAGGCTCATTTTCTCCATCATCAATGCTAACTTAGGAATTGAAGGGTCACTAAGTCCACAAAGAAAACTTGTTTTGCAAGTGTTTTAGTTGTCCAATCTTGACATTCTGTACCTTCCATCCCATCCTTGAGCTTTGCCAATATTATAATCTTTATAAGGTTTTTAGCAACCTCATCAGTGGTGTTGTATGTAAAAACTTTGAGCAACAAACTAGTGCCATTCCCTCTTTTATATATATAGTTTTTTCTTATGGTCAACAATCAAGGAACTTATAAGCTTGGGAGAGTCACATACCTTCAAACTATTAGTGCTCCACTAATGTTCCAAGATCTTTAATAGTCAATTCAGTAAGTGAAGATGCTTACAATGGCCCTTGTGAGCATATAAAAGCAATTTAAGGCCTTTACCTTCTCTATTATATATAACCCTTATATTAGCACTGTACCCTTTACCATTTATTATATGTAAATAACTCTTTTTTTAGAGAGTTTAAAGGGCAAATTTATGTAGTAAAAAGTAAGAAGGAGCATTATTATTCTTATAACTCTTATAAAAATTGCTATCATTATCATGAGATGTGGTCTCCAAGTAGATGTTTAAGATGTGATAAGAGAAGACTCATGACATAACAACCACATCAATAAAAGGAGTCACATCATCACCATCTAACGCAACTATAACATTTCAAGCTTTCCAAAATTCTACAAACCACTCATACAATTACATCATATATGGACTGACCATTAATGTGTTTGGATGGTTACTAGCCCCTTCTTAGTAGACTACCCACTAGCCCCTACCTTTTTAGATTTATTGCAAATCTTCCTTTAATTAAGCTTGGAAACATGTCTTTTCTTAATAGGGCTTAGCCACATGTTTCCCTTTTATAAACTAGTTGTCTAAGTAGTTAGCCTCGTTGCCCATCTCTTCATATTGGACTGACCATGTTTTTGTTGGACTAGCCATGCATATATTTTAGTTAACTAGCTCCGCATACCTTTTTTATAGGATATAATAACATGTTTCTTCATATCATGGCTTGATTGTGCATTCCCTTATGGTGGAGTAGTAGTCTAGGCAAGTGGACTTGTTGCCTATCCCTCATTAATGGATTGGCCACATCGCCTACTAGATTGACTTGCCTCTTAATGGGCTAGTTACATATCACCTCTTAATGAACTGACCATATGTCCTTACCTCTCTAAATTGACCTTGTTCTCTTTGTTAGACTGGCCACATGTCCTCATATGAAACTGGTCATGCGTCCCCTCTTTAGCGAGCTAACAATGGATCCTTTTTTAGGTGTTACACTCTTAACCATGAACTGTGACTATCATAAACATTAATGTGTTTGGATGGACAAGTAACATATTTTTTAGATGGAGAACATATACTGGTTAGTTGTGCCCTTGATTTACCATCAATAATACTTTCCATTAATGTTATCACATGTCTACAACATGTGACATCCTCTAACTATATGATTACTTATCATATAAGGAAAAACTTATACTTTTAGGATCGATTTTATAATAGCCTCATTTATTTTTCAAGATATTACCCAAAATAAATCCATACGAGCTCAAGGCTATATAAAAGGCCATAAGACTTAAGGGATCCAAATTCAATTGTTATAATTAGATGAACCCGAATCTAACAGTTACCCTGGATGCATTACCATATATTAAATGAAAGCACATCTTTTGGTAACGTGTCTCTTAAAGATTGATTTTTTTTATTATCATCAATTATACATAGCCTAAAAAACATAGAACTAAGGCAACTTTTATAGTATCTTGTGGTGTCACTCTATGTCTTTATCTTCAAGCAACCAAAACTATAGATGATAGGTGCATTGACTATCATACCCTTGCATATATACACCCTCGTGGGTTCAAGGTTATATAAATAACCTTGAACTCCAAGGTAAGTAATTATCTCCTCAACCATTTTTTTTTTGTTATAAAAAAACTATATCTTCTTCTTCTTCTAAACTTTGTAACACATATAACACAACCTTTTTAAGGCTCCTTTCCTCCAACATAGTGTAACTTAAACATCAAAGAGTCTTCTAAACCTATAAAAAAACTTGTTTTGGACGTGTTCCAGCTGCCCAAACTCATCATTTTGCCCATTTTTTAGCCTCAGAAAACTAATATATTGTTGATTGACGCTACGTTATGGGCCAGATTAATTTTCTTAACATGAAAGAAAATGATCAGGCCTTGCTAATACTCTTTTGAAAGGATTTTTTTTAATCATGAATACAAAATATGATGCATATTGGATAACATCTTTTTTAAAATATTGAGACGATGATATATTAAACAACATTTTTTAAAATACCGAGACAACAATATATTAGATGAAACTATGATAATTCCATAAAAAACATATCAAAATAAATCATGAAGCCCAATTCTCAATCAACAAAATATCAAAGGTCATAATTGAAAGAAAATATTCAATTTTATGAAAAGAGAAAAAAACAACCCGAGTCAAATTGGGTTAACCTCTAAAACCCGCGACTTGGGTCAAAAGAACAGGATAATTCCATAGAAAGCAAGTTAAAAAAAATTACAAAGTCAAATTCCTCACTAACTCAATGTTTAAAGATGAAATTAGAAAAAAAGAAACAAGAAATAAATGATAAGAAAAAAGAGTCGAGTCAACTCTAGTTAGAATATTAAACTTGCAACTTGGGTCAGATCATGAAATCTACAACTTGGTTTGTAAGAATGAGATAAGTCCATAGAGAGCAAATTAGAAAATATCTGGATTTGAAAAAAAAAATAAAAAAATTACAAACATAAAAGGACCTATGTCAACTTGGGCTAATTTGTTAAACACATGACTTGAGTCACAACACTCAGATAACCCATAAAAGCAAATAAAAAAAATTACAAAATCTAATTCTAAAACAACCTAATGTTGAAGGATGAAGTTCAAAAAATTCAATGAAGAAAAAAGACTTAAAAACAACAACTTAAGTCAACTTGAATTAACCTGTCAAACCTGCAACACAAGTCATAACACTAAGATAACCTTATAGAAAGCAAACTGAAAAAAATATAAAGCCTAATTCTCAACCAATCTAATATTAAATAATAAAATTGAAAAAAAAAAGAAAAGCTATATCCAAAAAATAAGGACCAAAGTTGACATCCAAAAATAAATGACAACCCACTTTGTTATTTTGAAAGAGTGAGGCGTGAAAACTGAGAATAAAAGAGAGAAAAAAGATTGGGTCATTAAAGGCAAACTAGAGCTCTTTATCGTGCACACACCGCCTTGGAAGGAAAAGTACATCGAGACATATCAAATGGTACAAAGGAAGGTCATCATTAGACGCCTCTGGCCGCTGCATGTGCTGCCTAAAAGGAGTAGCTCTTCCAATGCATTGGTGTATGTGTTACACAAACCAACCACTTGCTATCTTTTTTTTTTTACTATTTTAGTTCCTAATTAAACACTAATTTTAGTTTCAAGTTTAGTCTCTAAAGCTTCAATTTTTAAATAAATGAAATTAAAATTTATTTTGTTAAATTAAGTATCACATTTTTTTCCAAATACTATGAGAACCCAACATGAAGCCAACAAAAAAAAAAAAACCATTAAATTCGATACTAAATTGGTTTAATTTGAAAGGATAAAATTAAAAAAAAATTAAATTAAAAAAATATAACATTATATTATCTAAAGGAAACTCCTAAATGTTCAATTTTTTTTTTAAAAATAATCTATGGGAGGTTCTGAGCATCATCATGTGTGTGTATAATATTAATTAAAAGTACCTGGAACTCCAAAAATTGCCCCTTGACAAACCTCAGTACCAAACTTGTCTTCCCGGTCCCCATGTCCCCGAGGAGCACCTGTAAAACAACTTTTAATGATCAATTCTACACCTATGTCTGCAGTAAAAACTTGTCAAAGACTAAAATTGTAAAAGCTTCCTTCACTTTCAACCTCTACCCTTTGTTGAATTTCAGTTCAACAATTTTCTTGCTTCATTAATAATTAATTGATTCATCTCAAAAGATGTTTCGTTCCTGTACTTTCAACATCCTAAACGAAGGCTTATCATATTCAGCAGAGGAGAGCATGCACGTGAAGTATCTATACATGGCAAGATACAACTATATGTAATCGCATAATAAATCCTACGGAAAAAATACATGAGATTAATCTTTTTCTCAAGAAAATAAATTAATTATACGTGTGGTGTTACATGTTAATCAAGGCAAACGATCAATGATATCTTTCGTTTTCCATTTCATTAAAAAAAAAAAATAGATAAGGGCAAGACATACCCACCAGCTTGGCCTGTATGTTATTGCTTCCTGTCCTTGCCATTGCCGATCGATGAAGAAATCTCAGAGAGAGAGAGAGAGAGAGAGAGATTTAGATCGGGAGAGAGATTGAAATCTGAGTTTGACAGCGAAATCCCAACTATGTTCTGAATATCAGATGAGTGCCTAGAAAACGCACAGAAATGCTAAAAACAGAGCCATAATTGCTGTTTCCACGAATACGAAGGTGGGCATAAGTATGACTGGTGAAGAAAAATATGACTGGTGATAGTGTTTTGATCGCTGAATGGTAGCTTTGTTTGACTGGTTGGTTTCTGGGTCTTAGCGGTTGGATTTTGCGTGTTCCTGTTTTCTCCCATCCTCGTTGGCATCACAAGACAGAGTTAATTATAATATAAACTTAGTCCCTATAGTTTTGAAAAAATAATTAATTAGTTCTAATAGTTTCAAGACTTATTATTTAATCTATATCTTTATATTCATTTATAACTTAATCCCTTCCATTCATTTCATGCTTCTTTTTTTATTTTAAAAAATTAAATAGGTAGATAGGATGGAAAGTTTGACGAGAAAAAAAAGCTTAAGCATGCTCCACATTGGTCAAAGAAATATTTAATTATTTTTATATTACAAGAACTACTTAATTTGTTTTGATAAATTGCAAGTACTAATTTATAATTGACTATCCAAAATATTAACACTTTTATATAGAAATAACAATTAATTTCAGATAGGATATCAAAATGTCATCAAGTTTTTATATGATTTCACTAGAAGATAGATACAATCTGATTTATTTTAACTAATTGAGTAAGATATGGAAACATGTTAGAGGTTCATTTAGCTCAATCAGAATTAATTTTTTAACTTTTGTTTTAAATGTTTTGGAGTTCTAATAATTTTATTTTTGAACTTAATGTATTTATTTTTATCTTTTATTCATGAAGGATTTTTATGGTTTATACATGAATTTGAAAGTCATTATGTTTTATGATTTTATGATTCATAAATAGAAATATAATTTATTTTTTAAGAATAATTTTTTAAAAAATTAATTTGAAAAATAAAAAAGTTTTGGTTGGGTGCCCATCCGGTAAAGAAAATTCTCAATCAAATCCGATTAAATTGAAAGCAAAATAAAGTGATAAATTTAAATATTTCAAATTAAAATCAGTAAAATCCAACTCCAATCCAATCCACCACTATTCCTACTCCATCTTTGATTCAACTAGTATAAATTATGGGAGCTTGACCCAGCCTTACTCTCTGCTCCCATAATGCATTAAGTGATTTTAGTAGTATAATGACTTGTGCTTTTCTTGTAACTAGTTTATATATATATATATATATATATATATGCTGTAAAGTTTTTTAATATAAATTATTTAACATACATGAATATTTGTTCAAAGGAGTTTTTTCTTTTCTATTGTTAGCAGAGTTTGCCAAGGATTTATATAGGTATTAAAGTTTACCAAGGCAATAGTCAAGGATTTAATATGAGAAAAATAACTAAGAATATGATATAATGAATTTTAATATAACTAAAAAATCCTTGGATTTAATATGGTTTGATTTTTTTTTCTTTTTAGACTTTTCAAAGGTTTGACTGTCAAATTAAAGATTTGAGAAGCTTATTACATGTTATTTCTTTCAAAATAATAGGAAAAAGAAAAAAAACACTGCATAAAAAAAATAAAAGCTATATTTTTTCTTCAATTGGTTCAAATTCTTTGATTTATAATATTTATTTTTTCAAATAATATATTTTAGAGGGAACGTACCATCTTCTCAAATAGAAATTGGTATTTGTAATTAATAAAATATTTTTTTAGGTCATAATACATATCTTATTTAATAGGGAAGTCATTACATCATAAAAATACTAAAATATTAATAGTAATTTATAATTATATAGTATATAATTTTTGATACGTAAAAAACTTATCATGATTCTTGAGTATAAGATTTGCAATATCTACCAATTCAATGTTAAGTTTATAACATGACATGCATTTTTTAAAATTAAAATCATAAATATTTATGTATATTCTACTCCTTTTCATTTAAGTATAATCATAAATATTAAAATCACAAGATGAAGAAGCCTTGTACTTATTAAAATTCCTAAATAGTAACTTGAATTAGAGTCCATGTTAAGTTGAAGTGCTTATCATGTTAAGAGATTTTTGAGATGTGAACACAAAAAGTAACGGTCTAATCATTTTGTTTAGACATGATTTTCCTAGATAAGGAGGTGAGTGCTGTAGCCAAACTATATTATTATATAAAGTTCATTTGTTTATGTTTCTTAAAATATATATAAGGGTTGATTTTATTTTATCCTCCTAATATATATATATATATATATATATATATATATATATATTATATAAATATATATAAAAAAAATTATTTTTTTGTCAGAGTTACCTCTTAGGATTTCATCCATTTACAGAGAAGATTCCTTTGTCTATTGAAAGATAAAATAAAAATAATTAGTTTAGGCTGTCATTGATAAATAATAAACTTTTATTTTTTTTGATAGATTTTATAAACTTCAAGGAGGTAAAATGAGATTAATCCTATATATAACTACTTACAATTTCTATTCTATAAAAAAAATAATGCATATTAATTTATGCATTCATTCTGACATGTTTAGGGCAACATTTCAAGTGGGTTACATGTATGTCTAGAAGATTTGGAGGTTAATATAGATGTTGCTAACCTCATGTTAACAATTTGGATATAATCCAATTTTTAGTGGTAACCAACATGTAAAAGTTAGAAACGAGTTGTATAACTGTTGGGTTCTCAAATATCATACATGTACGTAACGAAAATAGTAAAATAAAATTTTTCGAGGCTTCCTAGGATCTTGTTAAACATATCTAGAGTTATTTAAAAATTTATTACTTAAAAATTTGATAATATTTGACTTTGAATAATTCTTTAAAGGTTGGGTTATCATAAATCACAAGTCGTCTAAATTGTTCGGCCTCTAATGTTAATCCATATGAACCATTAGTGAGAAATTTTCTAAATCCTTATTTAGGAGGGATAAATTGCTATACCTATAGTGTTAACTCTCTATTCTATGACTTACATAGTTTTTCTGTCTAGCATACAACCCGTATTAAATAAGAGGTATAATTTACTATTTATAGAAAAATTTGAAAAACCCTATAAATTAAAAAAATATCAATTTCTCATTTGAATAATATCCATATATTAATTCAGGATAATTTTAGAAATTAGCTTAATCAAGTCATTACTTAATTTTTCTAGGTCTAGAAATATAATCTTTGTATTAATTATATTCTAGCCCTTAATTTATATAATATATTTTAATCAAGTCATACTTAATTAAATCATTCTAGTTTAATTTATGACTAATAGTTTATAATGTGTGTGACCCATTAAGTTTCTAATATGTTAGCTCAATTATAAGTTATAATTCTTATTAAATAGAATTAAATAAATTAAACAATTTAATTTATTATCAATTTATTAATTGATTACAATCAGGTGCATCGTCTTACAATGTGTCATGATCCCCCAAATATTAAAAAAGTTATTAGTGGTTTGACTTAACCTTTCAGTGATTGGTTTCTCAGTGTAACTAATATCCTTTAATTTCATCAATAATGTTTCAATTTAACATTAAAACATGGAGTATGTATGTCTACCATGTTAAATCATGTTTGTTCTCTATATAATAGTCATTGATCGTTTGAATAAGAATTGAAACTCTTTTTAAATCTCATTTCACATTGCTCAAGGATTTCTCAGTCAATGCTATTTAAAAACAGATGAAATATTTTTTCTAATTCACCTAGGGTGATGAATCATCTCTTGATCACTCAAGTACCTTCATATAGTTCATGCTATATACCCAATGCCTTCCCCTTCGTTACCTCATTTAAGATAACATGTAACAGAATCATACCATATCATTCTCTATATAAGATAACTTAGTGATATCAAGTTTAATGATCACTTACACAATCGTCATGTGAGCTTTCCCGTAGACATAAGTGATCTCTTCATATGAAATTTTCAAGCGGGTCTTTCAGTGTACATGTCTTATGACAAGCACTTACATATTAGTTCTAGGTATCCTTTATATCTTAGCTTATGAGAACAACTGTTTCTTTTCATAAAGAAAAGAACATAATATGTACCAATCTCTACAAATCTAATAAATATCCAGTATTTAAAAGAGCATTAACCAAAAATATTTTAGGAACAATGCTTTGATGCAATAGGAATCCCATAATCATAATAATTTTATAATTTTCTTTGCAAAATATTTTTGTTCCATGAACTTTATCTTTACTCTAGATTTATAAATAAAGTATTAGATTCATTAATCTAATATTATATAAATATGAAATATATATATTAAGCTTTTATTAATATAAATATGTATTTACATGAATATAATAATGCCATGTGTAACAAACTGATTGACTACAAGACATATTAAACTAACAATAACATACTAGCCAAGAAATTTATTAACTTAAAACTAGTTGGAAAAAAGATTATACAAAACTAATATCTTGATAGGTATTTTCAATGTTTATTTCCTTAACATATATGTGTATATGTATAGTTTTATTATAATTAGCAAACACAAGACAACTTATCTTAGATAAGATATTTTATGGTAATTTTCATGTTCTCTTTAGAATAACTTGCCCCTTATCTAGAATTACTAAAAGATTAGTTAGGATTTCTAGTTACCTTAAAACTACATGATGATTTTTTTTCTATTTTATCCCATCAATCTTAATCATCTTGTCAAGATATCCTTTGTGATAGGGATATTGGCCTTTAAGTAAGGAATGTAAGAACTGGCTAAGGAATCAAATGATTCTATTAAATTTGACTTTTTAGGCCTTGTGAACCTTTAAAAAAAGACTGAGTTAGTAAAGTATTAAGAGAAAAAGAAATGACAACAAAAGTTTGAAGGGATGAAAACTCTCTGTGATCTTATTCCAGGAGTCTTTTTTGTTTTTTCCTTATTGAAGGGCTCAACCTAAGGCATTAAGAGGTCTTTTACAGACTCCATGATATGTATAAAGCCTTAACATCTTCTTATGCAGGATTCAACTCAAAAGAAGGCTTGAAACAAGAAAGACCATTTTTAACATGTTTCCAATGCTTTATATACCATTGTAACTACACTTTAAAATCTCTCTTCAAAGCTAGAATTAAATGATAGATTTTTTTGTTGAGAGAACTGGGCACCTCGTGTAGTGTTATCCCACCATGAAAAAAAATGCTCATGAGAGCAATTATAGATTAAGATAAAGAGGTTATAGTTTCATGACTAAGGATATTATTACGCAAGATATCCAAAACCTTTGAGGATAAATGGCTCTACGAGTGTGTCTTGAAAAGTTATGAACATTCAATAAAAGGATAGGTATATTATGACACAAATCAAATTATCTAGCAAAGAGGTTTGGGAAAATAAAGTTTAGTTAGAAAGTGATATGCCATGAAGAGAGGAATTTCTTTACAAACAATACTACCTTTTAGTATTTCTGACTCTAACCTTTTAGTTCACTACTAAGAGTGCAAACTTTATACCAGTTAGAAAGTAGTAGTCACAAGTCTTATACTCATCCTCTATAAAACTAGACATTTTAGTCACACAATTTAGAAAGTAACCTATGACCCACATGTTTACTAACCAAAGATAGTTATTGGTGTTTGGGTATAGGTCTTCAGTCATAGGTAATTACATACTTTGAATAATATAAGTTAGTAGTAAAAGGGCAAAAGCTAAGGAATTTTCGCACAAAAACATAACATGAACAATAAGATGGTACCTATAGTTGATGGTTGTGTTTTTTATAACAAATGTTTTATTTTCAAAACAATATTAATTAAAACCCAAGTTTCATAGTGTCAAGGTCCAGTTAGTATAGGTAAAGTAAGTATAAACCTTAACCACAAATCTTGGGAGGCGTTTCGTATAATCCTTTTTATTGATGGAAAACTAGACCCTAAAGCAATTCATGCCAACTACACAACACTTTGTCAAGGGCATTACATCATCTTTGATCAAACCTATAAACCCTTGGTAATCTTAATATAATTGTTGCTAATGTTCTCAAGTGAGATAATAGAACCTAATAAAGATGTGTTCTTATAAGGTATGTGGTTAAGGGTAAGATTAAAGAGTTTCAATATCCTCATCCTGCACTAGTTTGTCATTGTATTAAAATGGTTTACAAGTGTTCAATATAAGATATGGACCTTAGATTGACAAGCTATATAACTTGGATTAGACATTTTGAATAACTAGCAAAGTTATTGCCAATAATAAAGGTGAGAACTCTTTTCTATAGAAAAGTTTTGGATTAATTGACCCAAGGTATCATAAGATTTTACCACTAACTCTGAGATAAGGAACACAAAACAAATGGATCTAAGAGTGTGATCGATCATAGGAAGTTGAATAATCCAAATGAATGTTGGGGGGGTAATTCACCATGATAT
>Ga0307518_10003224_pt1 | contig 11776 bp, 6 predicted proteins | sample 25_EM_MG_FD_203889 | JGI IMG/M metagenome (GOLD analysis project Ga0307518, IMG submission 203889) | Populus trichocarpa ectomycorrhiza microbial communities from riparian zone in the Pacific Northwest, United States - 25_EM | ecosystem: Host-associated > Plants > Roots > Unclassified | place... | reverse complement strand
CTAAGGATTTAAATTGTTGAATGGTACATTCGGGGTTAAGAAAAATCAAAAGTATTTTTAAGAAAATAAATGGTCAGCAAGAGTCAAGGGAATAAGATATTGTCAGGACAGTAAAAAAAAAAAAAAAATTATTTATAAAAGAGGAGGAAGAGAATTTCGAAGATGAAAGTGCTATGAAGAAACCCTCAAGTTGAAGAGGTGATCTGAAAAAAAAAACTGAAATAAAAAAGAAATGCCCCGAATTGTTTTTTAAACTCGGGTATAAGATTTAAATTTTAGAGATGAAATTTTCTAATTGAATCGGAGAAAAATATGAAAACCCAATTATAGTCTAACCTGACCAAAAAGAAAATAAAATAAAACAAAATAAAATAATAATAATAATAATAATAAGATAAAATAAATAATTAAGTATTTGAGAGGGATGAAATTAAACAAAAGAAAAGTGATAGAGCATAAATTTATTAAAAGGGAAAGGATGGGGAGTGATTTTGGAAAAGGCTAAACAAAAGGGGTCAATGTATAAAATTTAAAAGATTTGACTATATAAATGCCCAATTTTTGCTAGAAACCAAAAGAGATGGGGGGATTTGTGTGATTTTTCCACTTGTTTTCTTGCTAATTGCATACAAAAAAGAGAGAGAGATAGAGGGAGAATTGTAAAAAGAATTAGTAAAACTAGTTAAGCAATTAAGGAATGCGAATTGATGCCTGAGGTTGTTTTGAAGAAAGAGATTCAAAGCTAGGATCAAAGGAAAAGAGAGGAGAAGAGAATTTGAATATCTCTTACATCTATCCTTTGAATTCTTATCCAGGTAAGTTAAAGAATATATTTAAAGTGATTAATTGTTATAATTGTGCGTTTTGATGAAAAAATTATACTGTCATGATTACGTGAAATTAGAGATTTAGGGTATTAATCTTTGAAATGATGCAAAGTATGATTTAACCATGTTAGAAAGTATGAATTATGATTAGATAAGTATTCAATTGAAGAATGAAAGAAAAAAAACCTCCTCCCCCCTCTAAACTATTAGTTTTGGCCAAAAGAAAAAAATTGGAGAATTTAATGGAATTGTTTGGAAATTGTGGGAAATCATAAGTTATACATGTTAATGGAAAGAATGAATAAGAATTTTGCAAAAATAATAATAATAATATCAAGTATATTCAAGAAATGTGTATTTAGTATTAAGTCATGCCGATTCAAAATGAAACCAATGAAAAAGAGGTGGACTTTTAAGTTGAAAAGAATGTGGAATGTATGACACAAAAAAAATTGATGAAATGAGATTTTTATCATTTAGTTATAAATGATAATGACATGTTGAATTGTTTGTTGTTACATAAAAGGTCGCAGGATCGGATCAACAGCAAGGGGCCTACTTCACGCTCACAAACACTAGATAGATGTTAAACACCTCGTAATAAGTTATTTATTTATTTAATATTTTATGATTAATTCCCTTTTAATTTGTAATTCGTGTGAAAATTATAAAATAAAAGGAAGGAAAATAATACTTTGTTGAATGGGCAAGTTGACAGATTATTTCCTGGTTAATAAAAATAACACTCTATTTGAATGGATGTATTGGAAAAAATTTTCTTCTTTCCCTAATATCATAAATAATATACTGAAGAATAGATGACTTGAGAAAGTATGGAGAAGTTGCTAGTTATGGATCATCATAATGATATTTAAAATTGATTTAATGTGTCCATGATAAGTACTTTATTTAATGAGATTGAGAATATATTATTGGGTTGGATTTAAATTATTTTTATTTCATTTGTTATATCATAAAAGTGTAAATTTTATTTTTATGTAATTTTTACGTTTTACATAATTATATTGCAAGTACATCGCATCCTTTAGCTAGAAATTAGATGCTTAGATGGAAGTCATTTGCTTAAAGTCAAGTTTTGTTATTGGAAGCAATAATATTTTGTTATTATATTATCTATGTAATAAAGATTCTAAATGTTTAAATTATTCTTTGTCAGTGATGTAATTAAGTATAATATTCTTGTTATATTAGCATATAGTTTCTTAGAAGTATTTATGCAAACTTTCGATTATTTACTTATTTGTTTTTATTGATTGCACCTATTTTTACGTGCAATACATGCATATCACTTTGTGATGTGTTGATGTGGGAAAGAAGTCTAAGATAATTGGACAATAATTATTGATGTGAATTGTGTAAGGAAAAATTTTTAATAACCATGATTCTTAACTAGATTTTAAAACAAACCTAACTTTAACTAGATTTTAAAACAAATCGGGTAATGAACTCCATTGCAATTAATAATTTATTTATTTTTATTTATTATTTATTTAACTATATTATAACAAATCGGATTGACCTGGAGTCAGGCCCGGGTCACGAGTCAGGTTGATCATTGATCTAGACCAACATAAAGATAAAAACGTTTATTATCATAATTTTAAAACTCAAGTTGGGAGTTGACTGAGGTTAGGTCTGGGTCATGAATCAGGTTGACCATTAACTCGGATTAATATAAGAATAAAAGTAGTTATTATCATAATTTTAAAACTTGACTCGGGGTCAGGTCCGAGTCACGAATCAGGTTGATCATTGACTCGGGTCAACGTACGGATAAAAATAATTATTATCATAGTTTTAAAACTCGACTTGGAGTCAACTCGGGGTCAGGCCCAGGTCACAAGTCAGGTTGACCATTGACCCGGATCAACATAAGAATAAAAAAAAAACTTATTATTATAGTTTTAAAACTCTACTCAAGAGGTCGATCCGATGTCAGACTCGGGTCATGGACCAAGTTGTCCATTGACTCGAGTTAATATAAGGATAAGAATAATTATTATTATAGTTTAAAAATTCAACTAAGAAATCGACTCCGGATAAGGCCTAAGTCATGGGTTAGGACGGTTAACCTGAGCTAACCCAAAGTAATGTAAAAATAAAAATTATTATTATCATAGTTTTAAAAACCGACTCGAGGTAAAGCCCGAGTCACAGGTCTGGAGGGTTAGCACCCAAATTAAAAATAAAAATTGAAGCAATCTTGTTTTGACATATATATATATATATATATATAATTGATTTTTTATCTATATTTTATCTTGGGTTGACAGGGTCGCAAGTTGACCTAAGTTTTTTAACCGGGTCAAGTCGAATCAATTTTTTCTATATTTTGAGGGTATTTGGAAGTGTGAAGACGATCATGTTTTCAAAGTGATTTTTGCTTGAAAAAATATTAAAATAATATTTTTTTTATTTTTAAAAATTTATTTTTGATAATAGCATATTAAAACGAACCAAAAATACTAAAAAATTTAATTTGTTTAAAAGAAATCAAATTTTGACAAAAAAAAAAAAGGTTGGAACTCACTCTCAAACACCCTTTTTGTTCTTAAACTTGGATTGTTCTAGACCTCGGACTAGCCGAGTCTCGTCTAATGTCCACTCAATACAAAATAAAATAAATTATTCAGTCAAATCCAAAATATATCAAACACAAAACAAAATAATTATTTATCCAGTATTATCTAGTGAAATTTAATCAAGACCAATCATTATTATCCAACTTATCAAATATCACCTCACATGCCAAGGGTTCTTGAATAGCGCAAAACAAAACACGTGAACTTATTAGAGATTATGGTAACAGTTATGATTTAAAATATTTTTTATTTAAAAATATATTAAATTTTTTTTTAAAAAAAATTGACATAAACACATTAAAACAATCTAAAATCATTAAAAATAATTTTAAATAAAATATTTTTAAAATTTAAAAAAACACTGTTCAAACAGGGTCTAATTGACCAAAAGCTCAAATTTGGTACTGGTGGGGGATGAACGAGTTGACTCAGTTTTGAGTTGGGCCTTTAGTCTTTAATTTTCGAAGAAGATGACCTCCTGGGGTCGACAACTCTTTGCTGGTTCTCACAGCAAGGACAAGTTTGTCCTCGTTAATACTGATGGGATGGGAATAGAAGAGTAAGTGACCCATTTTCTAATTTTCTGATTTCTGATCTGGGCTGGCTTCTTTTTTTCATTTTTACTAATATCTAGTGAAGTGATTTCACATTCTGGGTTTTTTTAATCTCTTTTAGCTGGGTTATGCTTGCTGTTAGAAGGAACTTGCAGGTGCTGATTTGCTTATTGTTGGGCTTTAAACTTTCATTCTCACGGTGTTTAACTGGTGTTTATAATTGGTGCCGGAAGAAAAAGAACAAACATTTAAAGGGTGTAGACATTTGTTGTTAATAAAACTGGATTTTCATATTCAAAATTTAAAAGATGGTCCAGAGAGAGTACATTAATTTGAGAGGAAAAGGTTTATTGAAATTTGTTCTTGGATATTTTAAGAATTTGAAGAAGCTACTCTTGTGGTAATTGGCATGGTCCAACACCCGTTGGGCCTCCCAATGAAGAAGAAGAGAAAAACTTCAAAGGGGAAAGCAAGATGAGAGTCTAATAGAAAGGTCCAATCCAATGTAAATCAAGAAGGGAAAAAAAAATTAGGCAAAACAAGAGATGGGTTCTTATAAAAATCATTCAACATCGAAAATATGCTCCAGCTAGAAAAATTGGCAATCAAGAAACATATTAATGATGGGTCAGTTTGCAAACTCTTTACCTTTTTTATAGGTTTCTTTGTTTCCGATTTTGTGTTTATATGTTTCCTATTTTGCATAGGAATAGCTCTTACTTCTCAAATATAAAATCTTTTATCATAATTTTCGTATCACTACAAATCCGCAAATACATAGTAGTTGCATTTACTCACCTTCCTGATTTCACACGGATTCCCTTCTTAAAACATATATAAATAAATATTGTTAATTACTGCGCTTCCAACGGATTTCCTTTTTTTCTGATTGTTGAGTTGGGATTCCTTTCAGTGTTGAGATTGCTAAATTGGGTTTCTCTCATAAGTCTAAAGAAAAAAAAACTTTTTAGGATTTCGTGTCTCTCAAGTTTTGCTGTGTTGTGGGTTTAAGGTTAAGAATTTAGGGTTTTTATTGTGTTTTGAGGATATGGGTGTTGGAATGTCTAAGGTGGATAGGTTAGAGCTGGTGAGTCTTTGTAAAGAAAGGAAGGAATTGATTAAGGCTGCTGTTGATTGTCGTTATGAATTAATTTCAGCTCACATTATGTATGTGCAATCTTTTTTAGACATGGGAAATGCGCTTCATCGATTTTTAGAGGAAGATTTAGAGATTATTTCTGATTTCTCTTGTGATTGCTCTGATGAGGATTCGCATTTGAAATTTTCTTCCTCAGATTTGGAGTCAGTAACTGATTCTGTTAATGAACACTTGCATTTTTCAGGAGAGTCTTCTGGGTCAGAGAAAGATTTTCAAGCAGGGGCGAATTCAAGTGGACATATGGGAAATATGTCTTCTAGTGTTCCTGCTGATTCCAGACATAGATACCCTGATCTTGACAATGACGATGTATATGTTCCAATTGTTGATATGAGGTATCCTCAAGAAAACAAAAAAGTTCCTTTGGATGCTACAATGGATACTACGAAAAACAATGTCACATATGCTCCTAATGGAAATTGGGAATCTGCTAAAAATCCAATGGACTTTCCGTATTATTATGAGTTTTGGTCCCCTCCTGTCCATGCTGCTAATCCTGAAGAAGAGAGCGCTCCTGCTGCCACCTCTTCTCCTGAACCTGCAGGTTTTGCTTGGAGATTCAATCCATTTAACACCGAGGTTGACGATGTCTATCATTACTATAATTACTATTCTCAGGAGAATATAATTGGTGACAGAGCTGAGAGTGATGATTCTGAAGTAAGAAAAACCAGGGAGAAAGAGGGGATCCCTGATTTGGAAGATGATACTGATCAAAGTATATTAAGGAAAAAAAGATACAAGAAGAAATCATCAGAGAAAGATACAAGTGGAGACACCGGTGCTGACCCAAAGAATTATGATCACGTACAGTCAGAACAAGAAAAGGAATCTAAAAACACGCCTGACACTGTTGAAGAAAATGCCATGGCATGTTCCATCTCCCGTGGATTGATCAAAATAGAACAAGAGAAAGCAATGGAGGAAGGTGAGAGTTCAGAGGAGGCCCGGTCATTCACCTGCAATGGTGAATGTCCCGAAACAGATATCCATAGTCCATGGGGTCTTCAGCAAGCAGTAAATGAAATCAAGAATGCATTTGAGACTTCTTTCAACTATGGACAAGAGGTTTCCATATTGCTTGAGGCAGGCAAGCTGCCTTATCAGACTACGGGTGCCAAATTTAAAGGTATGAGTTGTTACATTAGTTAGTCTTTTCATTTGTTCAGAATAATCCTGCATCAACTTTTGTCAAATTGACCAGATACCATTCCTATCAACTGTTTTACATGAATTTTCATAGGTCCTGTGTTGGTTTCCTTTGATATGGACATGTTGTGCTGTTCAATTTTTCAACGAAATTTGTCTCTTGATTTTGTTTGATTAAGTTAATTTCTGAAAGAAAAAGAAGCTTGACCTGTTTTATGATCACTTGTTGCCTTGCAGTATTTGCCTCTCGGCTTGTAAGTTTGGCAGTTCCTTTTGCAATGTCTTCACAGCACCCAGCTTTTGTTCACTCAAGTAGATCTGCTGCCAAGAAAATGAAGTCAGCCAAAGTTGTGTGTGAAAATTATAAGGATGTTGATAGAAAATCCGATCACCTGTCATCCACTTTGGAGAAGCTGCATGTATGGGAGAAGAAACTCTACGAGGAGGTTAAGGTATGGCATCTAAATTCTTCATAATTGGAAGTTTACAAGGAAAAATGAATATTTTTTTTTTTCATTTGCTTGCAAAATATGAAAGCCAGTGTTTCTATAGGCCTAAGATAAGAACATCCTTAAACATTCACAAGTTTCGTACTCACTTCACCAATGCATTAGTACAGTATGAAAGTGTCCTGTCTGCAGGAAATGGCTCACTTAATCATACAAAGAAAAGCTAAGATTTATTTGACAAAAAATGTTATTCTTCGATGATGCTTCTGTCTTTATTTATTTCAGCCAGTGTATTTTCCTTGTTTATGGTTCTGATCCCTTAGTTTTTGGTCAATTTGTGTCAGTGAATTTGTGTCACCAACCAAATTATGCACAATGCATGAGTTCTGAATATATATATTTACTGAATTTCTACTTCATACACAAATATGTGATATTAACTTTTTGTTTCTTGGGTCATGTTTATCTACTGTGCAGTGTGAAATTAATGCAATTTCCTTATGAGATTTTGATCCTCCTGCATGTGGATATCCTTAGTTGTAAGTGTCTATGGGGTGGGGTGGTGGAAGATTCACCATTAGCAAATACTTATTTCCATTTCGTTTTTTGGAAGTTTGAAATAGTTTTGGATTCTCAGGGGAAAAAAAGAGGCAAGTTCTAAATAGTTTGACTAGGCATTTGTTTTGGCCCATGGGACTAGCTCTACTTCTACTGTTTTCTGATTCAAAATATCCATCTTATGTGCTGTTTTGTTGCTTTTATGAAAGGCTATTTAGGACTCGGCCAAAGTATGAAGTATTCTCACAACATGGAAGTCAGGCATGAGTTGTTCCTTCATTCTTAACGTTATTGTTTACTGTTCTGTTTCTAGATGTCACTTACAATGGCTTGTGTAATGCTATGGTGGACATGAGTGCATTAGAAATCAAGTAAATAGCTTTTGAAACATTGTAAATGCTATATAAAACCATGAAAATGATGTATGCATTGAAGAACATGTTCCTATCCTGCTTTGTGCCTTGTCAAATAATGTAATAGAATGTTTGTATTCTACATCACTACAATCATGTAAACTCAACAGACTATAAGTTTTATTATTCTTACAAAATTTTAGGGTCCCTGATGAATAGTTAGGATATTTCTGTTTATTATGCTTTGCACTGCATTTTTTCATATACTTCCACTCGTTGACAATTTTTGGTCGAAATATCTGAAAAATAGTCTGAAATCATATTGTTATTTTTGAAGTGGTTATGGCTGGGATTGAATCTAATTTGTTTACCTGTTTCACTGATGTCAGCTTGAGGAAAAACTCCGTGTTTCTTATGATAAAGAGTGGAGGAGGCTAAAAAGGCTAGATGATAGAGGTGCCGAGTCCAGTCAGATTGATAGGACACAAGCTTCTGTCAAAAGTCTGCTTTCAAAAATTAAAGTTCCTGTCAGTGCAATTGAGGCAATATCGATCAGGATTCACAAAATAAGAGATGAAGAGCTGCAAGCCCAAGTGAATGAATTGATTATCGGGTATTTCACTTTCTTTTCTGCTACAATCACGCTAATCATAGCATTAGGTGAAATTTTATTGATGGCCTGATGAGTGTTGTCATTTTAGACTTCTGAGGATGAAGTACTGACAGGGATTGCAAAGATTGTAATGAAATGAAAAAACAATTTCTTTCTAAATGGCTTTATTTAACGAGGCATGGACTGTCTTTAAATGCAGCTCAGATCATAAAATGATTTCTCAGTTTAATACGGTTTGCTTTATATACCTTTGTGACTCATAATATAATGAATTTCTGTGCAGATTGTCAAGAATGTGGAAGCTCATAATCAAGTGCCACAAAAAGCAATTACAAGCTATTAAAAATGCTGAAACATATGTGCATATAGCTGGGATGCACACCCGCAAAGGTTCACGCTTAAAGGCTACTAAAAACCTAGAGAAAGAAACTTGGAAATGGGCTGCACGCTTTAGTCACTATATTAAAACCCAGAAAGCTTTTGTGTCATTGTTGAACAATTGGCTTCTGGGGTACATATCTGAGGAGTTGAAAACTCTAGATGAAGCTGATCGATTGTCTCCAAACCGGATAGGAGCTCCTGCCATTTTCATTGTTTGTAATGATTGGCACAACGCAATTCAGAATATTTCAGAAGATGGAGTGTACAAGGCCATTCATGGTTTTGCCTCGAGCTTACACCATTTACAGGAGAAGCGAGAAGAAGAACACCGACAGAGAATTAAAACTGAACAACTTTTGAAGGATTTAGAGGATCAATTTGAGAAAGATGTTATAGTCGCGATGCAGGAGATGTTAGATGAACAAAAAGCGACACATCAAGAAGCTATTAAACTAGCCAATGATGCTGCCTCAGATTGCTTGAGAATTAGTCTGCCTCCTGTTTTTGAGACTTTAGAGAGCTTCTGTCTGGAGAATTTGAAAGCTTATGAGAAAATCAGAATACCAAATGCAAGTACAAGCAGATAATGAGGTGAATTGCTTAGCTTCTTTTTTTTTTTTTATTATTATTATTCTTTGAATGTACATATTGGATTGGTCTATGAAAAAAAGAAATCCAACGAAAAAAAATAGTGGTTCCCGAGTATAACCAGTTAGCAATTTCACTACTTGTATACATATCAAAATTTTGGGGAGTTATACCTAGTTTAAATGGGTAAACGGATTGCTATATTCAGATATATACAAGATGTTGAAAAAAAATCAAAATCTCCTTGAAGTTCTAACATCTGTGGATGTCTCTGAATAGAAATGATAGATGTGGACAGTGAACTTCATTGATCTTTGATAAAAGCATTTCAAAAAGGAATGTTGATAAACCATGGTCAATGGAATACGTAGTTGAGATGTCTCTTTATTTTCTCTTGTATTGATATATTCTATTGAACGTATTGCTAGTTCAGAACACAGCAAAGGGCAGTGATTACAGCCACTAAGTTAATGATTCCTAGCATCCATCGTTCTGTAGAGGTTTCACATAAGTTGGGTTCAAAACCAAGTTTCGTATGACTTGAATGATAGGATTAGATTGAATATTCAAGCATTTCTGTTTATCAAACCATTGGAAACGAGTATTTTTGTGCAGCATCAAATTTTAGTGGTTATTGTATGTTAGTCTGGTATTGCCTCCTTACATCACGTTGAGGTTGTCATGGAATATTAGAGGAGCATGCATGTGATGTATGAGTGGTTAGAGGAGGACCATTAATAGGATTGATCTTCCATGTCAGAAAGTTGCGGACAAGATTAACCTTGTTCTGTGCTCCTATGGTGACACTTCTCCTGGGAAAGAGTTATGGTGATTCTTACTGTGCTTGTTGTGCTGGTGTTTCTGAAGATCCAATGGCTCCCACTTTGCTATTTGCTGCGACTTTGTCGTTTGGTCTCTGCAGAAATTCAACTTCATGGTTTGGGTTTTTTCGATCAGATTTCGTTCCATTTTCTGATCAAGGGCAACGCTGCCACCTTATTCTGTTGGGTTTCCTCTGTTTTGTTACCCTCCCCTAGCTTCGTCGGTGCACCTATATGACCTTCAATGGAAATTAATCCGAGTAATTGATTGAAAAAATCAAGAAAACAGGTGCAAGCTTTTTGTAAGCAAATAACATCTAGGATAGTATCTTATAATGATGTATCATCCTTCTCAGTGGTGGTTGCGGTGTGCTCTGTCGTCCTTCTTCTTGCCCCAGTCATGAAGCCTCGAATGCAACTCAGCAGCAGCAATCAAGAAATGAACGGCCTGGATTGGAGTCAAAATCTCAAGCACACCTTTAAGAGCTCTCAGCAGCAGATCAAATGCCAGTTGATGATCACATGAATCTGTTTCCAACTTCACGTGTCTCGTTGATCGGACGGTAAAAGGAATTCCCTGATTGCCTTTCGTTAATCGTATCAAGGAGCATCAATCAAGCTGTCATCCTCAGTCATGTGTTGCCTAGCCTACCATAGCTACCTAGGCTTGGGTTGTAGAACACATACCATATATAATTTACGGTATTTAAGATAAAGAGACCTTGGAGGTATACTGTCATTTCGCAAATGACCATACCAAAGTTAATTAAATTTTTTATGTATTTACATGTTTAAAATTTTATGTATTTACATGTTTAAAATTTTTGGATAGTTTCAGGAAAAAATATTGTTGATTTTTTTAAAAAAATAAAAATATTTTTCGGTATCTTAATTTTTTAATTTATGAAAATATCTATAAAAAAAATCAATAGCACGTCACCCATGATCGTTACTAGTTGTTTTAGCAGCAATTCCAATACACCTAAAACTATCCAACTGCCACCCATATAACACCAACCTAGTCTTGATTAAATAATACAGTTAAGTGTTGTTTTATGGTATAAATATTAAATCGATTTATTCATCACATTATTATCCTATATTTGGATTATTATTATTTTTTTAAAAAAAAGAAAATCTATAGTAAACATATCAGTTCCACGTTAATAATTCATCTAAAATCCAATATAAAAGAAATTGAAATGAAAATTGGCTTAGTAATATCAACTTTGAAAACTAAAAATAAAATCGTTCCTTTCATCTTAATTAAATAGATGGGGACATGCCCCCCAACCATAACATGTGATGAATGTAATGGTCCCAGACAAATCCGTAGTTAGAAAGACTTGGAGTTATTGTAATGATAGACGTTCTCCCATCATAATAATAATAATAATAATAATAATAATAATAAAGAAAAAGAAGAAGGTGGTTGTACGATGTTAGATGGTTGGGCCATCCCCTTTTTTGTTTGAGTTTGGTAATGCGGTGTAAAATATTTATATTTTAAAAATATATTTTACTTAATAATATATTAAATTTTTTTATTTTTTACATCAGCATATTAAAGGCACCCAAAACAGTAAAAAAAAATATCAATTTAATGTCTTTTTAAGCTAGATGTATTTTAAAATGCACCCAAACACCATTTCAAATGTAAAAACAAACGGTATCTAAATGTATGTTTGTTTTTTGGATTCAACTTGTTTTTTAAAGTGTTT
>Ga0307518_10003223_pt1 | contig 11776 bp, 10 predicted proteins | sample 25_EM_MG_FD_203889 | JGI IMG/M metagenome (GOLD analysis project Ga0307518, IMG submission 203889) | Populus trichocarpa ectomycorrhiza microbial communities from riparian zone in the Pacific Northwest, United States - 25_EM | ecosystem: Host-associated > Plants > Roots > Unclassified | place... | reverse complement strand
ACATATTGTAGTGACTACTCGCTATATACAGTGCAGGTGTATAACGCACATGTAAAGGGAGCGTGTCAGTGTCGATCAGCACGCGTGCAGAAGGTACTTGCCTGAAAAGGCTGGCCTCCGCGTCCATTGCCATCGACGTCGCGTTGTAACGGTCGAGGACCATCGCGTCGATCTCATCGAACTCGTCGTCAGCGAACGGTTCGTGGGCAATGGGTTCATCATCCCCGAGGGAGATGGCATCCTCCTCATACATCGTGATGCGCTCCTCAAGACGAGGGCGCTTCAACGAGGAGGGACCGGCCTCGGGCTGGTCCAGGTTCGCACTAGCAATCGACACAACTTGGTCGAGGGTGCGGATGGTCTGGCAGGAGGGCTCTACCCCCAAGCGGTGCGCCAGATTGAAGGCCTTAATGGTATTATCGAATGCAGGAGGGCCATAGTTGGTGGCACCGGGGGTGTGGGCCAAGGCACGAGGGTCAACGGTGGGCTCAGGTCCATCATAGTGGACGTAGGTGGCGAAGGCGGCTTGTTGAGCGTTTTCGCGGCGAGCGCGAGCCTTCTTGCCGCCACGGCGTGTGCGGCCTCCCTGTCCTTGGGCAGGAGCGTTTCCGCTCGCACCGCCGTTGGACCCGCCTTGCTGCTGCTGCTGCTGCCTCTGGGGCTGCTGCTGCTGCTGCTGGGCGAACTTGGGGTCAGCCGGCTTGCGCTTCACAGCGCTAAGCTTGTTGGCCTGTGGGCCCTTACCACCACCGCGAGTAGCGCCTTTCTGCTCAAACGAGAGAGTGGCGGCCTTCACGATACCTTCCGGCTTCAAGTTCTTGATCTCGTCGGGCGACGTTTGGCTGAGAATCTGAGCTACGACCTCCATAGTGGGAGGGAGCTTGCAAAGAATGATCATGGTCTGCACGGGGGCAGGAAAGTCGAAGCCAGCGTCCTTGAGATAAGTGAAATGGCTCAGCATCTTGGTAATCGCTGGAGCGGGATGGGAGCCAGCGGGAATGGTAGTCGAAAGGAGCTTGCTAAGCTCAGCATAAGCGGAACCGATACTGGGGGCACCGAAACTCTTCTTGAGGTAATCCCACACCTCCTTAACCGTAGTAAGGTCGGCAATAGCGACCTGGATGGAGGGGGCGAGGCGCAAGGTGATGTTACCGAGTGCTCTCTCGGTGTTGTCATCCCAGTCCTTACGGTCGTCGTGGCCGTCGGCGGGCTGAGTAGTCGAATAGACAAACCATTGGCCTTGTGCCCGAAGGTAGGCCTGCATAGATGTGTGCCACTGCTGCCAGTTGGAGCCAGTGAACACAGGGACCATCTTGTCGAGAGCGCTGGACATGGTGAATTCTGTTATGTTCAACGGAGTCAGCAAGTGAATGCGACAACAGACAGACAAGAAAAGAAGAAACACCTGAGTGCTAGTGAAAGCACTTCTGTCAACAGCTAACTCATGACTAGAGTCATGCCAGCGCAAGTCATTGACGAACTTTGCCTGTGCAGGTGCTCAACTAAGGAGCTCACTGACTGGCGCAAATCATCGATGAACTTCGCCTTGTGGCTGTGCAGGGGCTCAACTAGGAGCTCACTGTCTTCCACAGCATCAAGCTAGTTAAAGCGACGCTCAGGGAGCTGGAGCGCTGTCTGGTGCATTGCTGCACACAGTGTGCTCACAGGGCTCATAACCTGTTGAAGCAATACCTATATACGTAGAGGAACTGCTACTCCAACTCACCTGTTGGGTGGAGTGCACAACCTGAGATGATAGCGGTAGCTGGTCAAGAGCTGTTATATTATATAAGCGATGAACGCTGTTTATATACAACAAACATTGTGACACGTGACTGTGACACGTGATGTGTGACATGTAACATCTACTCTAAAGAGGACTATTACTAAGTCTACACTAGAATGGGTTGCAGTCTTGTGCGCACTTCATTGACGGTTTACGCTGGGTGCACGTGCGACTTCAACATCAGCTTCCACTGGTCTTTGTTGGGGATTTCCCTCGACCTCCGATGGGCCCGGGTTCAGTTCAGCACTGGCGTCTGAGGGGTCAGTCCCCTTGTCATGCTCCACTTGCATGGAACAACACTGGACGACGTGTTCTTCATCGGGTTCCTCAAACTCCTCTATGGGGTGCATCGCTCCAAGGAATCATCGCTCCAAGGAATCCAACGAGTTCATCTTCGTCCTCTTCCTCATCAATAGTAGAATACGCGTCGAGGTGCTCCGCCTCCATCTCAATGTGTTCTTGCGCTTCCTGCGCGTCATCGCCCGCTTTCTCCTCGTTGAAATCGATGGCGGGGTGGTCTTCCCCAACTCCTTCATCCCTTGAGGTGTCAACCTCGCCCTCACACACATCCACTGTGTACAGTCGCGCTTGGGGGGCCTTCCCCTTATCTCTCTTTGGGTGCCAGCACTCAGATGCGAGATGTCCCTCGTTCCCACAGTTATAACAAGTGATTCCCTTGCAGAATGCAGCATTGCTTGACTTCTGCGCTGTACTGGGGTTGATTGCCCCTGCAGTTGCTCCGCTATTCTGGGAACCCTGCCTCTGAGGGTGGGTCCCCTGATCCTTACCTCCCTGAGCACTGGTGCTCCTATCTCTGTCAAGGGGCCTCCTGTACACCAGGTTCCCCTTTCTCACAAATTTATACTGTTGGTGGTCACTATTATTGGTGCTGCCGCTCTTACTTGTATCTGAGCGGTTATTGCTCGAGGATCCTTTGGAGATCGTCCCTCCACTCTGAGGATTATTCCTCGTCATCAGACTCAGGGCCTTTTGTGCTCCTTCCATCCGTTTCACCTCGTCGAGGATCTCGTCCATGGAGGAATGTTCCGCCGTTATCCCTCGCGCTTCTAGTACCGTCTTAACAATAGACAGGGGCAGACCCCCAATGAACTTCCTCCTGAATGAATACTCGTCAGGGGGTTCAACCATGCGGTGCGCCCGCCTTTTCAAATCATTGTAGAATGCGAGCGCTCCCTTCTCGGGGGAATAGCGCGTGCGGTCGTAATTGATGGCGGCCTGTTGGGCAGTAGCCTCGTGAATGAATCGCTTGAACAGTCCACAGATTAGGTCCTCGAAGGACCAGTAGCCAGTGCGCCTTTCCGGCGCGTCGACCTCCTGGTCATACCACTCGGCGGCCATACCTTCGAGGTACAGCCCCGTGTACAGGACGCGATCTCCGTCACGTCCGTACCCAGTGATCTTGAAGGTCCTGAAATATTTGAGAAGTTGGGTGAGCCAGTCGTCGAACTTCTCCATGTCGTCCTGGCCCCCATACTTCCCCGGTTTTGGCGGGTTCATCGCCTTCACTTCAGGGCCTAGTGGCCCATCGGGCTCGTCGCCCACTTGCTCCCTAATACGCTGGCTGTATCGCCGCATGGCGAATCCAGTGTATCGGTCGTTGCCTGGGGTGTAACCCCTGAGGTATTGGGATTGTCTCCCTTGATTACCGTCGGTCCTTCGGCTGTCACGGATTCGGTCTTGGTTCGTTTCTGCCATGGCTGACCCGTATTCACTTGGATGATAGCTCGAATCGGAGGGAGGACCTCCAGGGGGGCCTGGTGGGCCATGAGGTGGTCTGCCTCCTCCTCTGTTTGCATTTCTCCTATTGGGGAGGTTCCTCCCTAGGTTTCCGTTGTCATTGTCTCTGTTCGGGACTCCATTGTCCCCGTCATCACCTCCATCACCTCCTTGCAGGTCATCACCGCCGTCAGGGTTGCCCCACACATTTCCTGGCTGTCGGGCACGCTGACTTATGGTCCTGCGCATCACTTCTGACGCTTGGTCACCGTAAAGATGCCTCATGACGTCCTCTTCACGTCCAGAGAGGTACGCGGGTCGCCTCCGCTCATTGGGATTGGGTGCTCAACCCTGGTTCCTAATGGGTGGGGTACCCGAGTCCCCTCCGTGGTTGTTGGTTAATGCTCGCGCTCTCTGCGCATTTTCTATTTCTTGCGCCAAGCTGCGCGCACCTCTATTACTCATTACTGGGCTCGTTGCCCGACTTCCTGGGGTCTCCCTCTTAACAATCATACTCTCTTGGTCTTCATCTCCAGGGGACTCAGATCCCCCTCCGAACTCTTCAAGAAGTTGACGCAGGCGTCGGAATTGTCGAGCATGATGCTCATTGGGCCTTACGCCGTGATTGTCGAAGAGGATATTATCCTCATACTCCCACCATTGGTTCTCAACGTCGCGCAGGTATTCCTGCATATACTGAAGAGCCTGTTCTCGGCTCGCGGGTGCTTCGGGAGTATTGTGCGTCTCCAACACTCTTACGGCTTCACGGGCGGCTTGCCCAATGGTAGAAGACGTGTCCTCTTCCATTGGGGTATCATTCCCAAAGCTCATCACTCTCGATGTATTCCTACTCATTAGAGGGCTATCCTCAATGGGCACAGTGCCTATAACGAAGCTCCCGGGGATGCGATCCCCTCCAGTATAGTTACCACCCGCTCGGGGTGACCTTACCATAACCGGTGGTGCTTCTATGGGCGTCTGTCGGACATTAATATCCTGATCGCGCTGATCCGCGCCATGCCCGAGGTCCCTAGTGGGTCCCCCAGTGGTCCTTTGGCGTTGGGTATCCTCAGATCTGGGTTGATCACCCTGGATAAAATTTTCGTTGTTTTGGGGTGGGTCCCCAGGCAGTTGTTCCGCGTTGTGCATCGTGCGCGCGGCTGCTCGGGTGATGGTTCAACTCATTGAATACGTAGATGGATGTTCAAAAAAGTTTAAGGTGGTTGATAGCTTCTCTGATCCTCACTCAACACAGAACACGACCAAAGTGTATTCCTTTGAGTATGTAGGACAATAAGAAGTAAGTTGCTATATTACATAACAAGAAGTAATTAAATAGGAAGATGAGTATTACATAAGTAACTGAATATGGGTAACCCCTAAGGGCACCATTACAGTATGACCTGTCGCAACCGATACCGTAGTCTTGTCACTACTGAGAACGACTGGCACGAACATCGCACCATGGGCGTCAGTATCCTTCGGGATGATGTCCTGAAATTAGCAGGCTTGAAATTAGTCACTTGAGTAGCAACTAGGAAAAAACCACTTACCGATTGTTCAAATGCCCATTGGCCAGACATTAAGTCACACACCTCGCGGTGCCCATCTTCATCAACAACTACCTTTGCGGCGTAATCAATTTCTCCCTTGAAGTCAGGGTTCATGAGTTGGTGCTCCAGCACTACCTTTGGGTCACGGAACCATACATCGTACTCAGCAGTCATCCAAGAAGGGGGGTCGTCAGGCATGGCACCTGAATACATCACCGAGAAGGATTGCCAAGGGGAGTCCCCATGTCTTGTAGCGTCGATCACATTGTACATCTCCTTGTGTGAACGAAACGGAGGATCTTTGTCGTACATTGAAGCCATGATGACCAGTAATTCATCGATCTTGGCAGCCGGCATTTGTTCGCAACTATATAGGAATTTGGCGAGCTCAAAAGCCGCCCTGCTTTCATAGGGACCATAGTCATCAGGGAGGGGACTTGGGTTTGGGGAGGGTGGGGAGTTGGGTGGTAGATAACGACCAGCACGATCGCACGGAGTCCCTGCACAGGCAATGGTAAGTGTTTGTATCAGACGTGTTGAAAAAATCATACGCACCATCAAGTAAAGGGTGATAACTTACGTTCCGCACTCGAGGACGTTGCTCTACACCTGCATTGGGCTCATCCAGCCCAGGCAGATCCGCGCCATCTGGGAAGTCATAATCTTGCGGGACTTCATCCGTTTCGGTAGGGCTTGAGGGTTGTGGACGAATTCTGCCAGAGGTGCTGTCTTTGTATATGCCGTTTGACACCACCCCGAGTTGAACACGTCTTGGTGCAACCGTCGACACCACAGGTATAGATTCGGTGGCCAAATGGACGTTCTGGTGGGCGGCGAGGCATGGCGAATGCGTATCTCTATCGCCCGGCAGGCTGCTCCCGTATGAGCTGTCATTCGGAGTAGATATGTCAATATAAACTATGCAGTTTTAACTTAGAGTGGCTGAGGGTGAAAAAAAACATACACAGCGAGGCCCTGTACCCCAAAGATCAACCTCCCTCCTAGTCACTTAACGCTGACATGGCAAGCCAGCCGGCACGCACTATCAGCACGCGATCAGCCAACAAACATGCTCATCCTGGAAAGCCTGACTTACCTGTAGCTCGACGTCCCACGGACGTTGTACAGGCCGAAAAGGAAGCCAAGGTAATCGCAAACTCCCAAAGGGCGGCCACTATTCAGGCTGGTGTTCAGCGTGCTGCATGTATCGAAGACAATCTGGCAACGAAGGTGTCAAGTCAAACACAAAGATTCAAGAAACCTAACTTAGGTTCACAAAAGAAGACGACCTGGCCGCCGCAAAGTGAGGATCCGTGCCAGGAAGCGGCGAGCGATCTCGAAGACGTAGACCAAGCTGTCTATGAAGAAGAAACATTAGTCAATGGTGAGTCCGATTGGTAGCTGGTGCGGAATATACGGTAGACTTACATACATTCGTGCTTTGAGTGCCAGATGGTGTCTCGACTCCTAGTGGATCAGAATACGAGCTTGAGGAAGATGATGGAGGGGATGAAGGCGATAAGCGCCCAGACGTCGTGCAAGAAGGACTCAATTCCAAAAGGAGAACAAAGGGGTTACCAAAGCCTACACACGAGGCTATTACACAAGCATGCCATGCCCTCAACCCTGCAACACCCACGGCCGGTGGGAAACGTGCCCGTGAGGCTCTCTCAGACGAACAAGCCGTGCCAGGGTAAGTTGGCAGTTTCCTTAGCTATTAACTATTCAGATGACAGTACCAACAGTGACAGGACTCTCAAAAAACAATATTTAGATGGAACGAAGCGCAGCACGCAACCAGCAGTTAACCATACAACAAGCGGGTTGAGAACAGACTTCCGTTCCAGCAATGTGCAAGCGAAGGTGACGCCTCAGATCCCCGACCCTTTGAGTGCGTCCTCTGGTCTAACTTATCGAGGCTCACCCATCACTCCCACACCATATACTTTCGGAGGATTCCCTAGCGACGAAGGTAATAGCTTTGAGTCGTCGTCAGACATATTCTCCGCACCTACGAAGAGTGCTAGTCAAACAGTTTCGAAGGCAGTAAATCCAAAGGTGGTGCGTATTACTTTTATGCCCTCAACCCTTGTGACTGATAGGCTTGTGCTGCTTTTGACGTAGTCCACTACAAGGGTCATACCGAATGCACCGCAACAGCGGCTTCAGCGGTCCACGGTCATCACCAATGCAGTAACGTCAACCAAGTCCCGTCAAGCCCCCTCAAACAATGATCTCCCTGCCGGCTCTATGCGGATGTTCACCACATCCTTTGTACCCATTTTACGGAAATATGTTGGCTCCTTGAAGAACCCCTGGGTCACCGAGGGACTGGTGCGCCCCATGCAAATCATATGGGATGGTGTGATGCAAGACTGGCCACACACGTTCACTGAGGACGATGACAAGATCTACCGCCTGGTAAGTGGCCATCCGTCATCACTACCTACAGCCGCCCTTACCACTCATCCGCATTAATAGTGCATGCAAAAGATTTACGATTGGCGCACGCAATTTGGTAAGGCTGCGTTAGATGCCGTGGAGGCCCACTGGGCCTCGGATGCCAAGTACTGCAACCCTCAGCTCCGCAAAGACTACGTCGAAGAAGCATTGAGCCCTGGACTGCCATTCATGTATGGCCGTATTGAGGCCCTTGACGACTTGGGCACCATTCAGGTGCGTGCCATTTGTAAACAAGGCAATCTGGTAACGCTTCTTCATTCGTAGATGACGAAGTCTTTTCTCTCCCCATTCATTTTACAGACCTTTGCAAGTCATTTGGCCGCTCTCGCCCCAATCGAGAATGATTCGGAACTCTACAAAGGATTCACCTCCGCTCCTCCTTTTGGTGCACTCGTGCTCACAGTAACAGCGGTACAGTGATCATGGATTTGTGATTCCAGGGTCTGTTATTGATGCAGTCATTTAGGTGGAGCGGGCATTGCACCTGTATCGCTCGGGTCACAAGGCAGAAAGTTCAAAGAAGGTGTTGAAGTCGCACGTGCACCCGGTGTAAACCGTCGACGAAGTGCGCACAAGACTGTGACCCATTTTAGTGTAGACTTAGTAATAGTCCTCTTTAGAGTAGATGTTACATGTCACACATCACGCATCACAGTCATGTGTCACAATGTTTGTAGTATATAAACAGCATTCATCGCTTATATAATATAACAGCTCTTGACCAGCTACCACTATCATCTCAGCTTGTCCCCTCCACATAACAGGTGAGCAGGAGTAGCAGTTCCTCTACGTATATAGGTATTGCTTCAACAGGTTATGAGCCCTGTGAGCGCACTGTGTGCAGCAATGCACCAGACAGCGCTCCAGCTCCCTGAGCGTCGCTTTAACTAGCTTGATGCTGTGGAAGACAGTGAGCTCCTAGTTGAGCCCCTGCACAGCCACAAGGCGAAGTTCGTCGATGATTTGCGCCAGTCAGTGAGCTCCTTAGTTGAGCACCTGCACAAGCGAAGTTCGTCAACAACTTGCGCTGGCTGACCCTAGTCATGAGTTAGCTGTTGACAGAAGTGCTTTCACTAGCACTCAGGTGTTTTTTCTTTTCTTGTCTGTCTGTTGTCGCATTCACTTGCTGACTCTGTTGACCCAACAGAATTCACCATGTCCAGTGCTCTCAACAAGATGGTCCCTGTGTTCACTGGCTCCAACTGGCAGCAGTGGCACACCTCGATGCAGGCCTACCTTTGGGCACAAGGCCAATGGTTCATCTATTCAACTACTCAGCCTGCTGACGGCCACGATGACTGTAACAACTGGGACAACTCCACCAAGAGAGCGCTCGGTAACATCACCTTGTGCCTTGCCCCCTCAATCCAGGTCGCTGTCACCGACCTTACCACGGTTAAGGACGTGTGGGACTACCTCAAAAAGAGTTTCGGTGCCCCCAGTATCGGTTCTGCTTATGCTGAGCTTAGCAAGCTCCTCTCAACTACCATCCCTGCTGGCTCCCATCCCGCTCCGGCAATCACAAAGATGCTGAGCCACTTCACATATCTCAAAGACGCTGGCTTCGATTTTCCTGCCCCTGTGTAGACCATGATCATTCTTTGCAAGCTCCCTCCCACTATGGAGGTTGTAGCTCAGATTCTCAGTCAAATGTCGCCAGATGAGATCAAGAACCTTAAGCCGGAAGGGATCATAAAGGCCGCCGCGCTCTCTTTTGAGCAGAAAGGTGCTACTCGTGGTGGTGGTAAGGGCCCACAGGCCAACAAGCTTAGCGCTGTAAAGCGCAAGCCGGCTGACCCCAAGTTCGCCCAGCAGCAGCAGCAGCAGCAAGGCGGGTCCAATGGCAGTGTGAGCAGAAACGCTCCTGCCCAAGGACAGGGAGGCCACACACGCCATGGCAGAAAGAAGGCTTGCACTTGTCACGAAAATGCTCAACAAGCCGCCTTCACTACATATGTCCACTACAATGGACCTGAGCCCACCATTGACCCTCGCGCCCTGGCCCACACTCCCGGTGCTGCCCACTATGGCCCCCCCGCATTCGAAAATACCATCAAGGCCTTCGATTTGGCACACCATCTGGGGGTAGAGCCCTCCTGCCAAACCATCCGCACCCTCGACCATATCGTGTTGACGGCTAGTGCGAGCCTGGACCAGCCCGAGGCCGGTCCCTCCTCGTTGAAGCACCCTCATCTTGAGGAGCGCATCATGATGTATGAGGAGGATGCCATCTCCCTCGGGGATGATGAACCCATTGCCCACAAACCGCTCGCTGATGACGAGTTCGATGAGATTGACACAATGGTCCTTGACCGTTACAATGTGACATCGATGGCGATGGACGGGGAGGCCAGCCTTTTCAGGCAAGTACCTTCTGCATGCGTGCTGATCGACACTGACACACTCCCTTTACATGTGCGTTATACACCTGCACTGTATATAGCGAGTAGTCACTACAATATGTCATGTTGTATCTCGAGTAAAGCATATATCTGTTCATGTTCGAATAATGCGCACTGTGCTGGCTGTAAGGGAAAAATGGTCAACAATAGTGAACTATCTGGTGCTTTCTGGCTGCTAGACTCAGGTGCATCCCACCACTTTACTGGTGACATAGGTGATTTCGCCTCCTACAATGCGCTAAAGTGAGCGCACTACACCAAAACAGCTAATGGTGTAGCACTGATTGCTGGCATTGGCACGGTTTTACTCCAGTGCCTAGACCACAACTCTGGGGATGAGAAAGTTATTACACTCACCCAAGTGCTCCATATGCCAGGCGCTACTGCACGCCTTATTTCTATGGGCGAAATGCTCCAGCGTAATTACAGAGTCACTGGCGATAAGAGAGGCATTAGCCTCACTCACAAAGCAGAACGCCTATGGTTTGGGCCAGACCCAGAAGATGATCGCAATGTCATTTTTGGGATTAGATCTATCCCGATAATTAGATCTAACTATATCGCCTCCGTGAGCAAAGTCGATTACGACATTATGCACCGGAGATTCGGGCACCCCTCAAAGGAAGTCCTCCGACGCGCGCAAAAGCATACGCAGCGCTTCCCGGAGATCCACTTTCCTACTGAGGACTGTGTTTGCCCTGGATGTGCTCTTGGCAAGATGCCCAATCGAGCTTTCCCAGAGAATGAAAGACGTGCTTCCACGCCCTTTGAGCTGGTGCACTCTGATCTCAAATCCTTCCCGGTTACGTCGTACCGGAAGTTTAAATATGTTATTACCTTCTACGACGACTTTACTTCTCATGCCTGGACTATGCCTCTTCGCTCCAAAGCTGCAGCGATTACGGCCGCCAAAGATTTCCTAGAAATGGTGCGCGTCCAACATAATGCGCACGTCGTTGGATGGATGTCCGATGCTGGCGGAGAGTATAAATCCGATCTGTTTGATCGAGCACTCCTTGAGAAAGGAATTAAAATATATCAAAGTGCTCCAAGAACCCCCATGCAGAATGGCCGCGCTGAGCGTCTAGGGCGCACTCTCATGGATAAAGCTGAGTCTATGCGGCATCAAGCCTGCATTCCTGACTCCTGGTGGGAATTTGCGTTCGCTCACGCAACCCACATCTACAACCGTACTCCGGTAGCTCGCCTACGATGGCGCACCCCCCATGAAATGCTTAAGGGGGAGATGCCTAACATCGACCACCTCCGTGTGTTTGGCTGTGGAGCATTTGTATATCTCCCAGCAACGGCTAGAGCGAACAAGATGGCTCCCAAGTCGGAGCTTATGACTTATGTTGGTGTTGCCCCAGGCAATGAGCGCAACTTTTTGTTTATGCGCTCCACCAACGCAGTGTTCACCGCTGCTCACGCTGTCTTTGACGAGTGTCATTTCCCTCGCTGCCCCAAAAACAGGCGCGAACCTCTCGAGAACCCTTTCGGAAGGGTAAATCCGAAACCTACCACCGATCGACCAGGGAATCCCCCTGATGATATCGACAGTGATGACGATGTGGAACACGACCATGGCTACCCACATCCCCAAGCGCAGGATGACGATCCAAAGCGCGAGGAACCACAGGCTCCTGAGGAAGAGCCTATTCAACCAAATCCTCCCCGTACGCCATCTCCAGTGCCTCCACCGGCACCAAGAACGCCTTCACCGGCGAGAAATCCGCCACCTCCGGCACCGCACCGCCCTGGCCGAGCTGAACGCCGCCAGAATGCGCCGCGACCCCCTGCAGTTAATATACCTGCCCGCCCCCAACGTGAACGTA
>Ga0307518_10003221_pt1 | contig 11780 bp, 6 predicted proteins | sample 25_EM_MG_FD_203889 | JGI IMG/M metagenome (GOLD analysis project Ga0307518, IMG submission 203889) | Populus trichocarpa ectomycorrhiza microbial communities from riparian zone in the Pacific Northwest, United States - 25_EM | ecosystem: Host-associated > Plants > Roots > Unclassified | place... | reverse complement strand
GTCCTCTCCGAGTTGTTGAAGACTTTGGGGCTCCAGACCGACTTATATAACTATGGAAGGCCTGTGCTCTCCCGAAGCTACGCCCAATCTAGATGTTGCATCCAGGGGGCCAAATCACACCACCACATACCTCCCCCACCCAAGTCGTTGTCCCCTAACGACCTCCAAAACTCCAAAACTCCTTATCTTCGAAACGAAGGCGCAGCAGGTGACCGCATGCGCTCCTTACCCTTACCACGAACCCGAGATGGTGAGCGAGGAGACTCCGTTCTGGTTGAATGAGACCGCTCTCGTCCGCCTGGTTGGGCCGCACGAGAGGTATCAGACTGACGGCTCTCAGATGATATGGCTCTTTCGCGTCCTTCCATTTGCTCAGTTCTGTCCCACAATTCTTCAGGCAACTCCGCATGACTCTGTCCTTCTGCAACAACAGGAGACACCCTACTTGGATCTACCGCAACAGTTGAAGGATCGATTCCATTGTCAACACAGTAGAAATACGAGCGGCTATCGAAGCGCTCCATTTCAGTTGCACGCATAAGCTGGAATGCATCCTTGTAGTTTTCGACAGCCCTGAGACGGTAGGAATGCATCCATTTCCCAACTTCGTTCCCATTGCCAGTAAGAAGAAGGTCACGATCTCGAATTACCGCCGGAGAATCCCATCGTCGTCTACCCAGAAGGGCGTCAGATAAGGCGCTGGCAGCTGTAAGCTCAACTGCAGCAGGAAAGCGGTATGGGATTGCGCCGTAAAGATTGGCATGTCCAGACGGAGTACGGGGCGGCGCTTTCAAGTCTCGGTGAGCGTCTGCCAATTCTGCCCAAGTCCCTCCTTCAGTGACCTCGAGGTTGTCATGGTCGTCTTGGACACCAACAAACCATGGCAGCATTGTTCGTCGAGTCCCAGTCGAAGGCCCCTTCGCCCCATGAGGAAGGTGAGGCATAGTTATGCGCACGTCTCCTTTCTCACACGGCTGAGCCACCCAATCGGTCGCATATTTCTCGACGTCCTCAGTGGTCCAGTCCTGGTCCGAGATCTTGTGTACGAATCCGTCGCCCTTGGCCAATCCTCGCGCCTTGAGATCCGCCCACCACGATTCCAAGTGATGATGCATGCCAGGCAGGATGATTGTGCAATTGTCCTCAGTCTCATCATCTAGGGAAACGCTCCCTTGGATCATGTCGGCACCGCGTCCACTCTCTAAAAGAGAAGGAATGTTTACGTCGATGTGGCGGAAAGCTGTGGAGTCTCCCTCAACCGCGAACTTCGCATAATAAGGGTAGGAGATGAGTCGCCACCAACTGTCAGGCCTGAGGGCGCAATAGAGACGGTAGTATTGAGGGTCTTGTCTCATTAGCTGCTGGCAGAGGCCATGGACCATCGTTCTCAACCAGCCGTAATTTGGCCGCCCATTGATCAGACGCTGATGATGACGGTACATGCGCATTTCCTCTTCCATCATTGCTGAGATGCCTGAATCCCACCACCATCCAAACACGTTCGAAACCACGGACCCTTCTCGCTGCCATACATCTTGGTCGTTTGGTGACAGCATCCGATCGAGTAAAGCCTCCCTGTCGTAGGAAAACCTTGGTGCCGAGTTATGAATGAACTTGTACGGTCCTAAGGAGTCGGACGGAACTGGAGGTCTGTGAGCCTTTCTGAACCAGGAGTACGTAGTGGGGTCTGTCTTTATGGTGCCTAGGTGATTGCGAGCGTGATATATCAAACGGAGTCTGTGACACAGTGCGGCATAGTTCAGACCCTTCATCGCCAAACCCATACGTCCTCCCATGGCTTGCGTGTGCATCCAGCAGACCTTGCATATCTCCGGGTTCGAACCAGCCGCCCTATACCAACTGCGCAAGAGTTTCATGATCTCAGTCGGTTCGATCTTAGTGGTTCGGTTTAGGGATGCCTTGAGGTGAGCTGGCACGTCATCCTTGCAGTCACATCCTCGTTTTGCGCGGAGTATCGCCACAGCATCTGCGGCCTCCTCGATGTACTCCTCATCATCTCCTGGCTCAATGACGTTTTCATCAAACATTGATTCTACTCCCAGCCCTCCTACTTCCGGGTGAGCAACCGTAAGCCCTCTCCTTGGATTCCTTCTTGAAGAGGATACTGGCAGCCGCGGGGGCGAACCAACAGGCGTTCCAGCAGCAAGAATGCTTTCGTTTATGGATGATAAAGGTGAGTCCACTGACATAGGTGACCCCTGTTGTGACGGGCTTGGCATGATGCTGACGCCTCCTCCTCGAACAGGTGTTGACGGCTGAAAAGCTGAGGGATTCATCACGTCGGAAGCATGTCGCGAATGTGTTCGCAGTGCAAGAGCTGAGCTCTCTCCTGCTTGTCTGATTCCGACATTGGCGACCTCTGGTCCCACGGTAGTCAGTCTCCCACTTCTTGGCGGCAGGTCCTCATTTGGAACAAGGAAGCCAGTCGAGTGTCTCCCCAAACCATGCTTATTCACCACCTGGTCTGATATTGCCCTTCCTGACTTCGTAGGCGCGAGTGCGAAATCGGCTGGTTGCAGTCGGGTGGTATTCTTGATGCCGCGTCCTGGATGATCGAGCCTCTCGATCAGCGCCTCGTTGACTCTTGCTGTGACTTCAGGAAGTGGGTGGGCTGTGAGCTTTCGGACGGCGGAGAGGAAGTTGTAGGAGACTGCGTGTTTGAGCGGTCCGTTAAGAGCCTCTTGTCCCCAAGCCTTTCGGATGGTCTCTCTAGCTTCATTGCACCGGTTTCTCTGATCTTCAGCCATCTTGCTAACGTCAGAGATATCCCTAAAGATTGATAAGAATGCGTCCTTTCCTAGAGATGCTTGTAGTCCGCTGTCGTGGTTAACGAAATTGACTACTACACTAGCAGCATCTGCGTAGTTTTCTCGGGAGAGCAAAATCTCGTCACAGATCTGGACGAGCACTGCCCGACGCCGATTGACCGCGAAGCCTCTGACTTCCGCAAGGACGTCACTGATCTGTCGCTCAGCTCCTTCATATAGGACCAGTGGTCTGCTTGATGAAGACATGATAAGCGTGCTGTTGTTCTTGATTCTGCTTGGTCTCTGCCTTGGTTGATCGTGACTGTCTTTAAGGTTTGAGGGCGAGAAGGTGAAGTTCTGAATAGGGTTTCCTGATCACAATGGTCTACCGAATCCGGGTGGCGGTGTGGAGTTCTGCCGGCTCTAATCGTTGAATGGACCAATCATGATTTTCCATGCCCGGCATGGAAAATCGCTATTGGCTCGGTGAAGGCGGTGAGCGGAACTGACATCTTTGCAGTGAACGAATCTAGACATTTGTGCGCAAACACTCTTCTGCCCTTACCTTACTGTCAGCATACATCAGATTCCTGTGACTAAAAAAAGCAAATAAGGAAGCGTAATAGAAAGAGCTTTAGGAAATATGGCGAATAAACGGATAGCTTGCACGGCTGTCATCTACGTCCCCTCCCCCACCTCAGAACTTGACTGTCCCCTAGTCAAATGTTTCGTACTCAGTTCTGTCAAACAATCTTTCTGGAACGCGCACTTCTTGAACTACGCGGCGTTGCGATACCGGTGGATTTTGCATGACATCTTCCTCAGGTTCTGGCTCTGCTGTCATTTCTTGTAGTATAGTTCCGCCTGATTGGTCAAGCCGGTCCTCCTGACGGACCTCAGACATCTGTCGTTGATAGAACTTCTTCAATCTATTTCCTGGAGTTTGATCACGGAACGGCGTGCCGTCGAGATCCTCAATTAAGTACCATCCTTTGTGAGGGTGACTCTCACGTACGCGGAACGGGCCCAACCATTTTGGATCCAACTTGCGACTGCTGGAATAATCTTGCTTAAGCTGCGTGTCATGGAGCATGACCATGTCCCCAACCTTAAACCCGTCCTGGCGAATGCGATGGGTGTCATCGAAATACTCCTTGTTCGCTACTCTCAGCCGTCTCGTTCGCGCGACAGCTTCTCGTACATCTGCGTCTCTTCGGTCGAACTGCTTTGCACGAAGTGCCAGTAGCTCTGCAGTGGTCCGGACTGTTTCCCAAGGCAGTGTCTGCCAAGTGGGTATGCAGAGCTCGATGGGAAGAACATGCTCGTACCCGCATATAACTCTTGCTGGCGTCATTCCCGTAGACCGCTTAACAGTCGTTCTATCTGCCCACAGGACTGTGTGAAGATTGTCTAGCCATAAGCCCTCCATCTTCGCCAAAGCGTCCACTATAGGCTTGTGGCCTCGCTCTATGAAGCCTTGCGCCTGCGGGTGATATGCGGAAGCCACAATCCTCTTGATGTTGTAGAGCTCCGCGAGCACAGCGGTAATGTCAGCATTCTCTCCTCCACCATCTACAGAGAGCTGTCCGAATACTCCCCATCGGCAGATGACGTCTTCGTAGAGGAACTTCGCTATGCTTTTCGCATCTTTATTCCGAAGGGCCCGAGCTTCCACCCATCCAGATACATATTCTCGAGCAATGGCCAGGTATCGAAATCCGAGACGGTTTGGCGGCATGAACGTGATGTCCACCGTCACTCGTTGCCACAAGGTGGACTCCCATGTTGGGTGCATCGCTTCTTCTTCCTGTCCCGACTGTCGCTCCTGGCATTGTAGGCATGACTTAACATACCATGATATCTGATCCCATAGCCCTGGCCACCAATACCGATTTGAGACCCTCTGGTACGTTCCCTCCCGTCCGCGATGTCCACTCCGATCATGAAGGTTCTTAATGATCTCTTGCCGAGTCGTCTCGTCATCAACTACCCTCCGCATTGGTACATTTTTAGACTGTCGACGGAAGAGCTGTCGATTACGCACTAGGAACTTTAGCGCATGCCGTTTGAACTTTCTGAATTCCTTGGTATTCATCTCCTCTGGACGTCGTAGGGTTACTAGCCATTTCGCAATCTTCTGAGATTCCTCTGAATATGAGTCTTCTAATGGCAGACCCGCTTCCATTTCAAGAGGGCTAGCCGTGTATTCCAAGGCACTCAGCTCACAGTCAATGAACTCTTCAATATCCTCAGTCGGCTCATCAGGTCGTTCACCATCAGGTGGCCGTCGCGAAAGTCCGTCAGCTAGGCTATTCTTTTTCCCCGGCACATGTCTAACATCAAAGTCCCACAGCTGGATCCATGCTAGCCATCTTGTCATCAAGGCTCCGGGTAAATCAGTGGCAGCACGATTCAGTTGTGCGACTAAGGTATTCGCATCCGTCTCAACTGTAAAGCGAACGCCGTACAGGTACACGCGACACTTCTTTAACGCATGCAGCAGCGCCCGACATTCAAGCTTTCCTGAGTCATATTTCTGTTCCGCTCGAGACCAGATGCCGCTCTCATATCGACACGGGTGACGACGACCTTGCACGTCCAGTTGCATAAGGCCGCACCCCCATCCATTCTTGCATCCGTCAACGGCGAGAATAATTAGCCCAGCCCCCTCACTATAATCCAGCTGAATCAATGCGGGCGCAGTAGTGATTGCATGCTTCAGAATCTTCATAGCGGCGATCTGCTCTATGCCCCATACGAACGAAACGTTCACTCGTAGCAGTCGGAAGATTGGCTCTGCCTTAATTGCGAAGTCTTCCACCCATATTCGGTAATACACGACAACTCCTAGGAATGCTCGGGCGGACGTTGCGTCTTCGCAGTCTCTCCAGTAAATGATCTTTGCGACCTTTGACTCTTCCGGATATCGTCCTTTTCCATTACAGCGGTAACCAACCACTATAATCTCATCTTTGCAGAAGTGAGACTTTGCGCCTGAGATCGTGCACCCAGCTCGTTCCAAATCTGCAAGCACTCCGTCCAGCCACACAATGTGTTCCAGAATGTACCTGCGCACGCCTGGAAGACTTTCTTCTCCATCATACACTGTCTGTGGGCCTTTCACTGTAATGTCATCCAGAAACGGCAAGGCATGGTGTGGGATGTGTCGTTCCAGGATCTTAGTAATTGTCCTCACGAACTGAGCTACCGAATTCGTGCCTCCCATGGGTACCGTCGTTTGTCGTAGAAGTCCCAGAGGTGTTGCAAAGGCCGTTAGGTTCCTGCTTTCTACATCAAGCTCCAATTGGTCGTAGCCAGAGAAGAAGTCCACCAGAGACATAACCTTGCACCCCGCAAACTCCTCGGAAAACTCATCGGCACACGGCGGTAGATTTGCGTCCCTAATAGTCACTCGGTTGATATTCATCGCCGCGTTAATTAGTCGGTACTTGTTACGCTCCTTCTTGCTTACAAGAAACCACGGGTTCCTGTATGGGCTTTCGCAATATTCCAGAGTCCCTCGAGCTAGTCGTTCTCGTAACATATTTATCACTTCTCCTCGCAGGGCCCTTGGTACAGGAAAGTTCGGCACTTGCCATGCTTCATGCGGCACGGTCTTGATCTTCAGTGGTGGAGTTACGTCTCTACTGACACGACCCATCTCAGAGAACTCCCATGCTAGAGCCTCCTCTCGGTTGAACAACATGGCCTCAAGGATCTCTCGTTCTCTTGGCTGAATGTCTCCTACGATCATGCGCTCTAATCGTTCTGGCTTCAGTCGTGCCCCGCGGGCCAGCTTGGTGTATCGCGGCTCAAGGAAATGATCATATGGACCAAGAGGCAGTCCCCGGATGGACGCCTTCTGTCGACGCAAGGCCACCTCTCGCCATTCCATTATACCTCCCATAACTGTTCCGTCTGGTGCCGACGAATTGACCGGGTGGACTTTGTCTGCCTTTCGTTTATACGCAGTTGCTACGCTCAGGGCGTTTTGTCGGGCCTTGCTCCGGTAGCTTTCCATTCGCATTGTAAATAGATCCGTCGTCTTTGACATTCGATATGTGAGGGACCCAGCCTTTGCCTCAAATACTGGCTTCTGATTCTTTCTTAAGTGTTTCTTTAGGACTTCCCTTGACGTTTTGCTGTCGAGCTTTCTCCATCCGATGTTATGTTCTTCTTTCTGCTGATGGCTCTGCCCAGCGGATATCCAAAACGGCAAGCGTCCGTGTTGGAGCCGCACCTCATTTCCCTCCTCTTCGTTCTCGACGTCCTCCTTGTCCTGATGCGCCGGGTCATAAGTAACCCCGGATACGATCCCAGCGGTCGCACCGGTTATACGTTTCCCGAACTGTTGTCCATGCTAATGCCTTCATCTGGTCTAAAGAACATCGCATCCTCGTGGGACGTCAAGAACCTCGTTTCGACTCTGCCATCTTCTGACTGAATAATGCAAGATACCTGACCTGTTGCGGTTCGTTTCGTTGCCAGTCTAGCCCTCACCGACCATGGCTCACCAAGTATCACCTCATGTGACATTTCCCCTACAGCAATGAATGTCGTGGATATCGAGACGTCACCTATCACCACGGGGACCGCATGCACTAATCCAATAAACTCAGACTGAGTCCCATTGGCAGACGTCAGACGCGCACCCTGTAGTTGCGGGGGCAGACTTGATATTGGTAAACCGTGTCGCAGAGCCACGCTTTCCCTAATAAGGTTAAGCTCCGCTCCAGAGTCAATCAAGCATTTGGCCCTTCCGTCTCCTATCTGCGCTTCTACCTTTGGGCATCGTCTTCGAAACCGGACAAATCCTGCTTCTCGTTCGATCTGGTCCACTTCGGCAGTTGTCAAACCGGCCTGATCAGCATGGAACGTCAGGTGTGCTGACGACACGGATGCTTTAACGTCCTCTTGCTTCTGTCGGTAAGGCTCCGCAAGGGGTGGCGGGAGAGGCTTAAAGAATAGCCTTGCGACCTCAGGCATGTACACGAGGCAGTCACCAACAGTAACTTCGATGGTTTTTGACAAGATCTTGTCCGCCATCACGGTTGGGCTCGGGACGTTTCCCTTCAGTATATCCATCATCCTGACTGGCTTTGATCGTGGTGCTTTGGCTGTCGTCGTTGCATCCGCTATTTGCTCCGTCTGTCTTGGTTGTTCGGTGTGGTTCATTTCATCAACCTCATCACTGCTTGACGGTGGTTGAAGAGCCTGCTGCTGGGGCCGTGGTGCGATTTGGACATGTCCTCCTGGTCGTACATTTCGAACCGTTGCCGGTCGCTGACCAGATGGTTGTTTCGTCACTCTTACTTCCCCTTGCGGTCTCCTAAGATTATATGACCGTAGCACAGGCTGCGACTGGGTTGCGGCTCCAACCGAATCGACGCATATTGACTCCACTTGGTACACATCTTCCCAGGACTCGCCGAGTTCCTCCTCGCTTTCAGCGTCACTACTCTCTACGAGCTCTACTGAAGCTGCCTTTGGTTGGACACCTGTCACTGGGGCATCAGGATCAATATTCGCGTTCTGCCTCAGCCAGTCTTTAAGGAACTGGATCCGATTGTCGCTCGGCAAATACGGAATTGTATTTCCTGGGCGCTCGCGTGTTCCAGCGCAGATTCGGTTGTTCTCATTTACATGTAGGAAACCACGACGAATCAACTCTTGGAGCTGTGGACATTGGTCGATAAAACGGTGGGAACCCCCGCACCCATAACACGTCTGAGCTTGTGCCTGGTATGCGCCAAAGTTTCCTGGTCCTCTATACCTTCCTGAGCCCGGCTCATATCGCTCTCTTGGCGCTCCCTCATAGGGCGGCTGCGGTCTATTGTTATTCAGTGCCGGTTGCGGGCCCATTTGTTCTTGACGCATTGATGCCCTATTTAGGAGCTGTGTGTACCGTATTGGATCTTGGCGAATCCTGTCTAGGAACGGCATTGAAGATGCAACGCCCGCCAATTCAACCGTCCCAAGATTAAGCTTCCGGAGTTGATCAGTGAGTTTCTCCAGTTCGGGGTCTGTTTCCTGAGTCGTTCGACGGGTACTTGCCGATTCGCCCAGCTGAGAGACTACAGGCGGTCGAAGGGCAGCGTCTCTTTGGCTAGTTACGGCCGGTTGCTGGTCGCGGAATTGCCCAACTAGCTGACGAAGACCTTGCTCCTCAGGATTCATTATTGACAAACGATCTGCGCCTTCATGCGAATTAAGCCTGTCTTCTACAGCTCTCCTTAGCAGATGGAAGTTAAAAGACTCTCGTCTATCCGGGTCGGCTCCCGTTTTAGTCATGGCATGTCTTCGATATTCAAATGGGAGTCCTCTTGCGAACCAGTACCCTCGTTCGCGGTTTTCCAAATTGCCAGCCTCAGTAACCTTTTGGGAGATTAATGTGAACTGCCTACAGTATTCACGTATACTGCTGGGTGGATTGTTCCTGCACTGCAGTACATAAGCTTCCAAGAATTCTACCGTTTCGACTTGTCGAAAGTAGTCACTTCCTCGGTAGTCTGTCCTAAGCTTCCTCACAAGTTCCATCCAATTACCAATTGCAAACTCAGGCAGGCTTCGGATCCATGTTCCTATCCAATAGTCGCAATACTCCGGAAGTCCTTGATGCTTCTCGTTATCCGTAACATGATGTCGGACGCATAGTCGCTCGTACTGTTCGATGAATTGCGACACGTTTTGCCCCGTAAAGTAAGGGGTCCCAGGGGTTCCTGGAGCCGGCATAGGCTGGGCCATAACATATACCTTGTCTCTTTCCATTGGTGGTCCAGTAGGAGGTGGCGGACCTACAGCTTCTCCAGGGACAGGCAGGTGGACCTCGTGGCCCTTATCCTCTTTCTGCTGAGGGTCGTCGGCCCCTGACGTTGCGGGAGTCGGGGTTGGTATCGCATCCCCTGGTTCAGGAGAGCTTTGTGGTTCAACAGGCTGCTTACTTTCCTCTCCTTTTTCAGCGCCCTCACCGTCATCATAGAATGGGCCTAACATTCCTGGCAATCCCTTTGCTGGTACTGTCGCCATTATTCTTATGAATTCAAAGGTGGCTCCTATAAACGCGAAAATAATAGTATAGACCGTTGCAAATATAGTGAATGAAATGCAAAAGACTTTTTTCTGCCGTTCCTGGTGTACCATGGTCCTTTCTTTTATCCTCCGTCTTACCGTGCTACGTCCTCGCATTCCCATCGCTGTCCGTCGACTACGGTTCCTGCACGGAGTCCGAAACGGAGTCCGAAAGTGTCGTCGGTTCATTCCTATGGTGGTGGCTGCGCACCGGTCGCTAATATGTCCGTGCTTCTTTGCCTCCCTTTCCACACGTCCGTCGGTCCTTCCGCAGTTCCAGATCGTCCCTACGCGTCTCCTGTGTATAGAGCACCAGACTTCTAATCTGAAGAGCTTGCCATCGTCCCCACGTGGAATGCCATAAAATATGTGGTAGGGTACGGTGTCTCTCAGATGGGAAGTCACAGTGCAGTCGGTCTGTCTGTCTGTCGGTCGGTCGGTCGGTCAGTCGGTCGGTTATAATTAGTCAGTAGAACCGTCAGTAAAAAGAGAAGAAAAGAATGTATTTAGAGAAACTGTCTGTCGGTCGGTCCTCTCCGAGTTGTTGAAGACTTTGGGGCTCCAGACCGACTTATATAACTATGGAAGGCCTGTGCTCTCCCGAAGCTACGCCCAATCTAGATGTTGCATCCAGGGGGCCAAATCACACCACCACAATAGCAGGAGATATAGCTTTATTTAAAAGAAGATAAATTCTCAATAGAAGAAATATTCTCTTGCCATTAATGTTTTCCACGTAATGAAAACGCCATAGTGCTTATTTGTCAAGCTTGTAAAGCATTACTTCTTAAATATAAAATTCCTAAGAATTATTTAGTCAATAACACATATATTAGCTATAAATATTACTATCCATCAGAGCTATATAATCTATCTCCGGTCGAGGAAAAACTTATTTCTTTTAATATTGTTTATAGCTACATTATACAGTTCATAGTTAATAAAAAGAATTGCATTAGAATTTATTATTACAGACACATTAAAGGTCACATTATCGTCTTCCTAAATAATATAGAGGGCCTTACTGCAAACGTCCTTCTACACCCCTTACTAAAAACTATAGAGAATATTTATATATCCTAGAGTGGAGTTGACAAACCTATACCATAGAATGTGAGCAAGCTCTTAAAAGTTAGAAAATCTATTATTTTAGTAGCTCTTCAATGGCTTAAACAACATAACTATCTTTACTAAGACGTTGTTATCACTAAGACAGAAATCAGTAAAATCTCTTACATGGCGAATTTAGAAGTACCTAGAGATCTTTATAGAGCTCTTCAGTATGTGGAATTAACAGCACAAAAGTGTATACAAGAGTCTACTATTAATACTCGAGATACCAACAGAATGGAAAGTGGAGAAACAATGAGTGCAAATTGCACTGCCATTGTTAAAGAGTTGGATTATATTATAGCATTTAAAACCATAACAGACAGGATAGGCGCTGATTATTAGAGTGAAAGTATTTCTAATATTAGTTCTAACGGAGACGAACCCACTCTGTCTATTGAAATGGAACTTAATTATAATAAGAATTTAACTCATAAAATAACATCATCTGCTATACTAGATATAGACCACGTAATAAACCCCCAAAATGGTGCTACTAGATTAGAGTTTATCCGAAATGCTCTATCCAAAACACTATACATTCAAACGTCTCGCAGTCGTGATTCAGTGTTTGCGGATAGTATAGATCCTAAATTTTTTCCTAGAACCTTTCCTACTCTCTTTCTATTTAGCCTTAAAGGTCCACTAAAATTAAAATCCATGCTAAGTATTTGCAGACATACAGCAGAACTTGATAATATTAATGATGAGGAGATAACTCGGGATCAAACTTTACGGCCTTTAAATGTTATTAAATCTGCAAATACTTCTTCATTAATAAGTGACTTAAATTAATATACTAAATACTAAGTACAATATCAACCTAATACAAAG
>Ga0307518_10003216_pt1 | contig 11791 bp, 5 predicted proteins | sample 25_EM_MG_FD_203889 | JGI IMG/M metagenome (GOLD analysis project Ga0307518, IMG submission 203889) | Populus trichocarpa ectomycorrhiza microbial communities from riparian zone in the Pacific Northwest, United States - 25_EM | ecosystem: Host-associated > Plants > Roots > Unclassified | place... | reverse complement strand
CAATCCAGCACCCAGAGGCTCTCCATTCGAGCTCTCTTTGGGTCTTTGCTCTAAGATCTCCAGTCCTATTCCTCCTCAGAGTTCCGTGTGGTAGTTCTTTGGGTTTTGCCCTTAGGGTTGTCTCAAAATTGCCAAAAATACTGGTTCCATTTCTGACCGTATTTATCAGCTTCTGTGCCCACTCCCCATCATGAACCCGTGACTGATACCGAATGCCTATCTTAATCATCAGAGTGGTGGGCCTGAGAGCTGATGCGTCCCAAGTAAGACTTTAGATATTAGATTGTTCACTCTTAGTAGTAGTACGACAAAGTCTCACAAAGTTTTACAGAAGTGACAGAATGTGCTCAGATCTGCCCCGATCTCCCAAGAAGGGGCGCTTAAATTAGCTGAGTTAGACACATTAAAGGATCCCTCCTCGTGTACATAATAGAGAGGCTAGTAAAAGGGGACCCGGGGATCCTTCGATGGGTCTAACTCGGCTGAATTTAAGCGCCTTCCCGGCTGGAGCTGTGTGATCTACCGGCCGAAGCTGCGTTATCTCTTGGATGGCTCTGGTGACACTTCGAAACACTCCATGTGATCTAATCAATTCTGAAAAATATGTCCCTTACCTTCAATATATCACTGGTTCTTATGATATTGGGTGTCACGTCACCGTAACTTTTGAGAAAGAGTTTTGCGCTCTTCGTTTAGCCTGAAATCCACCCTGCACTACCAGTAGGCAAATGCTAACTTCGTCATCAGGCTGGAAAACACGATGAACAAATACAACCAGTCCGGCACCTCTGGGTAATTGTGCATGAGCTTGGCATGAATGTTCCACGTGTATCTTCATCCTCTTCCATAGACTGTGGCCGTGGTACAGGATCGTGTGTATGAGAACACAGGTCGAGAGGGCGAACGCGAAAAGGCATATGTTGCGGGAAGGTACAGCGGCAAATACTCGTACGCTGTGAGGTTTAACTGATTGTTGCTATTGCACGTTGATGTAATACATAATGGGGGTGATGACCCAGAAGAACATGCCAAAGCCAAAGAAGATGTGGACTTGCGCCCACCAAGGGAACACGAGGGGGCTGCCAGGATGGACATTCCTATTCCGGAACTGATGCCAAATAGTCGGCTGACCGGGTTGTTTGGCAGCATCTAACATATCCATCAAAATATGGATAGGGCTTTGAAGAGGTAACATGAGGGAAAACAGTCGGACAAAAAGGGCGGCGACTTGCCGGGGATAAAAAGACACCGTCCCCCTAGTAAGGCGGGACTTGTCGAGCACGAATGCGTGGAATTTGGCACTCTCAATAGATATTCTGCTTCTGAGGAATCGCGGTAGGCTATACAGAATGTACACAACCCCTCAGCTGCATAGTCCTATGAGATCACAAACGATAGATGAGACATAGAGAGAGGGTACAAAGACGTGTACTCAGTACCTCGAGATGTGCAAGTGTTTTCTCAGTAAAGGCCTGATGCTCGCCAAGTTGCTCAAGAACAACGTTGGCATCTTTGCAATATTACAACTCGATGTTGCCATCGGAGGTGCGAACAACGGTTGACATACGCTTGCAAGAAGAGTTAAATTCACACACGTTGAGGACTTCGTACTCGACAAGGAACCATGGATATTGACAAATACAGAGCGCGGTTTGCGCATCCACAAATGTGACAGATCATGGTAGGCAAAGCAAACGGGTCGGACAATTGAACAGTGTGAGCGAGAAAGCCATGAACAAACAAACATAGATCATACCAATCCATTGACTACATAGTACTGTGCGTCATAGTAGTTGAAGGAACGAGGATAATGTGTGTGATGTGTAGCTGATAATCATGAAGGTGGGTCAGATTGATAACCACCGAACACACCGGAATCACACTGCCACGTACGACGGCCAGTTTCCGGCCATGAGATAGCCGAGTAGAATTTCATCTGTAGAGATCCAATCTCCAAAGAAGCAGCCTAGTCGAAAGCACTCCGATCAATTTTGCATTCAATATGAAAGACACATACTAGTCGGATTCAAAGAGGGATCAAGCAGAAGGCGAGTGCAGGTCTTGGAGCACACATACCCGATCCACAACGACGAACTCCATTCTGGCATGTGCTACTACAGGATGCAACAGTCAGCATTGCATGTTTGTGACGTTCTCCAGTAGTGAATACTATGGATACCAGCACACTAAGACCTTCACTCAGGAATTCCAGACAGATGTCTCTTATTCGGATGAGAAAGACCGGGGAAATTACAGGGAGCGCGAGTAGCTACTTATACTAAGGTGCGGGAGGACACGGAACAGGTATATGAGATATGATATATAGATGACACTTGTGACATTCGGCCAAGTGTGAACGCCTGAATGGTTGAACCATCACATACCCCCCTTCAAGGGCACGCAGTACCCTTTACTACCTTAGTTGCTTCGCCCCTTTCCCTTCTTATTCCCCTTCGCAGCTTTAGCAGCCTGCCCTCTAATAGAAATCCCACTAGGGGAACTTTCTTCGTCCCCCATGCGGACGTCTCCATTGGTATTGGTAGAAGGTAGCGTGCTGGGGCCTGGTTCCCTGTATTCAGAGTCTCTGTAAGAGCGAGTAGGGGATGGGGACGGAGAAGGACAGCTGTTACGTCCGGACTGGTTGCGTGACTCTGGGGAGGCCGATCGACGGTGGTAGTGGCTGGGGAATTTCTTGCCCGTGCCGGCGATGCGCCGTTCGTTGCCCTTGGGGACTGCAAACCCTTTCCTCTGCCGCTTCTTCTCCCGTGCCCTATGAGCTTCTTTTCTTTTCGCCTCCGCCCTCTCGTCCACCATTTGGCGCAAGGTGTTATCCTCTTCCTTTGTCATTTTACAGGTCTCGGACCTCTCCCAATGGTTTCTAAGATCGGTGTCCGGTCCTAAGACCTCCTTGACGGTAGGCGATCTGGTATTGGGGGGGATGGCGACATCCACAGGCTTTGCTCCATCATAACAGATGGTAGCAAAGGACAAGTCGTGACGGCCCTTCCGAACGATGTCTCTTTCGAATGCACGACGGAAGGCGTCATACCCTCCTGGGATCCTCTCGGGGAATTCACCCCTGCGTAGCACGTGCTCAACTGCAAAGTATTCCTTGATCTGTTCGAAGTGGTAACTTTCATAATAAGTGTTCCCATCGTCGGCGATTCCCCGAACCAGGTATACATCAGCCTCCGTTCGAAGGAACTCGGGGTCGAGAGCGAGATCACCGACGCTCATCACGAAGCAGTCGAATGGAGGAGGATAGCGGTCTGTTTTACGGAAGGGGGTTGCACACTCCCAATGTGGGACGCGAGCTGGGCGATTGCGTCGGGTACAAGATGGACAGTTCCCCTTTATACCAGTAGATCGTGCGGTCGCTTTAGGCGACCGGTCCCTTGGACCAGAGATAAATGGCCTCTGACGGTGGCGCACGGGTGGTGGGCGTTGAGGTTGCCTACTTCGGCCATAAGACGAGTGTTGTCGTTCACGGGAGCATCGATCATAGTGATTATAATTAGACGCCAGCCCCTTGGTGCGACGTTGACGTTGATTCCGGTTTTTTGAACCGGTAGCGTCTCGCCTGGCAGTCAGATAGCGATTGTTACCCAGGTGTTCTCGTTGGGTCCGTTGGTAGGGATCTGTGAGTGGGATAATGGGTGGCTGTTTCAAAGGACAACAGTGGGGTTGTCTCTTCGAAGCCGGTCCACTTGCGCAGTAGTTCGATTGTTCGAAAGCCATGGTGTTGTAATGCTCCCGAATGTCCTGATGGACAGGGCAATTTCTGTTAGGGCGACATATGCAAATTGACACGCACCCAACTGCCACGTCATTGTCATCGTCCGACGCATCACCGATATTACTATCGGTCAGATGAGTTACATCGTCGATACCTAATATCTCGAAGTAGTCAGTAATAGCGCGGAGATGCGCGACCTCACCGTATGGTAACCAAGTTTTATTGCCGGAAGTCCAGAGGACTTCGAACTTGGCGTCTGAATGGCTGCCTTGATGTGACAATATCTTGTCAACGGTCCATTCTCGAGCGGTCCCACCGAGCTCTGGGATTTGTTCGTCCAATCGTCCGGGAAACAGACGGTCGTCGTTGGGAACGTGGATACGGAGGAGAGAAGAATGGAAGACGTCGTGGATTCCTCTTTGTTTGAGGGAGTTTGGTAGGTCAACCCTAAACGAGTGATTACCAAAGTCTTTGCTTATCTTATATGGTCCGACGAACTTAGGGACCAATTTGCGTGATGTCCCCTTTGGGAAGTTGATATTTTTGGTCGAGATGTAGACCAAATCATCCACAACAAATGGACAGGTACGTCTCCGCTTGTTCGCTTGCACTGTCTGCTTCACTCTCGCTGACAGCAATGCGTCGTGTGCCGCCGTCAGTGCCAACTTCATCCTTCGAGCGTAAGCCTTCACGCTAGGATACTCGTCGGTCCCTGGAGCGTCCCAGATCATCGCCCTTGGCATCCGCCCGGTGTTCAGGAAGAAAGGTGAGTAACCAGTCGATTCAGATCGTGCAAGATTAATAGCGAATTCGATGGCAGGCAACTTCGTTACCCAGTCCCTTTGTGTAGGTCCGATGCACGATCGGAGCATCTGGCCGATCGTACGGTTGGCTCGCTCTGTGGAGCCATCGGTCTCTGGGTGATAGGCGCTTGACATGCGCTGTTTTACCCCCATCAGCTTATTGAGGTGAGTCCAAAACAGACTCGTAAACAGAACATCCCGGTCACTGACTATCGTCCTAGGTAGGCCATGAAGCTTGTAGACCTCGGCAAACATCAGCTCGGCGATATCTTTCGCCCTACTTGGGACTAAGTGTATCATAGCGGTGAGTAAATCGATTATCACCGTTATCGAGTCGTATGATCCGTCTCGATCCTTAGATTCAGGCAACGGTCCAACAAAATCCACTCCAATTGCATCCCATGGCGTGGATGGTACGGATAGTGGGTTTAGTAACCCGTACGGTTTTTGATTGGGCGGCTTACTCCGTTGACAGGTCGTACACGAGGCGCAGAATGCGGTAACGTCGTGTACCATGGAGTCCCACCACACGTATTCTCGTAAGTACGAGACTGTTTTCTTGGAGCCTAGATGCGCTAACAATGAGTGTGCTTGGTCGATGACCATCTCTCGCAGCGTTCTCTCGCCAACTTTGATATTCGGGATGCAAATCACAACCCTGTCGTGTAGTTTTAGACGTATGAAGCCATCCTCAGTAAGTTCAAAGTTTTTGAATGCTCTGGGAGTCTCTAAAATCTTTTCAAAGAATGAGTCCTCCTTGTAACGGCCCTTTGCCTCCTGCAGAAGGTGTTCGTCATGCGGGTACGTTATTGGTGCTACGTGTCTCGCTTCCCGCTCGTTCGGTTCAGGATCATTGATCACATCGTTTACAGGTGTAGTCGTTGGGGTTGTTTGGGTCATAGTACCCATTCCCCCCTCCGTTCATTCTCGTGGGCCCCGGAGGACGAACTTATCCCTCATGCGTGCAGCAAATTCAGCGCCCATCTCGGGTCGGCCACTCTCAGCCGGTGCTGGAGGCTGACACGAACAGTGACCCTTAGGCCCAGGCGCCGGGTTTTGGGCTCACGATGCCGTGTCATGGGGGACCATCAAGCTCTGTTGCACAGGTGCAGCCAGCTCCGCTGGGTCGGGATTCCCCCCTCCAGCAGAGGGCCCAGGTTCTGGCAATGTAGACCGCCCAGCTCGCCTGGGCTTCGGTTTCGCCACAGGAGGCTCATCACGTGGGTCATCGCGCCTGTCCGCTAGACGGTGGCTCCGTCGCACATTCAGTGCAATGGCCTCCAGTCCCACGAGCAAGGGCGCACTGATCAACCCAGTGGGCATCGTCGAGACCACACTGTCAATATCTAGGTCACATTGGAGATATTCCTCATGCGACTGGATCGTTCCAGGTGCGTCAAATTCGTACATCCGGGATAGAGCATCCGGTAATATATTCTCCTCACCCGGTACGTACAGAACCGTGAAATCGAATGCAGAAAGGCGCTCCATCCATCGAGCTTGATGACCCGACAAGTCCCTTTGATCAAGAATGTAGGTTAGTCCCTTGTGGTCAGTCACCCAAGTAAATCTGACACCCTGTAGGATATCTCGATGGCAGAGCATAGTTTCCACGCCCGCCATCAATTCCTGCTCATGCACAGGGTAATTGCGCTGGGCGGACGACATCTTTGCTGAATACAACGCCACCACCTTGGCGGTTTTCCAATCACGACCTTGGGCGACCACGCCCCCGATCCCATTTCCACAGGCGTTGGTCATGACCCAGATCGGGGCATGATTGGAGCCATAGTTGAGGGGAATGCGACAGTGCGGAGCGCACGCCGAGGCATACCGTTTCACGGTCTCAAACGCGCGTTGCTCAGTGTACCCCCACTGGTAAGGCTTGGTTTCCGTGCAGGCTTCAGCTAGAACCCCCAGGGGGACGCGAACTTTGTATATATCGTCCGCGAGATACCCAACCGCGCCAACAAACCCCCAACACAATGTGCGGTTCGTCGGCACTTTCCAGTTGACGACCCGATCAACTTTTTTGGGATCCATCCGTATGCCGTCGTCGGTAACGATGCGGCCTAAAATCTTAACCTCCTTACAAAGAAAACGGAGCTTTGCTTTGCTAAGGTAAAGTTTCTCCCTCCGTAGTATGTCAAGCACAGTGGTGACATGTTTGATATGGTCCTCCAAGGTATCAGAATAGATGATCGAGTCATCTAGATATACGTCCATGAAAACACCGATGTATTCACTGAACAGGTGATTCATCAACGCTTGGTAAGTAGCCGGGGCGTTACAGTCCCCTTGTTGTACCACATGACTGACCATATTCCTGTCAGGTGTGGTAACCGCCATGCGCTCTACGTGCTTGGGGATTACTCGAATCTGCTCGTAGGCGTCCTGCCCATCAATAATAGAACGGTAAGGTTTCTTCGCCACACGTCGTAGGATGCCCTCCATGTCAGGCATTGGAGATGACAATTTACGCATGTTTTTATTCCGTTCACGCAGATCCACCACAACACGCAAACGCGTCGGTGTTCCTGGCTTTGGTATCAACAACATCAGGCATGTATTACGTGCGGTGGTGGCCTCCCACCGCCCAGATTTTAGATACAAATTCTTCTTTTCAATCCATAGTGGCCTGAAAGGTTCGGGACACTTTGAGGGGCGCCATGGGTAAATCTTCCCTTCGTCTATCAATGGAATAGAGTGGTTGATGGCCCGCAGTGGGGGCAATGCCGTAGCACCCACCTGGGAGCACAATGGCTCAGCAAGTTTGAGCAGTCGTTCACGCACTCTGTCCAAACTTTCTTCATACACCTCCATGGCGCATGATTCAAGAACAGAGACCTGTGCACCCTTCATTTCAAGGGGCTCCTTACTCCCGAGCACCACGCGCGGTGAGTTCAGCCCTACCAAGACTCGATGCTGATACAAGAACGGCGTGCCTAATATCATATCATAATTTTGTAGGTTGATGACATCAAAGTATCGCTTATAATCCGTCCCCTGATATTGGAAGCGGACACTGACGCCGAAGTTCACCTTCGATCTCGATCCCTGCACTGCCAGCTGAATAGTGAGTGGCTTTTCCAGCATAACGCGGGTCAATTTTAATTGCTCCACCAGGGTCAACAACACAAAGTCGGCCAGTGATCCAGTGTCAATTAGTGCCCTCACAGGCTGTCCATTCACGTGCGCCACGACGACTATCGGTTTCGGTATAGTGTGCTTAAAATCTCGCGTCACTGCCGTGTTCCGCTGTATAGCGGAGAACTTAGATTGTGTGGGTCGAGCATGATAGAGCGCTAGAATGTCAATAGTGGTCATATCACGCCCCCCTTCCGGATCAAAGAGTCGGCGTAGGTCCTCACCAACACCGGATTCCTCAGGATCGTCGAAGATTTGCAATGTAAACCGGCGAACACGTCGCCAATACCACCTGGCGACATTAAAATGCGGGTTCTCGGTCTTATAGATCGGGAGAAGAACGTGGGTGCGTGACATCGCATCTACTATCATATATGCTGCTATCTCCTCCTTGCAGATGCAGGTAAATCGAGTATCCTCGTCTATCGAGGTGCGTGGGTTGATTGACCTGATCAATCTTCCCAAAATCCGATCTTCGACTGAACGACCCATGGGTAAGTTGAAGCCGACTCTCCTTTGTTCCAACTGACAAATCTCCTCATCAGACATGTTTTTCATTTGACCTATGCGGCGCCAATACCACTTGTCGATATTAAACTGGGGATTACGCAGCCACCTTGTAGCAACTAAAAGTCTGTCTTCAAAGGGATACAGGTCGTCCATTACGACGTGACAGCCATTCTTGACACGATACACCCAGAATCGATCCCGAGCGTATACCGCTGGGTCATCTGGGTTCTTGCCAGGGTAGCACATCGCAGCCAACCGTCCTCGTGCCCGCTCACTAAGTGGCTCACTGAAGTCGGTAGGTAGTTTGCAAAACGGATACTTATATGGGTACCATTCCGACACTTCGCTTTCAGCGGTGCCCGAAGACTCTTCGTCTTCGCTAGCGTTTACGGGCGTCACAGGGACGGTGTCTGTTTCAGTTAACGAGTATTCGTCGCTCACTAATTCAGGCAGGCTAATTATGTCACCACCTTCATCATCAAGATCAAAAAGATCCATCAAGTTGGCATGTACCCCGGACACGGTTGCTTTGGACAGTCCCCGCTGACTCTCGATGTCCCCAAAGTCAACTTCCACACCGTAGCTCGTTACCCCAGGGGGTGCATCTCCTTTCGAGGAAGACGCTACCTTGTTCCTCTGGGGACAGTTTCTTGAGAAGTGGCCTGTGCCACTGCACATAAAACATAGGCCTTCGGCCTTGCGTCGTTCCTCCTCGCCTTTGCTCAGCTTAGGACGTGAGGTACGCATATTCTTGGAGTAATTTGCGCGAGTATCGTTGGTCTGGGAGGACTTGTTGTGGGAAGGCCCAGATTTATTATGGGTCCTTTCTCGCTGTCCTCGCTGACGACGTCACGATCCCTTATGGTGCGAATTCTCCGCTCCTTCGGGCGTCGTAGCTGCGCTTCTGATTGTCGTATTTTCAGGGCGCCTCCCATGCTTGGTGTCCTTAAATCCAGGCATGACAGATCGCGAGATCTCGATGACCTCAGCCGCTGCGACCACCTCTTTTAAGGTTGACACTTCCGGGTTCAGCTTATCTTTCCATAGGTCCCGTTGGAAGTCCTTTCGAAGTCCCTTCCAGAACTTATCGACCTTCAAGCGGTCATTCCTTTCGCCAATGGTATTCCACATTTCATTCAACTCATGCAAGTATTCTCTTACAGTCAAGTTGTTTTGCACGAACACGGCAATCTTGTCGCGCTGCAAGTTGCGATAATTTACGGGAAAACAGAAATTGAACAATCGTTTAAAGAACTCGCGAAGACGCCAAGAATATGGGTCAGGCGCGACTTCTTCAGTATAAAATGTGCGTCCCTTCCCGGTCAGGTAGTGGGCCACTATAAATACTTGTTTCTTTTCAGGTACGTTCCCGTCTTTCACGTAGGCAGTACTCTCCGTCATGAAGTGATGGAAGGATTTCGAATCCGCCGATCCGTCGTACTTCATCGGTGGTATCGGTTTCAACGTCATCCTTCTAGACTTACGTCTTGACTTCTTCCGCGCCCGTCTAGACTCACTTCGTCGCTTACTGCGACCGCGCCGGCGGCTACGGTGACCATGTCTCCGTCTTCCGTGCCTGGATGATCATGAAGAAGAGGTTGACGAGCTCGTCTTGCTCAACGCCGAAGAGGTCGATGAAGAATCTGACGAGTCATCGCTTGAATCACTCGAATCATTCCCATCGGAAGACGAGTCGCTCAGGGAGTTATCGGACAAGTCCGAGCTTGCTTCGGGCGAGTTTCGTTTTCTCTTGCTCGTATGTCCCTTTTTCTTATTGAGATGTTTAAAGGCTAACCCGATATAACTATTCGGGTCGATCTGTTCGACTGGTTCCATCGCCCTCGGGGTACGATGGCGCTTCTGTTGCTTGTCACTAAGGGTAACTGCCTTGTCAACCATTATTTTGACAGGGCTCAAGTTTCGCTTTTCAGCGGCGTCCTTGCGCCTTTCGTGCTTAGACTGACGTTTCTCTTTTACAGGCTGTTCAAACGCCTTGCTCTCGCTTGGTCCTTAGACATGAAGTTCACCTTAGGCTTGGATGCCCTGTCCTTGCCCTTGTCGCATCGTCTACGCTTGTCCTTCTTTAATAGGTGAGCGTCAGATAGTCCTTCGTCAGAGCTTTCTGCTGACGAGCGCGCAACCTCCCGAGCCAAGTTCCAGGATTCTAGGGCAGCCCTCTGTCCATCAAGGTCGAAGTCTTCATCAACCTCGGACAGGTCGCCCCAATTTCGCGGATCTGTGCCTTTGCCCTTATCGAGCGCGGACGGACCCTCTCCCCTGGAGGTCGTCTCGCTTGTCCTGTCACTTAGCCTACAAGCAGGTTTGTTTTTCAAGGTGAGTATCCTTTTGTTGATCTTTTGTCGGTCATTTGGGGTCAACTGTTTTTCAGCCTCTCGTATGGCACGACCCAGCTCCGAGTCCAGTGTCTCGGTCCGCCGTTCGATTTCACGCGACGCAGACCTCGATTTACGTCCTTTTCGGCGGACTGTCGTCCACTCATTTCCATTCGCTTCGTCCCTGCCCTCCTTCTCGAGGGAGGGCAATGGATTGGACTCATTGCCGTCAGACGTCCCATCCGATCCTATATCGGTGTGGGCGGCGGTCATAATTTCTATTTGAGTGACACTATTCGTTGCCCTCAGGCCTATTAAATTTTCTAGGTTACTAGACACGACTGGCAAGTGTTCGAGCTCACGTCCAGTCAATACCGGTGAGGTACTCCTCGAGCCAGGATTCAGCGACGAGGAATGCCTCAAGTCGGGGGCCTCGCTAGGAGGTGGTATGCCACCACGTACGATATCGCTATATCGCCGTGGGGCTGTCGAGTCTTCTGGACTCTTTGCACTTCGGGTGCTGTTGTCGGATGGCGGAGGAACGCTAAGGGACGAGTCGGCGTTCACCAGACTTTTCGGGCTCGTTGGCAAGGAGTTTGCACGAGCGCGGGTGTTCTTGCGAAGGTTGTATCTTGTAGACATTTTTATATGTATAGGGTTTTGTAAGCGATAAAGGTAGATGTTGATAGACAAGGTTCATTTGGCGTTCTTTTGACTTGCACGGTGGGGGATCCGGTCCACGTCAAGTATCGGGAAGCGCGAACGAGGGGTTTTTTAGAGATAGAGAGTAAGAGTTTTGAGAGAGTAGAGTCTCGGAAAAAAATATGTGACGTTCTCCAGTAGTGAATACTATGGATACCGGCACACTAAGATCTTCACTCAGGAATTCCAGATAGATGTCTCTTATTCGGATGAGAAAGACCGGGGAAATTACAGGGAGCGCGAGTAGCTACTTATACTAAGGTGCGGGAGGACACGGAACAGGTATATGAGATATGATATATAGATGACACTTGTGACATTCGGCCGAGTGTGAACGCCTGAATTAGGGCTCCGTGAAAAACTCCAATGTTATTAACATCAGGGGTTATTGACACGTTATTAACTAGTTATTAACATGTCAATAACTTGGGGATGAAAATGGGGTGTCTATAACTCAGGGGTTTGGCAGTACATACTAGCATTATGCTAAGAGAAATATCTGTCACAACTTAAAGTAATCTACATAATAATAGTCCAAATAACATCATTGACATGGTGCA
>Ga0307518_10003215_pt1 | contig 11792 bp, 14 predicted proteins | sample 25_EM_MG_FD_203889 | JGI IMG/M metagenome (GOLD analysis project Ga0307518, IMG submission 203889) | Populus trichocarpa ectomycorrhiza microbial communities from riparian zone in the Pacific Northwest, United States - 25_EM | ecosystem: Host-associated > Plants > Roots > Unclassified | place... | reverse complement strand
ACTTCATGTTTGTAGCCCATTCTGCGTAGTTCGCACCAGAAAGTTTGGCAAATCGGAACGAGTCCGTCGATGTTGAACTCGACATGGTAACAAGGTCGCTGGCGGGGCTCATAACCTCACAGCAGACACAGTCTAGCTGGAGGCGGACGCTGGGAGATTCAACGAAAGGACAATGTATTAGTTACTACGTATAATACTTTGTGTCTAATACGCACCTGGGAGATTCAACAAAAGGACGAAGAACCTCCCGGTGGCTGCGCGGTGGAACATGTGCGCTACCGAAAAAGGAAAGTAACTACATGGGCGCAAGTCGTACACTCGCCCTAATGTCTCTGTTCGTCAATCCATTACTGGTCGATAGACTACCGGTATAAGTATTACAAGTCAATATACTTCCAGTATGACCGGTATAACGGGTGCAAAACTGGTACAGCTGGTATGACCAATACAGGTCGCTACAACACCTATGCTACTTGTATGACCAGCCTGTACAATGCTGGATTGATTCTTACTAGTCTGTACCAGACCGGTATTCTCACAACCGGCCTGTACACTACCTGAATGCTTTTCATTATCTTGTTCTACTTGTATAATCATTACCGGACAGTACGGTACCAGTCTGGTCTTTGCTGGCAAGTACAATTGTGATATGGCTATTATCTGCCTGGACTTGTTTCTATTCTTGAATTATATGATGGTGACATCCATACCACAGGCCTGAATCCAAAATATTGTTTCCTCTCTGGCCCAATGTTGACTTATGGTGACACACTCCCCTAGCCCAACCCTAAAGTGTAGTCCTACCTTGGCCCAACCATACACTATGATGATGCCCACACCCAGGCTGGACTGTACAATATGGTGACACACCTACCCTGGCCCAACCATACACTATGGTGACACCCACACCCAGGCCAGACTGTATATTATGGTGACACACCTACCCTGGCCCAACCATACACTATGATGATGCCCACACCCAGGCCAGACTGTACAATATGGTGACACCCCTACCCTGGCCTGACCATACACTATGGTGATGCCCACACCCAGGCCGGACTATCCATTATGGTGACACTCCTACCCTGGCCGGACTGTTCAATATGTACCCATACCCTGGCCTGACCATACACTATGGTGACACCCACACCCAGGCCAGACTGTATATTATGGTTAAATTACACACCCTGGCTGGACCATACACTATGGTGATACCTGCATCCTGGCCCAACCTTATATTATGGTGACAACCCACCCCCAGGCTGGACCATGTATTATGGTGACAATTCCACACACAGGCCAGATCATATATCACAGCAACACCCTGTAGTCCGGCCTGACCCCCGCTGGCCATAAAACACAGCCTAACCAGGTACATGGGCTCTGGCTCTGACCAGAAATATCTCAGGATGATGAAAGAAAAATTTATGAAGGTCTGGGAATGCCGTGACCTTGGGGCTGCAAAGGAAAATCTTGGAATGGAAATCCAGCGAAACCCATCGACAGGTTCTTTAATCGTTGATCAGGTGAAGTACCTGGATAAGATTCTCAAGTGTTTTGATATGCAGGACTGCAACCCTGCTAATACCCCACTCCCAGAGAAATATGATCCAGTTGTGAGCACCGGAGAGTCTAACTCCAAGCTACGTTCACAGTATCAATCTGTCATTGGATCTCTTCTCTATCTGATGCTTGGAACAAGACCTGACATCGCTTTTGCGGTGATCAAAATGTCTCAGTTCTCTGCGAGTCCAACAGAGGATCACCTTAATCATGCCAAGTATATCTTTCGCTATCTATGAGCGAATAGAGAATATGGCATCAAGTTTAAAAAGGATACCTCATTGCAAGTGGAAGGATATGTCAATGCTGATTGGGCTTCTGACAGAAACGACCGGAAATCCTGTACAGGTTTTACTGTGTTGTTTAATACCTCTCCAGTTTCCTGGGTTAGCCGGAAACAAAAAACTGTTGCCACTTCAGCAACTGAAGCTGAGTACATGGCACTTTCTGACACTGCGAAACAGATATGTTGGATCAAGTCTTTACTTGAGGAGTTGTCTTTTAACATTCCACCCATCGTACTCTATGAAGACAACATGGGTTCCATATTTCTAGCGCAAAATCCCGCACAAGAAAGATGAACGAAACATATCAATATTTGTCACCACTTTATTCATGAATGCATTCAAGGAAGAAAGGTCATTCAATTAAGACATATATCTACTGACAAACAGTTGGCAGATGTCTTTACTAAAGCCCTTGGCAAAGTCAAGTTCCTGGGTTTTAAGAGTTTTCTAGTCACCGACTTGACACGTATCAAGTCTGGGGGAGTGTTGAGAAAGTAAGTGCTTAGTCATCACTACCACATGACTTCTCAGGAGCCTTGACATGTGATGTGTCTGGACTCATCCTCTTCCATGTGATTGTTTAAGTCACATGACCAGTTATCAGAGAGTACCAACTAACTGGAGTCATATCTCTTATCTATGACAAGGTCATGATAAGGTTCCTTCTGGAATGTTCTTATGGGTTGATCTAGACTGTTTCTTATCTCTTATCTCACCATATGACTCATTGTGGACTTCTTTGAGGTTCTACGAACTTCCACAGAACTACTATGTTAGGAAGGTACTTATCTACCATCCACTTATGGACACTTAGGAAACACTCTACTTTACATGGTCTGTGCGCAGCTCAGATGTATAAATACCCTTAGGCTACTTGGAGTGCTGTAGAGTTTTTCCTTCTTATGATTTACTCTCTGTCACTGCAAGCATTTCTCAATGTTTCATCACAAAACATTGTAAAAAAATAGCAGAAAGAGATACTCTTTTATTTACAATTCTGTTTAACAAAAAAGACAAATATCATACATCATCATTTTTGTCATTTTTTCTGTCAAGACATGATTTGAGATCATTTATTATGTTAGGACTATAAAAAATTTAACCTTTTTCTTCTGCCTGTTTCTTGCAAAAGAAATAAAGAAAAGAAAATGTAACTTTTCTCATAGCAATCATTTTGGCATGTTTTATTAGAAATAAGATACCATATTATTCTTCAAAACACATTGAAAGAAAACAACAAATTTTTCTTCAAGAAACATGGTTGTTCCTGGATGCTGATTGGCTGGCTAGAGTGTTATGACCAAAAATATATAGCATGTTTCCTAAACATTTATATGTATAGAATAGAATATCTTTTGATTCAATTTTTCACTTCAGAAAATTGAAAATGCTTGCTGTGAGAAAAGTTACATTGTTTTTTCTTTTGTTTTTCAAGGAACAGGCAGAAGAAAAAGGTTAAATTTTTTATATTCCCAACATAAGAAATGATCTCAAATCATGTTTTGACACCAAAAATGACAAAAATGATGCTGTATGATATTTGTCTTTTTTTGTTAAATAAAAGAGTATCTCTTTCTTCTATTTTTTTACAATGTTTTGTCATGAAACATTGAGAAATGCTTGCAGTGTGTTCTATCCAAGAACTTTCAAACCACCTTTGGTTGTCTTACTTCAAGTTTGAACCATCTACTCAAGTGAGTTAAAGACTTCATTGTCATTTGTGTAGAGCCCGCTGTGCTGTGTCCACTATCTCCATAGTGTGGACATTGCCTCCCGTTAGGGGGAGGTCCCTTCCGTGTTGAGCATGGTTGGGGTGGTTCCAATGGTTTGATCCTCTTTTCTGGGTCAGCAGGTATCGGCGTCGGTTTGGGAGGTATGGGTTGTCCCAGAGGGGGCGTCCCTTCACTCGTCCATCGTTGTATGCGGGAACTCCGCCTTGGAGACATAGCAAGAGCTTCCATTCCTACAAGGAGTGGGGCACTTAGCACGGGCCATTTGCTCATGGCGTTTGTCTCAACATCTGCGTTGTATTGTGAGTATTCTGCGGGGGCATGTATCGTTTCAGGTTTGTCGTACTCATACAAACGTGATAGTGTGTCTGGAAATATGTTCTCTTCTCTGGCGACATACTTAACAGTAAAGTTGAACTCTGACAGTTTCTCCAACCATCACGCCTGATGACTGGATAGTCCCTTCTGGTCCAGTATATGAATTAGACTTTTATGGTCGGTCACCCAAGTGAAGTGTGTTCCCTGTAAGATGTCCCGATGCCTCAGCATTGTTTCTACCCCAACTAACATTTCCTGCTCATGCACAGTGTCAGAACCGGTTCCTCCAATGAACTCCGACACGAGCAGAGATAAGTGCAAAGGGTTGTCAACGACAGGCAGAGGAGATGTGGAGGAGTTGAGGACTTGGCTTCAGTGTATGTGCTGTGCCCTTGTGATACCTGCGTCCTCTTATTTCGGAGGACTTAAGGACAGAGTGATGGAGGTCCGACGAAGGTCAGAGTTGCCAGGGCAGAGGAGACAGAGGAGAACAGAGGGGAGTTCACAGGAAGTATTCAAGATGATATTCAAACTGAGGGACAATCCCCTCAGCATGCAGAGTACTTATACTTTACATTGGATATGTATAGTAACCGAGAAGTGGAGGAGAGACACAGCGGAGACGTAGCTAAGAGTCTGTGGATGACAAACGGATGAGTAACATACACAGAACGGAGATCAGTGATAAGCGTAACAGATCAAAAGGTTAATGGGACACAGCTATGAGTAATCAGATCTAATCTAAAACAGGAACAAGGGAAACAGGAACAGAAGCAGAACGGAAGCATACAATAACCGGAGACGTAAGCGCGGAACTATATACTAAAAGGAGACAGAGCATTAATTGTCAGAGCGGAGATGGATACGTAGTGTCGGAGGTGTCCGATTGTGATTGGACTTGAGTCTACAACAGTCTAGAGGCCTTGCGGAGTCACAAGGTGTCATGTGGTCATGACACACAGGGTAGTTTCATTGCACCGAGGACATCTTTGCAGAATAGAATGCGGCTACCTTCACACTCTTCCATTCACTTCCCTGGGCAACTACCCTGCCTATTCTGTTTCCACATGCATTGGTCATGATCCAGATGGGATCATGGCCTGTGCCATAGTTGAGGGGTACTCAAGAGTGCGGTGCGCATCCAGCAACATACCGTTTTATGGTATTGAATGCTCGTTGTTCCATGTAGCTCCAGCGGAACAGTCGAGTTTCCGAGCTCACTTCAGATAGGACCCCCAAAGGTACATGTACCTTATATATATTGTCTGCGAGGTATCCAACTGATCCAATGAATCCCCTACAGAGAGTTCTGTTCGTTGGTACCTTCCATTTCAAAATACTATCAACCTTTCCGGGATCCATGTGGATACTGTCGTCAGCCATGATCCATCCTAGGATCTTTACCTCTGTGCAAAGGAACCGGAGCTTCTTTTCACTCAGGTATAGTTTCTCCCGTGCAAGGATTTCCAGGACGATTTTAATGTGCTTCACATGTTCCTCCAGGGTATCTAAATATATTATGATGTCATCCAGGTACACATCCATGAAAATGCCAATATATTCCCTGAAGGTATGGTTCATTAGTGCTTGGTATGTAGCAGTGAAAAGATAACAATGTGTTTGGGTGGCTGCTACCTCAGATGAGGTGCATTCGACCCAGGGGCTTCTGGAGGTCTGGCAAGGCTCCCAAGGACTAAGGAGACTAGGAAACTAGAGAGTGGAAGGCTGGTTCAGTCACTCCATGACTGAGCTCAAAGATGTACAGTGAAGAGAGAGTTGTTTTTTGCTTAGTAAGCTAAGTACAAGCCTACATAGCTAAGGTAAGAGTCCAGTATCAGTACTACCAATTCTACACACCTAGAGACAGGACTGTCTCTAGAGCAGGTGCATTGCAGTCACCCTGCTGTACCACCAGGCTGACCATATTTCCGTCAGGCGTGGTTACCGCAGTCCGGGACACATGTTCCAGTATCACTCTTATCTGTTCATAGGCGTCTTGTCCGTCAATGGTTGATTGGTAAGGCTTTTGCACTACTTGTCTCAATATTCCTTCCATGTCCAGCATTGGCGAGGATAATTTCTGGGTATTTTTGTTTCATTCCCACAGGTCGACCACAACTTGGAGTCTCGGAGGTGTTCCTGCCTTTGGTATAAGGAGCATAGGGTAGGTGTTTCGGGCAGCGGTCATCTCCCACCGTCCAGTTGTAAGGTATGCATTTTTCTTTTCAATCCAGAGTTCTCTCATAGCTTCTGGACACCTAGATGGTCACCATGGATATATCTTCAACTCATCAATCAACGGAATTGAATGATTTATCACATGGAATGGTGGCAGTGCTGTTGTGCTGACTTGTGAACACAATGGTCGCACTAATTCTTGTAAGTACTTCCGAACTTTCTCTAGGTTCTCTTCGTATACCTCGGTGGCATGGGATTTGAGCACTGACACTTGCAGATCCTTCATTTCTTTAGGTTCCTTACTTCCAAGTACTAGTCTCGAAGAATTGAGCCCTACCAAAATTGATGTTGGTATAGGAATGGTGTTCCCAGGATGATATCATAGTTTTGGAGGTTGATCACATCAAAGTACCGTTGGTAATCTGTACCTTGGTACTGGAAATGGACAGACACTCCGGAATTCACCTTCGAGCGGGACCCTTGCACAGCAAGTTGTATAGGTAATGGCTTTTCTAGCCAAATTCTCTTTGCTTTTAGCTGCTCTGCCAGGTTTAACGACATAAAGTCGGCCAACAATCCCATGTCGACCAGTGCGCATGCTGGCTGCTCATTGGCATGGACGACCACAACTACAGGTTTGGGGATCGTCCTTGTGACGTCCTTTGTAACTGCTGCATTTCGTTCCAAGGCTGAGTAGCTGCTACCAGACGGAGTGGTCTTGTTGCACTCGACATCCAGGTGAGTGGTCTCATCCTGCAGGAGATCCATATAGCTCAACTCTATTCTGTCTGGACCTTCCAGACGTTCCATATACCACTCCACAATGTTGAAATCCCTGGACTTCAGCTGTTTGTATGAAATGTACATAGTTATCCGCGCTGAGAAATCCCAGATCAGATATATGTCCCCCTCAGATCACTCACACGAGAATCGACTGTTATTGTCTTGGCCACCTTCAGTCAGGCAGTACTCAGCAAGTTTGTGCTCAATTGCCTCCTCCATTGCATATCCCATCTGGGAGCTGCCTAGTAGGTTATCTTCTGCCAATCGCTCTGCATCCGATTCACTCATTCCTGTCAGGGTAGCCTTTTGTACCCAATACCATTGGACTATGTTGAATCGGGGATCCCTTAGTGAGTCGTTGGGTATGTAGATTGAGCTTCCGTCCCCTTGTTCATCATGCTCACTTTCGATCACAATGTGTTTGTTTCCTTTGACCGGATAGATGCAGAACTGAGCAGGGTCAAATATTCCAGGCGAGAGATGGTTGTCTCCCGGGTAGCATATTCCCATCAATTGTTCTTCAGCACGCTGTCCAAGCGGGTCTCCAATCCATGGATTGTAACTTCGGGAGTCATCCTCAGTGCTTGTATCATCATCCAGTTCACTGAGTGTGATATCACTCTCTGTGTCAAGATCATCCATTGCTGCGTCATCAAGCTTGGGTTCGTCATTGATCTCATCTATGTCCTCAGGGATGCTGACATTGTTTGCAGTTATTTCGCAATCTTGCGATCGCACTGATAACCTGCGTTGATTTTCAATATCACCAAAGTCAACATTGATTCCAAAGCTCGTGACGCTGGGTGGCTTGTTCGAGGAAGACGAGACCTTGTTTCGTTCAGGGCAATTGCATGAGAAATGGCCGGTTCTATGGCATCCAAAACAAAGTCCTTCGGCTTTGTGTCGTTCCTGTTCCTCGTTGCTCAGCTTCAGACGGGTGGGTTTATTGCCCTTCCCGCCGGTGTGTTTATTGCTTTGTCCTTCCAAACGCGGCTGGCTTGGCCCTGCTTGTGGTTGTGGGGCCTTCCAATGTTCTTTCCAATCCTTTTTCTTGGTTGAACGCCCTCATTCGTGGCATTTACGCTGCCTCTCACCATCAGGAGTCATGGCAGCACTTCGGACAATTGGTGGGTTTTCTCGCTGTTTGTTCTTTGACTCAGGTCCCCCCAGTTACTGATTGGGCAATCTCAATGATCTCCGCACTCATAATTACTGATTGTAGTGAAGATATTTCCGGGTTTAGTTTGTCCCACCAGAGGTCGTGTTGGATCTCCTTTCACAGTCCAAACCAAAGTTTATGAACCTTTGTGCGTTCATCAGTTTCCCTGATCATGTTCCACATTTCATTCAATTCATATAGGTAGTCTCGCACAGTCCTATTCCCCTGGTAACATGTATGAAGCTTCTTTCGAAGTTTGATATGGAAATCCTGTTGAAGCAATATGTCACATCCATGCCAACTCCGACACATCTCCTACTTGCTCCGACGTCTCTCCTACCAACTCCGACGTATCTCCTATTTGCTCCAACGTATCTCCTATTTGCTCCAATGCATCTCCTACCAACTCTGACGTATCTCCTATTAACTCCGATGTATCTCCTATTAACTCCGATGTATCTCCTATTAACTCCGATGTATCTCCTATTAACTCCGATGTATCTCCTATTAACTCCGATGTATCTCCTATTAACTCCGACTGATGAAGGTCCACCTCCGCCAGGTGATGATGATCCCGGAGATGACCCTGGTAATGAAGATGATTATGGGGAAGGTCCACATACTCCAGTCGGATCTCCTCCCACAACTCTGCTTCCGCCAGATGTGCTCCTACTTGGAAATCTTGTCACCGCAATCGAAGGACTTGCCTCTCGGACTCAGGACTCCTCCTCTTGTGCTAAATGCAGGGAACCCGATACCTTTGATGGCTCCGATTCTAAGAAACTCCGTGAGTTCTTGGTTCAATGCGAACTGAACTTCCAGAATCGTCCAAACTCCTTCCGCTCTGATTGAGCCAAAGTTGCTTTTGCTCAGTCCTACCTCAAAGGCGCTGTGCTTGCTTGGTTCAAACCTGATCTCCTCAACTCTGACAATCCAGATCTCCGCCCACTATGGATGGATGACTATAAGGAGTTTATTGTTGAACTCCAGACCAATTTCGGACCACCCGATCCTGTCAGAGATGCGGAGCATCAACTGGACCACTTGTCCATGAAGGACCACCATAGAGTTAATAAGTATCTTGTGGAGTTTAACCGCTATGCCTCCCAGGTCAAAGGATATGGTGAAGGTGCACTCCGCCACATGTTCTATAATGGACTTCCAGATCGGATTAAGGATGAAGTCTCTCGTGTGGGCAAACCTCATACTCTCTTCGAGCTCCACACTCTTGTGCAGACCATTGATGCTCACTACTGGGAACGCAAAACTGAATGCGCTCGTCAAGAGAAGTCCGCACGCAACTCCTCCAACAAGTCAAAGCAGTCCTCTTCCTCCGGGAACACCTCCGCATCTGCTACATCCAACTCCGCTTCTAAGGGCAAGGACAAGGATAAAGATAAGTCCTCTCAGAAGTCCTCCGCAAAGAACTCCTCCGCATCCGCTCCAGACCTCTCCAATGTCCTTGGGAAGGATGGGAAACTCACTCCTGCGGAGCGTTCAAGGCGCATCTCCAACTCCCTCTGTCTTTTCTGCGGAGATGCTGGCCATAATGCAAAGGATTGCCCTAAGTCCGCTTCGCGCACTGCAAAGGTTCGTGCTGCTCAGGCGACAACTCCGACTACTTCTTCGGAGAAGTCTGCTGAGGCGAAAAAATAGTCCGCAGCTCCAGTACTCCTGTGCAGCCTGGAGACTGCGTTGACTCCGCCTGCATGCCTAAGGAGCTCCGACTCAATGCATCTGCTCTTTCTCATTCCAACTCTCTGATACCCTCTGTCTCTGTCTTGACCTATGAACTCTCTTCTGTCTCCGCTCTTGTCGATTCCAGTTCCACTCACTGTTTCATCGACTCCACTTTTGCCCTTCGGCATTCTATTCTGCTCCGATCAATACCCCTGATTCCACTCCACTTTTTGGATGAAAAATGTGTTACCTACATTACCCAGGTCACTGACCTCACTATCCATTTCTCCACTGGCGACATCACCTCTGACTCCTATTATGTTACTCCGCTGGATTCTTCCTGTTCACTTGTTCTGGGACACAGCTGGCTCCGCCACCACAATCCGTTGATTGACTGGGCTGAGAGTAGCATCACGTTCTGTTCACCTGTTCAGAGTTTGCCAGCAAATCTTGGGCCCTGGCCGCCTGCCTCTTCGGAGCTGGTTGCGCCATCTCCTTCTGCTCCGGTTCCGACTCCATCTGCTCCGATTGCAAATATTTCTGCTCCGTCATCGCCAGGAACTGCTCCCCACATCTCCCTAGTCTCTGCTGCTGCGTTTATGCACACATGCAAACTGGAGGGCTCTGTGCAGTTCACCCTTCATCTCCGATCTGGGGAGGCTAAGCTTCGTGCTGCCTCTGCCAACTCCGATGCCCCTATTTCTGGTCTCTCGAGTGTTCCTCCTGAATACCATGACTTTTCTGATGTCTTTAGTAAAGCCAAGAGCACTCAACTACCTCCACATCGTGATTTCAATCTCAAGATTGACCTTGAGGATGGCTCCTCTCCTCCTCTCAGAACTATCTACTCCTTATCTCTGACCGAGCTTGAAGCACTCCGCACTTTCATAGATGAGCATCTCCGCTATGGGTTCATTCGTCCGACCAACTCCGCCCATGCTGCTCCAGTCCTTTTTGTCAAGAAAAAGGATGGATCACTCCGTCTTTGTGTGGACTTCCGCGGTCTCAATAAAATCACCAAAAAAGATCGTTATCCACTTCCGCTCATCTCCAACCTCCTTGATTCTCCCAGCTGTGCGATGTCACGCACCAAACAGGTTTGGTACAGTGAACATGGAAGATATCATCAATATCAAACGATCCTGATGCGAAGGATGAGCACGATGGAGCCTCATCGTAGCCATCTATCGCACAAGAAGACTATCCTGATGCAAGAGACGACTGCTGACGCTGACAGTCATCACTCGCACAAGAACTGCCAAGAAGCAGAAGAAACTGAAGGAATAACGTCCAGTATGGTATGAGAAAGGAATGCAATCTACTGCAGTCCAACTCCCATACCAGAACGAGCAAAGAAGCTGAAGAATTGATGGAGAAATGAAGGAAAGAAGAGAAGAAATGATGTTAGCGCTCAAATGTCATTTTTAGGCGCCCAGTGCCGGCATTCCGATATTTTGAATAGCTCCACCGTTTCCAAAGCTATCAGGCACGTGACTATACTGTCAGAAAGCCTAGAGCGTGGTCTATCTGCCTGTCAAGTTCCGACGTGGATCCGTTTATTTCCCACGGAGATATTCCCCCCGCAATCCAGATGTTCATCTCATCAGTCACTATGGAGTCTGTATTTTCTCTGGATCATTTCTCCGCTATTGCTGCAGATCTCCACTATGTCCTGCTCTTAGGACAGCCTCTCCCAGAGTTCCCGTGCACTGCCTGGCACATATCTTCCCAGCCTGCTCCCTCAGTCCCCCTCGTTCTCGGTCAGCGTGTTCTCCTCGTCAGTCCTGTGTCAAGGACGTACTTTGGTCATCTTAGGTCTATTGTCAAGATTGGGAAGTCTTCTCTGGTCGTCTCTGTGTCCCCTGAGCCCTCTGCCTATGGTCCCTTCCTCCCAGATACTTGCCATGTCCATCTTCCTCTGTCGTTCGTCTCACTTCCCTGGATGCATTGAATTCAGTACTCTATCCGCTTCCCTACTTTCAGACGGTGTCCTCCAGCACCATGACAGTTATATCCCTACTTTAGAGTGCTATTAGGAAGAAGAACCCTCTCTTGTTCTTTCCCAGAAGAGAGCTCGTCAAGGGAGCCCATGGT
>Ga0307518_10003214_pt1 | contig 11793 bp, 4 predicted proteins | sample 25_EM_MG_FD_203889 | JGI IMG/M metagenome (GOLD analysis project Ga0307518, IMG submission 203889) | Populus trichocarpa ectomycorrhiza microbial communities from riparian zone in the Pacific Northwest, United States - 25_EM | ecosystem: Host-associated > Plants > Roots > Unclassified | place... | reverse complement strand
ATATAATCAACAAATAATATGACATTTCTAAATTTTTCACAACTTCCGAAAAGTGTTTTCTGTCCAAAATAAAAGGAAAACACTTTCCTGGAAACCAAGCCAAATTTTTCTTTGTCTGGAAAATGTTTTCCGTTGACCAACTTTCCTAATAGCAAACAAACACAGGAAAATTTGGAAAGTAGTTTCCTGGAAATCACTTTCCAGAAAAATAAGCACAACCTTATTTTGAGCGGAAAACACTTTTCGAAAGTTGTAAAAAATTTAGAAATGTCATATTATTTGCTGATTATATCAAATTTGGTCCTCAAATTTTTGATTGATATATATATATATATATATATATATTGTTTTGAATATTTATTTTTCAATTTCATCCATTAGAATTTAATTTTTATATTAATTTTGGTCCTTATTTTTATATTTGTTATTTGCTTTTCCCTTATCATTTTTAATTGAAATTTTTTATCTATCAAATTTGGTCCTCATTCTTTTGATTGTTACTTATTTTATTTGAAATAATTTATGAAATGTTAATTATTATTATTTTAATTTCTTCATTTTTAATTTTTTTTTTAGATTTGATATCTATTATTTTGATTATTATTTATTTTATTTGAGATAATTTATGAAATTATATTTTTTTTCAATTTCATTCTTATTCAACTTTTTAATTTGTAAGATTTGTTTCTCATTATTTTAATAAACTTGAAAAAAAATAAAACATTAATAAGTTATTTTCCAGCTCATTTTCCATGACATAACCAAAATTGGAAAGTGTTTTCCAATTTATTTTCCATTATACTACCAAACATCGAAAAATAATTCACTTTCCCAGAATTCACTTTCCTGTAATTCACTTTCCTGTAATTCACTTTCCAAAAGGAAACTACTTTCCAGCAAACAAACGGGTTCACACCTGTTTGTTTATTTTAAAAGTCAGTCACGGCGTGGCTGGAAAAACAAGGTTTTTTTTAACCCAAAAACTTATTTAAACCATTTTATTTTTACCCAAAACATCTAAAAAACACCCAAGAAATCATGTTAAACCAATCAATAACTTAAAAAAACAAAAAAAAAAACCGTCCAAAAACTCGAAATTAACCTGAAACTAAGAAACTTTTCAAGCTCGTATATGTTTGTTTAGGTGTTTCTAACATAAAAAAACATCTAATTTTAATCTTTTTAATCGTATGAAACTTTTTGACATAAAAATAAATTGTTTTGGTGGCCTAAATATTCCCTAATAATAACTCTCTCTTTAAGCCAGAATTCAACGACCTCTGTTTTCTTCTCCACTTAAAAAAGGGATTAAAAAATAGAAAAATAAAGTTTGGTATAAAAAAATATATTTTTTTATAATTATAGGGATCGGTTATCCAATAGCTAAAAAAGATGGGGGATGAAAATAAAATTTTGAAACAAATTTCAAAGCGGCCACCTATGTAACCCATGTTTTTCACTACAGTCTCTTGTCTTTTAATTCAACCCTTACCCCTAAAAACAAAATGCAATTGGGCTTGAAAAGGCTTAATTGTGCACATAAAAAGTTCGAGGATGAAATTGAAATTTTTCAAAAATTTTATTATTACAATCCACAGTGAAATGTGAGAGGGGTAATAATATATGTGTCTACAGTAAAATAACCATGCATTTTATATTATAGGCAATACTAGCTATGTTATTTGCATTTCACCGCGGGTCAAATATTTGTTTTTCGGTAAAAAAATAAATTTATTGGTTTTTCTACTGTGTTTTTGGATAAGATTTTTTTTAATCATAAATAGAAATGATTATACACACATCTAATTAAATAAATCAATATTTGATCAAGAGATAACATAACTAAGATTAAGATATTTGATCTTGAAACTGAAAAAAAAAACATGAAGATCATTTTTCAATAAATTAAATGTTGAATAATTAAATTAACCAAAAATCAAATTTGAAAAAAGACCTAAAAAGACCAAAGTAAACTCGTGATCGCGTTCATGAGGCTGGGATCGATTGACGCATAAAAGGCAAACCCAAGAAAACAACTTAGCATAATTCTCAATAAAAAAAAAGTAGAGTGATGAAATTGAAATTGAATTTTTTTTTAAAAAAAAAACAAAGAAGACCAACTTGTAATTTTCAAGGGAGGAGAGAGAAAAAAAAACAAAAAGGCCCACTTGCGATAAACCGGTCAACCATCACCGACATAAGTCATATTAGGAGGATGAGGACGCGACAACATTTCCAACGACATGACAGAAAGGCAGTTTCTATCATTGGGAGACATCGCACACGCTGTTCAAAGTGTGGGAGCGCCTCACACTCGCCACCAACTTTTTTCATTTAAATATTAATTAATTAACTTAAATAGATCAAATTACCCTTAATGGTTAAAGAACTAACAAAAAAAAACATGTATGAAAAGACTAAAAGGTCACTGGACTTATGCTTTATTTTTTCCTGATTCTAATGGCATAATTATCCTTTTATTATTTTTAAGTGAAAAGTCTAAAATACTCTCTACCAACAATTTAAAAATTTCAACTTCAAAGGTAATTAAGTTGTTTTACTATTTCTAAAATAGTGAAAAAGTCACATACACCCTTGGTGAAAATTTTTAATGACTAATAGGTCATCTGAAAAAACCAAACTACCCCTAAAAAAACTTGCATCTCATTTTTTATTGGAAGGGAAATGATGCAGACCTCGTGATCACGTACTCATACAACTCACAATCAAGATTGAAATTTGATCATGGAAAGTTGAAAGAGGTCCGATAGGAGTGTAACACAATGAAAATCTGTCCCAAGACACCAACACTGTTAGAATTAAATTGAATGACGTCACGAAACCAGTTAATCTTTAATAAGTTATTTTAGTTTTTTCAAGAATTAAAGAATGAAAGAGTCACTTTTACACACAAGTTGGAAATTCAGAACGATATTATTCAATGTATGTCGAATTTTAGGCTTACAAAGAGTTTAAATACTCTTAAAAAATAAACCTATTGAATCTACCCTGGTTGACTAAACTAGCCCACTTACAAAATTAGTCTAAAAAATAAAACAAAGATGGTTAACATTTAATTAAAAAAATAAGATTAAATGTAAACCTTGGAGTAAAGGAATTTTCAAGGATGAAATTCTTTTAATTTTTACCCTTCTCTCTCTCTCTCTCTCTCTCTCTCTCTCTCTCTCTCTCTCTCTCTCTCTCTCTCTCTCTCTCTCTCTCTCTCTCTCAATTTAAAACCACAAATGTATGTTATTTATTATTATTTTTAATTATATTCAATTTATAATTATTTTTATTACATTGAGACAAATCATTGTATATGATTTTTCAACTCTTATCAAATATTCTTAAAATGTTTTCTTTCTTGAAACTTTTTCTTTCTAACATTTTTTATATCTTTAATATTTCACCCTTAAATCTTTCTACTCTAGAATTTTCACCCCATGCTAAAAGTTAAAATATAGGTCCGGAATCTTCTTAGCAGGACAAATTTGAGGGTATTTGAAATTATGATACATAGTGCTTTTTAAAATAGTTTCTTTCTTGAAAATACATCAAAATAATTTTATTTTTTCATATTTTTTTTATATTTGAAATCGACACATTAAAAAACTCTAAAAAAACATCAAATTAATGCCTTTTCTAGCAAAAAATACCTAAAAATAGAAGCAAAATCATTGTCAAACACCCAATTAAAAAAAAAAATACTAAATCATGTTGTAAAAATATTATTCATTCAAACTCATGGGACTATGGAGTGGAACAGTCCCTTGAGCCTATATACCTTTTTAGTGTTTTTTTTTCTTCAGGTTCACGGCTGGGTTGGTTATTGCAGACTTTGGCTGAGTTTGTTGGGGATTTGCTTGGTTCTCTGATGTTTTTACTAACATGCCTAAGCTTTGGCTTGACTAGCCTTTCTTTAGCTATTTTTTTAGGTTAGCTATGCTATAGGAAGAGTTGTTTGCTGTCAATTTGTGCATTAAATAAGTGGGGTAGTGACATCATTAATGACACTTATTTTCTTTCAAATTGGGTCTCTCTAAATATTGAAAGAGTTGTCGTGGTTTGCTTGGGGAATAATATCACATTTGTTTGAAATAAGGTTTTGCACTCTTTGCATGTGATCTCATTGTGCAGCAAATCGTGTTCTCTTTTTGGTCTGACCAGAAATTGGAAATTCCCTGTTCTTTTTTAGTTTACAGGCAAATGCTTTTTCTTTTGGTTTGTCTGTCTCAATGCATGTGATGGACTTCTACTGGGGGTGTTTTCAGATTTTCCTTTCTACTGTTTTTTAGTTGGTGAAATGTCAGTTCTTGAGAGTCATTATAACAAGGGTTTTTCTTGCGGGTGGGTTTCGAGGTTTACAGTAGGCTATTCATTTTTTTTTGTTTCACTTAGATTCAAGTCTGTGCATTACTCTTTGGCCACCGGTTGTTGCACCATCAGTTTAGTCTTTTTTTTTTTCTCTCCATTGCCTCTCATGCTATCTTTGTTTAGTTTGTTTTCTGATGTATTTTTTAGGGGGCGTTGTTTCATTCAGATTCTATCAGTTTGTAGGTGTTGCATGTGTGGCATATTTTGCGTTGAACCTGTTGCCCTTTGCTACTGTCAGATTGTTTCTATTATTGAGGTTAGCTGATGTTTGTGCCATTCTTTTGCTTGGTTGTTTTTAACATTCTTGTCATAATGCTTTTCATGCACAACTTCTGCATCAATATTGGTTCTTTCTGCAAGATTTAGCTGGCGTTTAATGTCATTTTATGTTGGAATTTGCATATGTTTCTTCCATTGTTTGCAAGGTGCCCAACCTTATTTTTGTCTTTCCTTGCGTTTCATTGTGCTTTTAATTGTATACGTTGCTATATTTTCTTTGGTTTGTTCTTTTTTCCTGCTTGCATTCTATTCTCACCATAATTAATTTGTGTGGTGCGTCTGTTATTAGCAGATTGTTGAGCTTTTCTAGCCTTCTTTTTGGTTAGGTTGCTTTGTTGAGATTAAGACTTGCTTGCCTTACTCTGGTGGTATATGTAAGTATTTATGGCCTATAAGATTAATGGTTGACTTTTCTTGCTTTGTTGGACTCTGTTACCAGCTTCTCTGTTTTTTTCATATGCTTTTTAACAAGCCAGCGAATATATTGCTTGCTAAGAGTTTGTTTTGAAAAATGTTTCTCCTCTGTTTTCTTCCCCTTTGATGGCCGTCAAATTTGTGCTTTAAATTCCCATCTTTATTTATTTGGCCGATTCATGTTGCAATTTACGTTTGTTCTTTTCATGGCTGGCCCTTTTGATTCTAGTCATTCATTTAGTGCAACATAGAATGTTTTTTAAGTTTGGCGCATTGCTTTGAATAATTGGTTGGTCAAGTTAAACATTTTGTTATACCCTTGCTCACCAAGATTGCTCTTTAGGTACCTTAAAATCTCTTCACCTCGACCAATCCTTTGAGCGTTTATTGTTACCATCACTTGGATTCTTATTTGCACACGTTTCCTCTTAAATGATTTAGAAGTCAACGAGCATATTAGGCCAACTTTTTAAAGTTGGTAGATTAATTAACTTGGTTTTTGCCACCGTCGGCATATAATGATAGTGATGACTCTGGTAACAAATTCAATTTTTTATTTATTTCTTTCTTAACTAAGTGTGATAAACTTTGATTTGCTTCCCTTTAAAAAACAAAAAATTGCTACAGGTCCACCCAGGAAAGTAAATATTCTAGGTTCTGTTAAAAAATACTTTATTGGTCACACAAGTTTCATTTGAATTGATGTTTAGCTGCACATATTTTCTCTTATAAAAAAACAATTTAGAAGTCAATAAGCATTTTAGGCCAACCTTTTTAAGTTGGTAGATTAATTAACTTAGTATTTGCTATCGTAAGCCTATAAATAAGAAATTCAATTTTTTTGTTTGGTTTCTTTTTTAACTAAGTATGATAAGCTTTGGTTTGTTCCCTTTTGGACAAAAGAAAAAAAATGGTTGCAATTTCACCCTGGTAAAGAAAAACACTTCATTGGCCAAACAAGTGCTATTTGGATTGTGGTTTGGTGGTTGGAAAACAGAATGAACAGAAGGATCATTGCATTTGGAACCTGGAATTTAAGAAACAAGAATGCAAATTGGTGGCTGCTTTGTTCTGCACATCCTTAACCAAGATAGGGGCCTGAGAGTTTTTAATGCTTTTTTTTAGGGTGAATATTGTTGCCATTACTGTATGTTGTTGAGCTGAGACTGATAATGATTGCAGGCGTGTTGAATTCACTTCGACAAGAAAAACAGTCTTTAGATGGTTTGTTGAATTACTAGCGCTGATGATTTTTTGATGTGAATAAGGAGTTATTGTCATTCTTAGGTTGTGTCTTTATTTGGGCTACATATTAAAAGGCGAAAAAAAAAACATGTGAGCAATTTTGATTGGGTTGTGAAAACAAAGTGTCAGGTTTACATTGTTAATCACTGTGGGTAGAGCCACCGATTGCTTTTTAATGCTTTTATCATATGGGTTTAGCAATTACTAGTTAGGTAGCCCGCGTTACACCTATGACTCAACCTTTTAAAATATCATAAAAATCTAAGATCCAAAAGCATTGGGTTTGACTGGAACGTCGGATCCAAGAGCGTTTAGTCTGGCTGCAACGCCAAACCCAACAATAATATTTATAATATTAATCATAATATTTAATTTATCTGTCAAAAATTTTATGTTTTTTAATCTTTCAAAAAAAATTATGGATTTTCTTTGATGCTAATAATAGTTTTTTAAAATTTAATAATAATAATAATAATAATTTTTAATTTTACACTTCAAATCAAATCTATGGTTGTTTTCCAATATTGATAATAATTTTTTTTTCAAATTTATTAATTATTTTATTAATAATATTAATTATAATAAAAAAAATAATATTTATAATACAAATAATACTATTTTTAATATTAATATTTTTAATTATAATAAAAATAATAATATTTATAAGACAAATAATAATATTTTTAATTATAATAAAAATAATAATACAATGAGCCCCAGTTACTCAGTTGATCTTATAAAAATAATAATACAATGAGCAACACCTGATCTTCTCCCAGCCCCCAGGTACTCAGTTGTTTTAGATTTTGGTCCGAGTCTATATAATACAACCTTACATTGTTCGAAGCTGTTGCATCTTCTTGTTTCATCGATGAAAGGTTTTGTCTTGTCTCTAGTTGGTACTGAAATTTCTCAGCAAGTGGACAGTTTCCTTTGTTAAATGTCTCTATGAAATGACAACGACTGCAGATATACTACATGGATGTAAGTAACGCTTCTAATTCTGCTGGATCATCAACGGTAAAAAGTTGTAAATTTCTGGATCTCTTTCTGTTCTGTTTGATTTTGCAATATATGTGTGTGTGCATGTATGCTATCAGCCAAATATAAATCACAAAATAATGATCTTGCTCTTTTAAGTTGCTACTTCCGAGCTAGTACAATGTTCTTGAATTTTTAGTAAAATAAATGTACGAGACATAACTCAATTGCTTCCATTGCCCAATATTCCTGTTCGAATAAACCATGCACACTCTGCAGTACTGCAAGAATCTGTTAATGTAAGAGCTCAACTTTCTCTATCTTTCCTTTAGGAGGTGAGATGGTATTTGAATCACTCATAGTGTTTCAACTACTCGAGTTTGTTCTGTTATGTAGACGAGTTTGATTGTTGGTATGTGCTGTACCTTCTGTTGATCTTCAATGAGGCCACTTCGGAATCTCTGCAACAATTGCTCATGCATATCCTCCAGATGCAACTTCTGAAGGCCATTAAGATGCTCAATCCCTTGAGGCAACGCCTTCATCGCTTGACAACGAATTAGATACAATTCCCGGATGCTTGGCAGCGAATTCTCCTCCAGTTTCATGCTATCCAATTGCACAAGCTCTACAAGATTCAGTTTGTTCAGTCTAGGGAACCATCCTTCCTTGAAGTGCAAGGCCCTGCCATCATATGCTTTCTTGAGCTCAAGGAACACTAGACTGGAAAGTACATGGATAGAAGAAAGTATATCTTCTTGGAGACGAGAATAACCCAAATACAAATGCGTTAGATTTTCCAAGGACCCAATCCAGGGAGGTAACCTATTCAATTGACCGATCAAGGTTAGTTTCTGAAGAAATATTGGAGTCAAAAGTAATGCTTCCAATTGAAGTTCCTCTTCTGTATTGGTTGCCATCACACGTAAACAGAGGAGGCCTGTCAACTTTTGAATTGAATCGCACAGCTTTGGTCCATCAGCAGCTCTCAATTTTGCAATCTCCAACCGTTTGAGACCAGTCAAGTTCCCTACCTGCTGGATTAGCTCTTTCTCTGCTTCAATACATGCAAGAGTCTGCAAACTGCGGATGTTCCATATTCCCCTCGGAGCCTGCATACTAAGGAGAGCATCTGTTGTTCGAGAGTTCTGACCGTTCTTGTGGAGCATAAACAGATGCCTCAAATTAGATAGTTTTGATATTCCACTTGGTAGCCTTTCTATATAGGTATTCCATACATCCAATGTTTGTAACTTGTTTAGCCTTTCCATCGATTTGGGAAGCTCCCTTATATCTGTATCTCTCAAGTTCAAGTACCTTAGATTGAACAACTCAACCAGTGTTCCTGGCATGGTCTCAATGGGAACACCCTCTAGATCAAGAACCCTTAGAAATTTGAATTTTGATGACACAACAGCTAGAGAGAACGAAGAGCACGTATCTGTTGGAAACACAAAGAAAGAGCGAAGATGGTGTGACATGGCACTGCCCAATCGGATGCTTTCACCAGTACTATAAACTGATAACCTGCGGATTTTTCCTTCTAGCTTTGATGGGTAACCATCATACGCTGTGCAGAAATTCTCCTTTTCAGATATCGTCATAGCTAGTTCACGCATGACATCTTGTACTCGACATATCTTCACCCTCCCAGCATCATTAGTCTCTGTAACTTGAATCAGGCTTCGGAGGACAAGTTCTGTGAGGTACTCCTCTGCTATCTCTTCCAAGGTCATACCTTTTCTTTCTCGGATGAACCCTTCTGCTATCCATAGCCTAATTAGCTTCTTCCTCCTAATTGGGTAACCATCGCGGAAAACACAACAGAATAAGAAACAATACTTGAGGTAGAATGGTAAATCATTGAAGCTCAACAGCAATATTCCCTTCACTTGTTCCAGCATGGGATTGTTGCTTAGTTGCCAATTGAGGCTTTCAAGGACCTTCTTCCATTCCACGACCGTCTTGCTTCTTGAACACATGAGGCCTCCAACTGCCACTATTGCAAGTGGCAAGCCCTCACATTTCTTCAAAATGGCCATAGCTAAATGTTTAAGCTCTTTGGGACAAAGGTGATCCGTGTCATTCCAAAATGCCTTTTTGCACAAGAGGGCCCAAGCATCTTTCTCTTGAAGAGGCGCAAGCTGATGGACACGGCTTCCAATTCCAACAGAGGTAGCTACATTCTTGTTCCTAGTTGTGAGGATAATTCTGCTTCCATATCTATTATTGGGAAATGCAGTTCTTATTATACTCCAAAGATCTATGCTCCATACATCATCTAGGACAATAACATACCTTTTCAGGTGCAAATAATCAATAAGCATACCCACAAGCTGTCTGTAGTTCATTGAACCCACGTTGTTTGGTATCACCACTGATGTCGCGCCAAATAGCTCCTTGATGATGCTTCTCAACAGCTCGCCAGTCCCACATGTTTGAGACACAGATATCCATGCCCAACAATCAAAGCCTCTCTTGATTATATGATTGTTGTAGACTCTTGTGACTAGAGTGGTCTTACCAAGACCACCCATTCCCACAATTGAAATAACAGTCCGGCGAGGTTCATCCTCCATTAACCATCCAAGCAGCTGCTCCGTGCTCTCTTCCATTCCCACTATATCATCATCATCTACAAACGTTGCCGATTCTCCATAATGTTGCCACCTATCGCCAGCAACATTTCTTGTAGCCTCCTCATCAAGCTGATCAAAACCATATCGCTTGCTTCTCTCTGAAACCTCATGAACCTTAGCTATGACCTTTTGTAGTTTTGAAGAAATTCGATGCCTTGAAGTTATGTTCTTGGGGAATTTGACCACGCCTTCGACGATACCCTTGAATCCATTCTCAAGAGGTTTCTTATATTTGTGATGCATGAACTCATCTATTATATCCTCGACTTCATACGCAACCTCTCTTACTTGCCTCACCCATGTTTCCACTGAATCACTCTTTTCCTTTCTTCTTTCTGCATCTCTTAAGAATGATTTCATGCTCTCTAGCTCAAGTTTGATTTCTTCTATTTTATCACGAGCATCTCCCAGCAGTGATGCTTTTTGCAGTAGGATTGTAGTTAGTTTATCAAGTAAGAAACTCACAGCACCATCTGCCATCTTTCACTCACAAATCTACTTCTGCTTCACTAACTGTTTTCCTCTCTTTCCTTCATTGCAATTTACAGGGATGGTGAGAGGAAGGTGAGAGGAAATGAGCAGGAAAAACAGTTTGTAACTTTGTATGAATTTAATACACATGGCCTGATAAAGTAAACCTCCAGGAAGACTTTGTACAAGTCAATACCGTGAGCAATTGCGAGTAACAGCACACACATGAAGACCTCTTCAAAGGTATTAAAAACTATAGAAATACATAAAAATAATGAGATTGTTGACATCTCTCTCTTTAATAAGATATAAGATGCTTGTACCATATTTAAGGGTCTTAATATATGCTTTTTCATACCGGTTCGAAAACTATAAGTTTTGTGTGACCGGGGAGGGGATTTCACAATTTTTATATTTGGAAAGCCTACCAGTCAAGTTTAAAACCTTTTTGGGCCTAATAGTGTGTAAAAACATACCGTTACAAAAACCAAGAGTTCTATGGAATTGAAGCTTTAGCAAATTTTGCGCTTCCAAAGCCCTATTGATAAACTTTAGCCATCTTTGCGGTAATCACAATATGTTTTGGCATACAAGTGCGAAACCATAAAGTTTTTCTTGATAGTAGAAGATTGTAAATCTTTGTTATGAAGCTTTCATGATGTAATTTTAACCTATAAATCTTATTTTTTTATAAAAAAAAATGACATACAGTATAATTATCTTGATAGCATTTAATGAAAGATCAATATCCCTTACCTGATCGGAATATGGTGAGTTCTTTGAAAGATTTTTATACACCTAAAAAGGTGTAGAGATTAGAGTTTAAGACGTCAATTGTAGCTAAGCTCGTAGAGACTGAGTTCTTCCCTGAAATTAGACCCAAGAAAGGTTGGTCATTATCTTGGACTTGGTTGACTAGAAAGTCCAAGCGCTTTGGGTCTGACATGCGTGTCAAACTCACGCTACCTTAAGCTTGGCGCATTGCCAAGTCCAAATGTTTTGGGCTTGGCGGAGTGCTAAGTTCAAACGTCTTAAAACTGATATGCGTGCTAGACTCACGCCACTTTAGACTTGACGCATTGTCAAATCCAAGCGCTTTGAGCTTGACAGACTTTCAAGTCCAAGTGTCTTGAGTGTCAAACCCACGCCACCTTGAACTTGACGCACTGTCACGTTCAAGCATCGGTGAACAACCTTGGTTTTTCTTTAAGTTTTTTCCCTTGTAATAGTTTAAATCCAACTACGCTTTTGCAGGTTGTGTTGTTGCTTACATGGTTTTTAGCTTTTAAGATTTTTCAGCTTTTTATTTTTATTTTAGAGTGATGACCTGCCTATTTGTTTTTTTAATTATCTTTCCATGAAAGGCTCCAGGCTTTGGCTTTGTGCT
>Ga0307518_10003213_pt1 | contig 11793 bp, 7 predicted proteins | sample 25_EM_MG_FD_203889 | JGI IMG/M metagenome (GOLD analysis project Ga0307518, IMG submission 203889) | Populus trichocarpa ectomycorrhiza microbial communities from riparian zone in the Pacific Northwest, United States - 25_EM | ecosystem: Host-associated > Plants > Roots > Unclassified | place... | reverse complement strand
TTAAACGTGTAAAAATAAATGCTTGTTAGGGTTAACTAAATATAATAGTATAAATTATATTAATCTCAAAACATATGTTCATAACCATTTTGATTTCACTTAAATTCTAGTTAAAAAAAACTAAAAGGCAATCTCACATGATCTTGATACTTATGTTACTATAGAGCACATGACAAATAGGTTTATTAATATAAGATTCAAACTATCATTAAATACATTTTATTTAATCATAAAAAAGATTTCAGAAGTTTTTTATATTTTTAATAACATGTATACTACATAATTAAAACACAGATGTGAGTATCAATTAAACTTTAATTTATTTAACTTTTACCATCTTAGAGTAATAAGAATCACTCAAATTATAAATTAATATTTAATTAAACAAAATTAAGAAAAAAAAACTTTTTATGATCTCAATAGCTCTCAATACCTACGCTATAAGGATACCTAAAAGATATATGTATGATATGAAATGGAAATCATTTTCAAATATATTTATTTAACTATATATAAGCTCTCAATTTCTTTCTAGATTCATATAATTAAATAAGAGCTTAAAACCTTGTTTCCATTCTCTAAAAAAGGAAAAAAAAGAAAGAAGACCTCTTGTACTCCAACAAATCCAACGACCACCTAAAATCTACCATTTGAACGGTCAAGATGAAACAAAGGGCACCGCAACAGCACATAGAGTAACATACACTAGAAACATTGTGGGGTCATTGACTTGAGAGGATGTAAGGGGAAAAAAATAGCAAAGAAAACAGACAGTATTCACCCACTAGAGTTTAGTCTTAAAAAAAAAAAAAACATTTTCTTTTCCTGTTGGTGTCGGCTGATACAGAGAGAATACAATTGGAGGGAATGGATTTTGAGCGGTCAAGTCTCTCTCCTTCTCCCTCTCGCTCAACAATTTATTGATGGATGTATAAACACATGCTCCTGCTCCTGCTCCTGCTCGTATTTAGCTTCAAGAACAGGAGTGCGCTCGTTAAGTGAATCTTCCTCTTTCTCCTCTGTGTGCGTAGCTTAACCCACCACTCAAAACACAGACATAAATAAATAAAAAAACAAAAAAAAACTGATATATATATATATATAGTTATTTATTTTTGTTAATGATCCATGTCAAAGATGAAGCATCTACTAAGAAAGCTCCACATCGGTGACCATCACAACCGATTAGGTGGCGAGACCCGACCCGTTTCGAGTTCAAGTACCAGTGCCAGTACGACTCCGAGTCCGTCAGATGGAAGAATCGAGGCCGTTGAGTCCGCGGCAGTGGATCGGACGGACGTGGAAGCGATTAGTGGTACTGATAGTACTGGAATTGATTTTAATTTACTAGAGGAGGAATTCCAAATGCAATTGGCCTTGGCGATTAGTGCTTCGGATCCGGATTCGATTCAGGATGCGGAATCTGCTCAGATCGATGCTGCTAAGCGGATTAGTCTACGGAGCAGTCCCGTGGTCCCGGTTAATGATGCTGATTCTCTTGCCGAATCTCTCTCACTCAGATATGGGGTACGTTGTTGACTATTTGGTTAGTTTTTTGACTTCTGGATCTTATTTTTGGTTATTTCGCTGGATTTTGTCTTTGCATTTCCTGTTTTTGATCAGTTCTGTCGATTTTAATTTTCTTGGTTTAGGGTTTTGATTGATGCATAGCGTTGCGGTTTTGATAGTTGGTTTAGGGTTCTGCATTTTCATGCACGAATCAGTTTAGTAATTATAGAATTTGCTTGTTTTTTGTTTGAGGTACTTATTTTATGGACTGATATTAATGTGCTAAATGTAGAGCTGTTTTATTATTATTATATTTTTTTTGTGGATGATTAATCTCATTTCTACAGATAACTTGCGTTGAATAACAAGTTTGATTTGTTAATTGCTGCCTGTTTTCCTTAATTGGTGAGAAAGGGAATTTTCCGAAGAAAAATGTTTAACAAAAACTTCGTGTTTGCTAAAGAGGGCAAGGAATGGAAAGAAATTAAATTCAAGTGAGTAATGGAAATTAATTGAATTCCTAGTTTCATGCTACCTGTTGTTGGGTTCTTGTGGATTGTGATTAAAGTGACTGGTCTTGATTTAGTTGATTCGTTGTTTATTTAGCTCCGAGGGCTCTGTTTATACAAAGCAGAATAATTTTGGCTTGTGGTGTTTATGGAAGGAAAATAGTAATGAAGCATTAGAGTGAATAAAACCTAAATTTCCCAAATGTTTGTGTGGTTTGCTTGGGGCTCTGAGATTTGCATTGTGAATTTTACGGAATGGAAGTGCTTGATAATAATTTGGCAGAACGAAAATGAACCTGTTAGATGTCTGTAGGCAAGTTTATGCAATCTCCTCAGATCTTTCTTGCAATGGCTACTAAACAATTGCAAGCTATCTGCTTTATTTTTTTCCCTAGCTAAGAGTGCCAAGCAAAGGCTCATTTATTTTTATAATCAATGTAAACATAGTGAGATGATCTTCCAATACAAGTCCCGGCGTACCTTTTTCTAGTGATTTTCTACACTTCTTTATTATAGTTGTTTGTGAACTAAGCTTTTCTAGGTTGGCTTTATGCATACATGCATATAAGTTCTATGCAGCATAGAAAAAAAATTATCCAACCTGGCAAAAATAAAGGTGAAGGCCAGTTGATCGAATTTTATTTCCTACGAACTACGGTGTTGAATAATCTAGTGCTTGAATTTCATTGTCATCCCTTGCTTACCATTTCCTAGCGCGAGTAGGAAAAAAGAAGCATAAAGTTCATTTTTTTCTTTACCTATGTATGTCACATGCAACATTGATGTTATATATCTAAAACATTCTACTGATTTCCCCCCTATCTTTCATGCAGAGCTATAGTGTTGTAAATTATAATGAAAAAGTGATGGATGGCTTTTATGATGTTTGCGGCGTTATCTCAAACTCGGTCATTCAAGGGAACATGCCATTTTTAGCGGATCTTCAAGCAATATCAGTTTCTGATGATGTTGATTATGAAGTGATCATGGTAAACCGCTTTGTTGATGCTGAACTGCGAGAGCTTGAGAAAAGAGCTTATATCATGTCCCTGGAAAGCAGATTCTCTGATGGCTTGGTTTCAAGTGGCTTGATCCAGAAAATTGCTGATGTTGTTGTTGATAGAATGGGTGGTCCTGTAAGTGATGCTGATGAGATGTCAAGCAGGTGGAAGAGGCGCAGCAAAGAGCTACAGAATGCTCTGAACTCTATCATCCTACCCCTTGGTTGTCTTGATGTTGGACTTTCTCGCCACAGGGCCCTGCTCTTTAAGGTTTTGAGATGTTTTAACTTCTGTTAAAAAGTTGATAAATGAACATACTGATTTTTTTTACTTAACATTGGGCATCCTGTCTGTTTAAAGTTTTAATATTTGTGATTTTGCTATTCAGAGAATATCTGAATCATCATTTGATCTGTTGATAGTGTTTTGGGTCCTTCAGAACAAATTGGACTCAAATTAACTATTTCATTTCTGGTGATAGGTGATAGCTGATAGGATTAATCTCCCGTGTATGCTGGTTAAAGGAAGCTACTATACTGGCACTGATGATGGAGCTGTAAATTTGATTAAGATTGATGATGGAAGGTGATTTTTTTTTCTTGGCTTTTGTTTTTCTGCCCATTTAATTTGGTGTCATGCCTTTTCAAGTGGTGCTGCAAAATGATTTCTATTGGTAATCATTACACGTGCTGGTGATGCTTGTTAATATTTTATTTTAGCATCTGGATTCTGGTTAATAAATCTCCAAGCTTTCTGTGTTGCCAGATAAACATGTATAAAGTAAAATCTCAAAAAAAATGCTGGATATTACTTTTGCAAGAAATGTTGAATATGAATAATCATCCTTGTTGCAGATGTCATTTTCTACATTGCATGCATTAGTTGCATATACTTTCTTTTTAAAGGCCCACTTTCCTTAAATTATAAAATTTTTGATTACCTATTTTGCATGAGAATGCTTATTAAAAAAGGCAGAGGTTCAATGCATGTTGTTTTGGTCCTTCCTCTCGACTGTTTTATATGTTTTAGCTGTCTAATCAAATTAACACTTATAGGTTTAAATGTTAAATGGGAATTTTTTGTAATTTTGTTTTTGATGAACTGGTGCAGTGAATACATTATTGATCTGATGGGTGCTCCTGGCACACTAATTCCTCCTGAGGTGCCCAGCAGCCATCTCCCAACTGCTGGATTTGACATAAGTGGTTTCGCCAGTCTTACAGAAACCCCTGAAGATTCAACTCCATTGATGGATCAAGGTTATGGGATTCTTGCATTTTCACCTAATAATCTGGATGTGATTCCCCAAGCTGGCACCTCAACATCAGGGCAAGGATTATTTGTCAGCATCAAAACAAATGAGGATGGTGTGAACTTGGTTGAGAAAAATCAAATTGAAAGATTTGAACATGATTTTGGGAAGCTTAGCTTATCAGGCACTGAAAAACCTTCATCTGCACAAAAAAATAGAGTTAAAAATGTTTCCAAGTATGTCATCAGTGCAGCAAAGAATCCAGATTTTGCTCAAAAATTACATGCTGTGTTGTTAGAGAGTGGGGCATCACCTCCTCCTAATTTGTTTTCAGACATGAACCTGGGTGAACCAAAGCTGCTTGAAAAGGTTCATCCAGAAAACGGGGTCAATCTTGACGATCGGCTTCGCTGTTGTTTAGATGACATGTTGACAGGGCGTGAACAGTCGCTTGCATCTTTAACTAGGGATGATACTTTAAAAAATGTTAGGTGTGATTGTGAACAAGAACAATTTGCTGAGGGCTCAGTGGATGAACTAAGAAGATTGATGAATGTCTTTAATTCTGATCCATCTCTCCCTTCTGATGTTACAAGTGAAGGATTTGTGCTTGTTGATAATAGAACAAACGAAAAATTGCAAACAGATAGCACTGTTGTGGACATGGTGTCTATTAATGCACCTGGAATGGCTGGAAGTTCTATGCATGAGAATCCACTTCATGCATTTTCCTTGCTCTCTGCATTGGAGCCTTGCCAATTACAACCTGAACATGCCTTGGTCAGTAGTGACAACCAGTGCTTTCAGGAGAACATGGGAAGGATTTTAAGCATGGATGCAGGCAAAGAATCTGCTTTGAAATTGATTGAAACAGCAAACAGTGGTCAGCATATTTCTTGCTGTGGTCACAGTGAGAGAATTAACCCTATGCTGGGGGAGGTAGCAGAATGGGAAATTCCATGGGAGGATCTTGAGATTGGTGAGCGTATAGGCATCGGTAAGAATTCCTTCTTTAATTTGATTTTATATAAGGAAGAAGAACCTGGTGGCAATTTTAGACTAGAGAATCATGTCTGAATTAAGGGGATCAGCCCCCCCTCCCCCCACCCCCTCCTGGTATATCTCTATTAAAGTTTCCCATTAATGCATGCTAGTCATACTACTGTGATATACACAAAGGATGTATTTGCACATGTAGTCCTATGGCTTAGTTGGTCAGTAATGACAGGCATGAGAATTGGCTGGTTATTAATATGTAAAACTTTTATGATTTTGTATGTCAAAAAAGGATCATTTGGACAAGGTTCTTACAATCAAAAAATGATCATTTGGATAAGGTATTCGTACAAGAGTTGGAATCAATTGAAATATTACAAAGACATGACACCCTGTGATCCAGTGTTATACAGTTGCTTACCAACAACAAAAAACCCTCAATCCCAAACTAGTTGGGGTTGGCTATATGGATCCTTTTGCACCATTCTGCATGACCATTGGATCCAGAATTGATCTCCTGCATAAACAGCTTGTGAGGTTCAATCATGCACATCTGTTATTTGGTTACGTCTTAGAAATGTATTAAAAGAAAAGAAAAGAAATACGCATTGATGAGATATAGAAATGGTTATTGAACTAGTCTCATAGGCATGGATGGCACTTCATTCCACTTATCTTTATCTCTCAAGTTCTAAGTTTATGAGTGAAAGTTGAATCTCTTACCATTGAACATATGGAAGCATTATCTAAATGCCATGTATTTGTAAAAATAAGGAAGCTGATCGATGACGCCGCTTTCACTTTTATTAAAATTATCAATCTAATTGAGTTTCACCTTTTGGAGGAATTGTGCTGCTGCCACTGCTGCTTTGCAATTGCAATTATATATGATAGGAGGCTGCCTACCAGCCCAAACAAACCTGGAAAAAGGTCAAGTGACGCTGGTAAAGATAGCCAGCCTGCTTCTCTGGACTTGGTTTCGAATATGAGACCAAATTTCTATCGAACATCCTACCTTGCCCTATTAAGCTTTGTAGTTTGCTATGCCTTTGAATTGTCTTGAATTCAGGCTGAGAAGACTTTGAAATCTACTGGTCAACATAGTAATACCTTTGAGGGTTTGATCCATTGATTTTATTAAGTAGGATATGATATCAGTTATAGATGTGCTTAGTTGTAGAATTGATGCATCTCTGAAGTATGAAATGTTTAAGTTATGATTGTTTAATAGTAATCTCATGATGCCCTGTTGTGCAGGTTCATACGGCGAGGTCTACCATGGGGATTGGAATGGCACTGTAAGTTAACCTTTGACACAATATGGGTATTTTGATGTTAACTTGCCATGAGATACTTCATAGTCTGACACATTGAATTGGATCCTTTCAACAAAATACTGACATTTGGTTATAGTTTACAATTCAATACTTATGCTACTACTTTTTGGCTACAACAATGATGATATCTGTGGAAATTGTCGAAATATGGCTTCACTATTCATGTGGGAAGATGGGTTGGTTTCAAAATTGTCACCTCCAGTAGTTTGTCTCACTCTCATGATGGTGGTCTGTGTTTGTTGAAACTGCATCTGTGGCTTACAGAATCACCAATCTATTCATTGACTCCAGCATAGGACTTACTTCCAGAAACTTAGTATTGTGACCTTACTGGTTCATCTGTTTTGTTTTAAAGGCTTTGCTCATATTGACCCCCCTTGATATCATTTTATTGATTACAGGAAGTTGCTGTGAAGAAATTTTTGGACCAGGATTTATCTGGTGATGCATTGGTTCAGTTCAAATGCGAAGTAAGCACTGGTTCTAGCTTCCTACATCATATATTAACTTTCATGCCCCAGCTATTCTAATAAAATTGCTTTCTTTATGACGTTCAAATAAGTTCTGCTCGCTGTTTAATGCAGGCTGAAATCATGCTAAGATTAAGACATCCTAACGTTGTTCTGTTCATGGGAGCAGTTACTCGCCCCCCACACTTATCAATACTGACGGAGTTCTTGCCCAGGTTAAAATTGCTTCCCCTAGAACAAAAAAAACCTGCTACTTTTTCTTGTTTCCAAGATTATTAAATTAAACCCCATACGTCGAATGCCTTAGTACTTCACTCTGGTATAATATTGAACTGAATAACCTATATGATAAAAATTTCAACCTGTTTACTTTTATATCTCAAATTTGTTTTAGAAGCATGATTCTCAAGCTTGTGGTCCCTCACCAGTTGTAGTTAAAATTGTGAATTTCACCTCAGTTTTGCTTGGGATGCATGCATCTTTGGGCATCTCACTGATATTTTATTTAATCTGTGATAACAATCAAATCACTAGCCTTGCCCAACCATTGTAATGCGCTTACCACCATGCAAGCCATATCAAAAGCATACATGTTCCATGGTTTATGCAAAATAGAGCATACTTTCAGCTTTTCTTTAAAGCAATGTTATATTAAAGGGTTCAGTCAAGGAGCTTTCGGAGTTCATTATTATCCTAGTCACTGCCACCAACTTTTTTAAATAAAATAGTTAATACTGAGTCGATTGTAAATTTATTTTTTCTCATACTCCTCTTGTTCCTCCTTATTGGTGTACAGGGGGAGTTTGTATAGGTTACTGCATCGTCCCCATTCTCAAGTTGATGAAAAGAGGCGTATGCGAATGGCTATTGATGTGGTATGAGTCAAATAATCTATTCTTCTTGTTAGTCCGATTATTTTCCGAAGTAAAGCTGGTTTCTTCTTTTTATAGGCCAAGGGAATGAATTACTTGCATACAAGCCATCCTACCATCGTGCATCGAGATTTAAAGTCTCCTAATCTCCTTGTTGATAAAAACTGGAATGTTAAGGTCTGGCTCTCAATTTCTTCTTTGGTTATGCACATGTTTACTTGGAAATTCAATGGACTGCTTTATCTTTTGCAGCTTTTTGGAAAGAAACCATGCATGTATTTCCAACATCTTATTAAATTTCTATCCACAGGTCTGTGATTTTGGATTGTCTCGTATCAAGCACCACACTTTTCTGTCTTCAAAGTCTACTGCTGGAACGGTTCGACTTCTTTGAAACATATAGCATGATAAACTCTTGTGATTCCATTTTCTGATTGTTTCCAACCAAATAATAAGCAAGAAGTTTGCCTTTTCAATGCAGCCTGAATGGATGGCACCTGAAGTTCTGAGAAATGAGCCAGCAAATGAGAAGTAAGGATACCAACCTGTATAAACATGCCAGCATGCTCCATTGCCAGAAGTTGCATCACAGGAAAATTCTCTAGCGCTAAAACTGTTGGCTTGCTTGCTTGCAGATGTGATATATACAGCTTTGGTGTGATACTATGGGAGTTGGCTACATGTCAAATCCCTTGGAAAGGCTTAAACCCAATGCAGGTTGTGGGAGCTGTTGGATTCCAAAATCGACATCTTGAAATTACAGAGGACATTGATCCAGCCATCGCCCAGATAATACGTGATTGTTGGCAATTGTGAGTTACAGACCAGGTCAATATTTTCATTTGAAATAACGTGTGCTGTGATGATGAATCCTTTGTTGTTTTTGCAGGGAGCCAAATTTACGACCCACTTTCGCAGAGCTTATATCCCGTCTTCTTCATCATGTTCAACATCTACTTGTTGAAACAACAAATTATAGAAACCAAACAGCAGACTGACTGGAACAATGCTTCCTCAATGATAGTTTGAGCTGTGTTTTGGCTCGAAGAGCTGGAGCAGCAGCAAGTTTTTTCATTTGATTTAAGTAGATAATACGGACTGGGAAGTGTTGGTTCATTCAAAGTGGGGACTCAGCACAGGCCCTTTCATTGATCACACAGTGGAGATCCTCCCAAGTTAAAAAAAAAACTGCAATATAAGTGCAGTGGAGGATTCCACGGAAAGTTTAAATAGGCAATGTCTTGTAAGAAATGAAAAAAAGAACAAAAAGAACAAAAAAAATTAACCATTCAACTAATCTGTGGTCCCGTGGAGGTCTTGTTTGGGTAAAGCAATCCCAACTCTGGAATTGTAAACATGTGATCCCAGCATATCATTGTGGACCTGCGGAATTGTAAAGCAAAAGAAAAAAAAAAAAAAAAAAGTTCTGGGCATGTATATTTTTCGAAAGTTATGTTCTGGGCTCGGCGCATCAAGCTGCTTGGATTTAAGTTGCCAACTAATATTTCATCAAACAATGCTGTGATCATCTGCAGGTTATAATGTGGAGCTATAACCTTTTAGACGCTAACAGGTATTTATGGCTTGCTGATCAATCTTTGCCTGGGATGAAATTGCTTCTGCATGTTTCCTGGTTCCATTTGCAACATTGAAGATCTTTCCTTTTCTTTTTGGACAAAATATAATATAGGGCAGTTTGGGACTGCGATTAAACTGTTCCTCAAAAATTTAAATGTTTTGTTTTTACTTAAAATTAATTTTTTAAATGTTTTTATATTACTTTATGTAATGATGTGAAGATAATTTTTAAAAAATAAAAAAAATATTATTTTACTTCATTTTCTAAAGCTACCACATTCCAATCCACCTTTAATATCTCTATTCTTTTAGTTATTTTGTAGCAAATTATTAATGCCACATCATTTCTTTTATTATTATGTTACATGATTTGGAAGTAGTAATTTCATATGAGGAAAATCAGCAAGATTCAGGATAAATTAGGTGATTAGCATAGTAAATTTTTAAAAAATTAGTAAATTGATATAGGTTCAAATTTTTTTTAGTGAAATAGCATAGTTTGAATTGTCATGCTTAGAAATAACGATATTTAATAGCGTTTTTAAAGTGCGATATAGTTAAACTGTGTTATTTTTTGCTCAACCAGTCGACAGATTCTAAAAATAATAAGGAAAGTCTCAAAACTACTAAAACCAAGAGGTCTCGACAAGATTCTTGATATTTAAAGATCCGATAGTCGGTGTAGCGACACAGTAGCTATTATAGGAAAAACAGTCTACGGAAAATCCTATAAAAATTTGAGCGCAGGTCAAAAGATATGGTTTTTTTAAGCTGTTATTCTGGTTCAGCGCGACCAGACCTCTTCTTGAACCTAAATCTATCACAATAGTTCATAAATGTATTTGTTAGGTTATTCACGTAATCTGTTTGGGGCAGATCCTCATTTAATTATGACAGACTCACACCTGACTCCTTATAATCCCTCACTACTGTTTGAAATTTTAATTGAAGTTTATTTTTAAGTCAACAAGTTGTACAAAGATATATATTTTAACTCATAAAATATATTTGAAAGAAAAACTTCATAAAATTATAGTTTTTGTGTGAAACGATTGACCGATTAATACAACTGGATTCAACTAGTGGACCGGTTGAGGTAGAAGATTAGAGTTTGATCATATTATATTTTAAAAACACAACATTTACTAAATACTAGCTTTGATACCCGCGCGATGCCGCGAGTTATTTTTTTTGCATAAAAAATATAAAAAAAATAAAAATTTAAAAATCTTGGGTTTTTCTGCAAAGTTATACCCAAGAATCTTGGGTTTGGTTGCAACGCCTGATCTAAGAGTAATATTTATAATATTAATAATAAAATTAAACTTGCATGACCCAAGTTTAAGTGAGTCTAGCTGTAACACTAGACCCAAGAATACTGGATGTGGGTCTGGCTATAAGGTCGTGTCATAAAAGTGTGATAATTAAATAGATTTTAAAAAAAAAACAAAGAAAAAAAATCAACAGGAAGGAAAAAACTAATGAAGAAAAAGAAAAAAAACATGGAATTAATTGGGTCAACCTTTTAAACCAGGTTATCCCGTAAAACCTGAGATTTGCGTCATGAAAGTTTGATAACTAAATAGAAAAAGAAATGACTGGTTTACCTAGAATTAACCGGGTTAACCCATCAAACCAAGTTAACCCGTCAAGCCCAGGATACGTGTCATGAAAGTATGAAAATCTGATAATTAAATAGAAAGAAAATTAACTTTAACAAACTAAACTAAATAAAAAAAATAACTCGTCAAATCATGTTAACCCATCAAACCCGAGATTCGTATCATGAAAATCTGATAACTAAATAAAAAAATTTTAACATTAACAAACTAAATCAAACAAAAAAAATTCATTAAAAAAAATAAAAAGAAAAAACAAAAGAAAAAAATAGTTATATAATATAATACAATAGAATAATAATTATAATTATAATTATAATGAAAAAACGTGGGGAAAATTTAAAAAAATGAAAAAAAAAAGTGGGGAAAGCTAAAGCTAAAGCTAAATTCTCAATCAACTCAATATTGAAAAAATAAATTTACCAAAGATAATTTTAAAGAAAAAACATGTGGGGGAAACACTGTAGCCAAACAAAAACCATGTGAAGGAAACACTGTAGTAATCCATAGTATTTTTTTTTTTAAAAAAAAAGCTACAAAGCTAATCTCTCAACCAGCTCAATATATAAAAAAACCCGACAAAGACTATCTAAAAAAAAAAGAAGTCAATTTTGGGTAAAAGAAATGAAAAAAAAATGAACAAAAAAGGA
>Ga0307518_10003212_pt1 | contig 11795 bp, 6 predicted proteins | sample 25_EM_MG_FD_203889 | JGI IMG/M metagenome (GOLD analysis project Ga0307518, IMG submission 203889) | Populus trichocarpa ectomycorrhiza microbial communities from riparian zone in the Pacific Northwest, United States - 25_EM | ecosystem: Host-associated > Plants > Roots > Unclassified | place... | reverse complement strand
AGTTGAGGATTCATACAGCGGCCGTAGTACTTCAGGCACACTCCAAGGCTAGTTGAAGAAATCAGTAATCGAGTTATGATCTTGGGTCAAATAGAAATTCAACAACACATAGTTTATAAAAAAAAAATTAAAAAAAAAATTGTGTTCGGCACATCCTACCTCCAAATCCATGTGGTCAACTATGTGTATGATTGAACCACCACCTTCACAAGGCCGTACCAGATACCCACTTGGGAGCATTTCTGCTCTCACAAAATGCTGCACTGGTGGCATGCTCGGGCCATTTTGAGTATTTTTCAGAGATCTCTCACAAACCTGAATATTGCATGAGTAGAAAGTAAATAATTCTTCAAAATTTTCTAAGAATAACAAATTTTAAGAGTTTGGGAGCATACCACAAGGCTTCCATCTTCTAAAACAGAAGTATAACGCAACAACCAGAAGTCACGACCAGGTGCCAACGTAGTTGGCGCATAGAGCTATATCCTCAATAAAAAATAGAAGTAATTAAATAATTGCAGCTATAGGGTTTTAACAGAAACAACAAATGCATGATGATTAGTCCTTTACCTGCATATAAAGCAGCTCAATGGTTCCACCATTTGCGGTGGGCAGCACATTAAGCACATCCACAGCTCGGCAATCACGAAACCATGATGGCCGATCCTTGAGGATTTCAGCAACCTGGAAGGAACACAATCTATTACATAACCTTGGCAACTCAGTAGAAAATGGTATGGCAAACCAAGTGCACTTACCCTTGTAGGTTCAAGACCCACTAGGCCACAAGCTCGTGCTCCCACACCAGCACAACCATGAGAAATAGCAACGATTCCACTGGAATCCGGACCAGGCTACACATTTGAAAAAACAAAATTGTGATGAAGAAACAGATTAGAAAAACCCAACTTGGTGAAAATCAATTGGTGGAATTCACGCATAATGCTAAAAAAGGACAAAGAACAAAGCATGTATTTTCAGATCAAGAAATTCAAATCAAACCATCGTTTAGAAAAGAGTCAATGGAAAGTTCTAGCATTCAGTAGCCTGACATTATAGACGCTTGTAATGAGGAGATCAACTTAGTTCCGTCTTTGCATATTTATATACTTCTTTAAATGCAAAACCATTAAAGAAATAAAATAAAATAATTTAGCTGATTAAATTTTGCAATTTTTTTTATAAGATAAAACAGTTCCTAATTTATGAAATTTTAAAAAAAAAAAAAAAGAGCACTGAGAGATACCTTCATTCCAGGCATTTGGACCCACTCTACAGCAGTTCCAGTAGCCTTCGAAAGAAACTCTGTTAAAGTCTCTTCTGCAATGGACAAAAGCCTAGAAAAAAATACAAAGCATGAATTCGAAATTCCACACTAGCTCGCACATACACACAACCAAGTGGTCACAAAGCACCATAACAGAAAAGGACCTAACAACCAGAACCCCACTAACCCTGCAGGACTAGCATCCCTTGGCGGATGCTGAGGTGTCAGGTGGTGTTGACCGCTTGTCACCACTGATTCACAGCTTGTATCTTTGGTTGCAAGCGGTGTCTGAAAGAAAACAAACCATCTCAATCTCAATTTCCACATAATTCAATAGTAAATAAACAATAAAAATTCTTTTTCTAACAAAAAGAAAAGCGTTTACATTGCGCACCCCTTTATTGCTAACAAGTTATAGCGAATAGAAAAAAAAATTTCCACATCTCATCAGCAATTCCAAAATTTCAATTTACTGTCCCTTTCAAGTTCCCAGTAACCAAGCATGTTATGATGTGCAGCGGATGATATAGCAAGAAAAAAGAGGCAGAATTCTCACGTTATGGGTATGTTGGCGAAAGTAGCCATTCTCATACACCAGCTGCGACACCTGCTTCTGCAACCTATCATTCTCTTCCATCAGAAGCTTGTTCATTGCACTCAGCTTCCTATTCACCGCCTGGAGGCGAGACGCTTCTTTCCTCTGTTTCTCTCGACATCTGAAGAATATAACAAGCATTACAAAAGAATTCAAAGATAAAATCATGGAAAGATAGCAAATCCAGAATTTCAAAAATCACATTGTCCATTAAGGAGCATCAAGCCGTAGTACAAAAGTTAAAGGAGAAAAACCTTTCCATTTTTGTTCTTCTATACAAGCAAAGTAAGTCAATTTAACATGTCAAACAAATACAAAACGTTATAAAAAAATCGAAAATCTGTTTTCTTGGCTGTGAAACCAGTAATTTATTATTATACCTTCTATTTTGGAACCAAACTTTGATTTGTTTGGGCTCAATATTGGAGAGAATTGGACACTCCCTAATGAGCTGCTGGCGGCGAATGGAGCTGGGTTTGGGACAATCATGATAGAGCCTTTCCAGGGCTTCGACCTGCTCAGGCGTGTACCGGACATACTTGCCATTGTCCATGATAGGCTGCTTACCATCCTTGCAGGACATTTCCATATTCAAATTCAACTTCACAAATACCCACCAAATATATATTTGCAACACAACAACCACACAAAGTGGGGCGGGTTCTTTCCCTTTCAAGCTCCTAAATTTCTAAGCCCCGACAAGATCCCAAAGAAAACCCCCTGAGTGCCTCTTCTAACCAAGCTACCTTCTTGTGCTTAATCACACCTTGAACCAACTTTGTGCAGCTTTAAATCCACCTACGTAACCTCCCTTAATCATAGATTACAACACTTTTACCAGCTTAAAGAAAGGAAAGGAAAGGAAAGGAAAGGAAAGGAAGGGCCTGAACAAACAGACACATACAGCTGGGAGACACTTGTTAAAACTCAGACAGCCTAAATAAAAGTAAACTAAGCCCAGCTAGTCTCTCTTCCTTAACCAGAATTTGAAGTGCTTTTTGGATTTTTAATGGCTGCTGATTGTGAAATGCAAAGATAGAGAAAAACCCACAAGGGACAACGACGTCCAGGATGGATACATCGTTATCCTCCTCATCCTTGTATTTTGTCTACTTATCAGACAGTCCCCAAACACAAGAAGAGCATAAACCTTTCGAGATCAGAGCTCCACACCAAACGATCTGTCTCAGCCACAAAACCCCAAAACATTCACTAGCCAGAGAGAGATCTCTCCTTTTACGGCACCGTATGGCCGATCCAAACTTGAAAAGCAATCGTCCCTAACCGCTGAAACATTTCCTTACAATCCCTTTTTGGCCCTCACCTCATTGGGGAAAGAAAAGAAAGAAACAAAACGGAAAATGATTCCTTTTTAATGGTGGCTTTGCAATATGTAATTGTAGAATTTGTTTTTTTCTTTCTCTAAATATCTTTACTGTTGAAGAAGAGAGGAAGGAAGGGAGGAAGAGGAGAAGGACAACCTTGCTCGTCAAAGAGGATTAGAACTTGGAACTAGGGGGGGAAAATGAAGGGAGGAACAACAACAGTACTTGTAGTAGTAGTAGGCGGCGGCGGCGGTGGTGGTGGTGGTGGTGGTGGTGGGGGGCAGTGACTTAGCTTTTGAGGATTTTGCTATGTTGTCTGTCTGTGTATTATGTGTGTCTTTCTCAATGGTTTGTCAGTTTCGCCTTTGAGAGAAGAGAGAGAATAGACTTTTCTTTCACTCTTCAAACTTCCTTTCCACTGTGTGGAGAAATGGGAAGTCCTGTTTTTTCTTTTCAGATGGCTGAGTTTTGTAATGACAGATATGTCCTTTCGGATCATTTTGGTGTGACAGTTAAAAATTGTTTTAGGTTAATTTGTTTATGATTGCCTACCTTGGCTGTGTTTCTTATTATTCCACGTGCGTTGTTTTATTATTATTATTATTATTATTTAGTGCTAATTAAGAATGTGTGGTTTTTTTATTTATAATTGTATTAGAATAATATTTTTTATTTTTTAAAATTTATTTTTAACGCCTATTTTTATTAAATTGATTTTAAAATACAAAATGCATATTTTTCTAACCTAAAGATTAACTTAAAATGTAAATAATATTTTTCTATATATAAGCATGTTTTTCTAACCTGGATGGGATCGAAGGCTGTCGTTGATGTTAAATACAAATTGACTATTGTTTAAATCGCCGAAATCAACCTGAAAAGGGTCTTCAGACGACGGCAGATATTTCGGGTGGATTTCAGGGGAGAGAAGGAGCTGATGAGGTCAATGGCAAGGGAGTAAATTAGGGATAGAGAGGGGGGCAAAAGGAAAAGGGAGAGTAATAAAATGCGCGAATGGGAGGGAGGGGGGGCAGCTTACGAGAAAAAGAGCAGTAGGAACCCAACCAACCATAAAGGCCCGGCAGAGGACAGCATGATGAGTTTTTTGCATGCGTCTCTCTCGATTCATTCTTTAAAGCTGAAACCAAAATGATAAAAATAAATAAATAAATAAAAACATTCCTTCCATATTCCATGGCAGCCTAAACAAGAACTTGTTTTTAATTCCAATTAAAGAGTATATTTTAGGGTTTAGGGTTAAGAGTGGCAATAAATAATGCCACGTCATCATCAGGCACTGCCAATGCAGGCATGATATGCATGACATGACAAGTATGGGAGTATATAATAAATAAGAAAGATAAGTGATAGGATGTGATGTGACATGTGGGATGGGAATATATATATATATACACACACACACATGACATATGGACAGACAGGGTGGTGGGTGGTTGATGTAACGTTGGGAAAGATAGGGTGTTGCTGCTTTGGAAACTCTTTCCACCTGTGTTATATTTATCTTCAATCGGAAAAAAATATATATTGGATTATTTTTTTAATATTTTTTTAAGATATTGTTTTGTTAATATTAAAAATTAAAAAATCTAAAAAAATTCATTTTGATGTATTTTTAAGTAAAAAGTATTTTTAAAAACACATTGCACCACGATACTAAATAAACATATTATACATGGCATTGGTTTTATTCATATAAAAAACATATTTTTTATTATTAAAAAAAAATTTATCTTTAAAACTCATATATATTTTATTAATAAATCTAGAGTAAAAATAAAGCAAATATATAATCCCCAGCAAAAATATTTTTCAAATAAAATTATAAAGTGGTTATAATTATAAGATTATTAATGCATTAAAATATTATTTTTAAATGTTCATGGTTGATTATCTATTTATTGGGTTTCCTGAAACACACACACAACATAAATGATAAATTTAAAATTTATCGGGAGTCCCGAGAATCCCGTCAGACAGATCTAGAGTTATTTAAGGTTTATTTAAATATTACCTGAATTTTTTTCAGCCTTGAGTATTTGTTTCAAGGTTAGGTTGTCGCAAACCATAAGTCGTCTAAAAGTTCGGCCTCTAACGGTAATCTACACGTACCACAAGTGAGAAATCTCTTAAACCATTTTAGAATAGAGAAATTATTATACATTTGAGTGCTAGCTCTTTTCTTTTCTGTTTTAGGTGTATCTATACTATCTTCTACTAGCAAGAAATAAGAAGCATAACTTTTTGTTTATATGAAAACCTAAAAAACTCTATAAATGGTAAAATATCAATTTGTCCCTTAAATAATATTACATATATTATTTTAATCTAATTTTAAAAGTTTATTTAATCAAGTCCTTACTTGATTGTTTCTAGGTCTGGAATTATAATCTCATGTATTAATTACATTTTAGTCCTTAATTTCTAAAATTTATTTACAATCAAGTCACACTTTATTAATAATTTCATTTTAAATTTTAACAAATGGTTCTTATGTGTGTGATTCATTAGGTTTCATAATAAATTGGTCTAAATATAAATCATAATTATAAATAAAATAGGATTAAATAAATTAAAAAATATAATTTATTATTAATTCAATAATTGATTTATTTATATTTGAAGATCAAGTACAATGTTTAACAACATGTCATGATCCCCTAAATATTAGAAAAGTCATAAATAGTTCGACTTAACCTTTCAGTGACCAGTTTTTCAATGTAATTATTATCTCTTCATCAAGAAATTTTTGATTTAGACATTATAGCATGGAGTATGTTTACTTTGTTAAATCATTTTAGTTCTCGACATTATAGTCATTAATTATTTGAATAAGACTTAAACTATTTTCAAATCTCATTCCACCTGGGCCAAAGATTTCACAATCAATACTATTTGAGAACAAATTAAACATTTTCTTTGATTCACCTAGGATAATGAATCGTTTCTTAATTTTATTGCAAATAAGTTTTATAAATTAAGGACTATAACATAATTTATATAGGGTATTATAATTATAGACCTAAAAAAATCAAGAGATGACTTGATTGCATAAATTTATAAAACTATCATGAAATAAAATATGTTATATTGTTCATGGGACAAAGTGATATTTTACAATTTATAAGGTTATCAGATTAACAAATAGGTAGAATGTTATGCCTCAGTTTTTATAGAGAAATATTTTACTGGATAATACAAAAACACCTGAAAACACAAAAAGAAAAAGTCAGCTCTCATTACATAGCAATCCCTCTCTTTTAAAATGCCTTCATGATATTTATGATCTAGTGGTCTGGGTAGATTACTATTAGAGGTAGAACAATTAGGCAATTTGTGATTTTCAATAATATAGTCCTAAAGAGTTTATCAAACCTCAAAAAAAAAAAAAAAATTCAAGTAATCTTTACTTAAACCCTATATGATCCTAGTTTGTCTAATAGGATATTTGGGACTCCCGAGAAAAAAATTAAGTTACTATTTTCATTATGTTATGTGTTTTGAAAAAACCCAACTAAAAATCCATAGTCAATTTATCTATTCTCCCATATATTTTACTTTATTATATAATATCACAGCTATCATATTGATTAATCTAAAATGAGAAGAAAGTTAAGTAAATTGTCAAACAACAAAGATTTTTTTTTACAAAAAATAAAAGGTCTTTAGACTGGTGAGTGGTGACCTTTAGGTATTGATGAAAACACCATCTTTTTAATTAATTAAAGTCTTTTTTTTTCATTTTATGTATAAGAATGGCCAGGTTAACATCTCATTTCTATCATAATTATTAAATTAATATGATATCATGATAAGTATTGATCTAAACTTTTTTTAAATAGTTAATTAATCATTTATTAACACTACAAACTAAAATAAAATACAAATTCACTCTCATTAAATTGTTCACTAAGCTATTCATACGTATTTTTTCCTTCCAAGTCTTTGGGATTTTTAGTTTTTGTACTTTATTAATTATATTTTGGTCATTAAACTTTATGTATTTTTAATTTCATCCTCTAAAGTTATGTTAACATCATTTTATGTTGTATGATTTGTTTTGATTTGCATATTCTAGTGTGTATGATATGTCATATAATATTCCTCATTAAATTAAAGATAGATTTTACGAAATATAATTTTAGATTTTTGTAAAAAAATAAAATAAAAGATAAAGTATAAAAGATAATATAAGAAATAAATAGAGGCTTTTCCATTTACGCTGTAAAAATGTGTGTAAAAAATCCAGTTTGGTCCCTCAAGTTTATTTTTTTTATATTTGGTTCCTATTTTTTAACTTTCATATTTCAATTATGAAACTTTATTTATGTTTCATTTCAATCCCTATTTGTTATGAAAGGAGAGAGAAAGCTCTTAGATGAACAAATTACAACTAATAGTTATTATTTCGGTGTATATGGATTCATCTATAGAAGGAGAACTTAATAAAGGAAGGTTTTCACCTTCAATGATGTCTAAAAAGTAGATCAATTCTAGATAATATTTTATTTTTATTTGATTTGATTTTAAGATTTTAGTCTGATTAAAATATATTTATGTGGTTAGAAATGAGGTTTTAGAGGGCCATATAATGTTTTCCTATTTTTTAGGTGAAGTTGGAATTTGAGTTTTTGGGTTAAAAAACTTGAACCTAGATTTTTTGGTCACCATAACCATATTTGGTGATTAGAAAATATTACAGGCGAACGATGTGTCATCCATTCCATTTAAGAAATATATGGGTGGATGACTTTTTAAGAAAAAATATAGGCATGTAAGCCAACCCCTCCAAGTTTAAGTGTGCCTATGCTTTTTAAAAGTCTAAAATAACATTTAAATGGAGGGGGAGGGTTGAATTATAGTTTAGTTAAAAGTTTGATACTTTAAGAAATCTAATTCTTCAACATCAATACAATAATATTTTTACGGAATCAAGATTATAAAACCTTTCTCTCTAATATTTTTCAATGATTAAGATCTAAACCTTTTAATGTCTTACAACTAATATTTTCTCAAGTGGTTCAAGTGCCACTTATAATTTCATAATAAGTATGTCGCTCATAATAATTTTCACACCTTACAATAAAGACAAGATTACAATAAATAAGGCTTAAGTCTTTATGAATGTAATTTAGTTCAAGAATGTGAAATTGTGATTTAATGCAAAGAAAGTTTAAAACTTTGAGAATATTATGAAAATAATGAAAGCTTTTAGATAAAAAAAAAATTTTTGTAACCATGAAGTGTTGTAAAATGTAAGGTTGTAAGGTGGTTTCCATGAAGTGAATAGGTGATATTTATAGGTGAAAAACCTTCACTTAGCCATTACACACACTAAAAAGGATCATGTATAATATTTTGAACTTTTAGAGTTTTATTTTTTCACTTGTTAGAAACAATTATATGCTATATTTTAAAAGAAAAGATATTGTTGCAAGAATTTGAGTATCAAGTAAGTTAACCACTTAAAACAATTAACTCTTGAATGTAAAATAAGTCAAGTATAATTCTTTCAAAAATTACAAGTTTATTACTTAGCTAAAAACTAGATAGGTGACCTGCGTTTTGCTGTGGGTCAGGCCTATTTTTTATAATAAAAATAATGATGCTCATACATTGTTATATGTTTTAAAGAAGGCAAAAACAAATCAAGAACTTGAGTTGTAAATCCTATTGAGTCTCATAAGATGGTTTCATTCAATTATATGATAGAAAAAACAACAGTAAACGGACCAAATTTTAAAAGAAAAGGTGATAACGACAACCATAAGAAAAAGATCGCTTGTTAAAAGGGGAAAAACTACAAAGATGAATTCCAAGATAACCCAATGTTAAAGGATAAATTGAAAAAAAATATAAAAAAAGTGACAAAAAAAATACTCGAGTTACCGGGCCAAAACTGTTGCCCAAGTCACGAGATCGTGATAACTTGAACAAAAAAAAACTATAAAGCCTATTTTTCCAAATGAATAACGTCAAAGGATGAAATCTAATTAAAAGTGAAAAAAAACTCATGTTAACTTTTCAAAAAACATGACTCGAGTCACTAAACAGAAAGCACTCCATTTGGACAAACCATGAATCCCAACTCCCAACAAATCAAACGTTAAAAGATGAAATTGACAAAAAAAAATCAATTATATAAAAGGATAAAAAATAAAAAAATAGCAATTAAGAGAATGAATACCTAATTTGAAATAAAAAGTAAATGAGAGGACTGCAATTTTGAATTGAAAGGTGGAATTAAAAAGAAAAATAAAATTCTCAAAAGAATCCAAAACTAAAAATCAAAATAAAAAGAATGAGGAGTCCTCAATTGAGGACCTTATTTGAAAAAAAAATAACAAATTATAATTATGGACCCAGGGATGAAATTGAAAACAAATTTAAATTTGAAAAAATAGCCAAAAATAAAAAATAAATATAAAAATAATGAGGAGCAAAATTGAAATATCAATAAATGAGTAGACATTTATACAAAATATCAATTGTACAAAAGGATAAGAATAAAAAATAGCAATTAAGAGTATAAGAATCTAATTTGAAATAAAAGGTAAATGGTAGGACTACCTATAATTTTGAATTGAAGGAAGAAATTGAAAAGAAAAATCAAATTTATAAAAAAATCCAAAAAAAATAATCAAAAGAATGAAGATTATATTTGAAAAAATAACAATTATTATTATGGGTTCGAGCATGAAATAAAAAAACTAAAAATTAAAAAAAGAACCAAGAACTAAAATTAAAAATAAAAATGAGAACCAAAGTTTAAATATCAATAATAATAAAGGTTTGCAGATGGTACCATACCCTTTGACAAACCTCTTGTAATAACTCGTTAGTCCTAGAAAACCCCTTAGCTGTTTGATGTTTCTAGGCAATGACCAGTTCACTATTGCCTGGATCTTGTGTGGATTGGCGGCTACCCTAGTTTTGGTTATCACGTGGCTTAGATACTCCACTTGAGAGCTACCAAAGACACACTTAGTTCTCTTAGCAAAGAGACTTCGATTTTTGAGTATGACAAACACTATCTGCAATTGCTCCACGTGCTTTTCTAATATAGGGCTATATACCAAGATGTTGTTAAAAAAGACAAGTATGAATTTCCGTAAATGCCTTCTGAAAATGTCATTCATTAAGCTTTGGAAGGTGACTGGTGCATTGGTTAAGCCGAATGACATGACCAAAAACTTATAATGACCATTATGGGTTCTGAAGGCTGTCTTGCGTTTATCTCCAGCAAGCATCTTGATTTGGCGATAACCAGCTCGTAGATCAACTTTTGAGAATACAATGGCTCCCACCAGTTCTTCTAATAATTCTTCTACTATAGAGATATGGAACTTGTCATTTACCATCATCTTGTTAAGGACATTATAATCCACACACAACCTCTAAGTGTTGTCTTTCTTTTTCACCAAAACCACTAGTGAGGCAAATGGACTGCTGTTGTGTTGTACAATGCTAGAATCCAATATCTCTGTCACTATTTTCTTTACTACATCTTTTTGTAAGCCCGAGTGTCGATAAAGCCTGAGGTTAATTGGTTGTGATCCCTCCTTGAGGGGAATAACATGGTCGTGCGTCTTAAGATGAGGTAGCCCAATAAGTTCATTAAAAATATCCTGGTAAGAATTCAACAAATCTTCTATAGCAGAATTGGTCCCAGTACCAAGCTGCATGTTAGTGGTCATAGAGCTTACGATGTGATCACTCTCTTCCACTAATCTTAGGCTACATAAACTAACCTCCACTAGCTGAGTTGGATTGTTAAGAAAACTGTTGAATTGTTCGAAGCCAATAGTTTAAAGCTTAACTGGGGTGTCTCCCTACAACAATACTTCCTACCTTTGCCATACAAAAGACATCCACAATTCATTGTAATTGGATAAGATGTTACCCAATGTAGCCAACCATTGTACTCCCAACACCATATCATAGTTGTTTAGTTCCACTACAAACACATATGCTGAGAACTTGACTCGTTGCATTCTCCATATAAATTCCTTGCACACATGAGCACAAGTCATCTTACCATCATTTGATGCTTCTACTGCAAAGGGCCTAATTGGAGTGAGGGTACAATTAAGTTTTTAGGCCACCAAAGTGTTGATAAAATTATGTGTACTACCTGAATCGACCATGATAAAGAGTGGAGACTTGTCCACTTTGCCAGTCACTTTTAGTGTCTGAAAACCTAAAGTACCTTCCAAGGCATTGATGGATATTTGAGGGGTGAAACTATCAGAGTCAGTCTTACTAGCTTCCTGGACCTCTTATTCTACATCATCTTCATCTTCTAGAATGCATAAGAATACAACATTTTGTTTTTGCATCAATGTCTAGGTATAAATTTTTCATCACACCAAAAACATAGTCCCTTCGCCCTCCTCTCATCCAACTCCTTGTCTCTAATGGTCTTTGCGGGTATGTAAGGTGTTTTAACAGGGTAGTTATTAGTGGTTGGAGTCTTCTGGTGGTAGGGAACTGGTTTTGCAGTGTTGTTATTGATTAGTACTTAAAAGTGCATTTTTATCAAGGTTTTATATCATCATTTTGCACTTGAAATATCAATAACTCCTTAACT